>Ga0136643_10011366_pt1 | contig 13203 bp, 8 predicted proteins | sample TergutLab28metaG_FD_96883 | JGI IMG/M metagenome (GOLD analysis project Ga0136643, IMG submission 96883) | Labiotermes labralis P1 segment gut microbial communities from Petit-Saut dam, French Guiana - Lab288 P1 (version 3) (version 3) | ecosystem: Host-associated > Arthropoda: Insects >...
ACCGCCGCTCTTTTCTCTTTTTCTTTAAAGCGTAATGTATATAAATGTACGAAGCCGCTGCTAGCTGCAAAGACATCGCTCGGACTCCCGTAACAAACTAGGAACCCCAATGTGTAACGCTCGCAGGCTACGGTTACGCCGTAAGGCACGAGATGAAAGTTCAGCTCGTAACTGCGTATCGTGTGAGTCACTTGCAACGTTACGGCGTTACGATACGCGGTAACGTTACAAGTGTGGACCCACCCTTATCGGTGCTGCCTCCAAACCAATTTGACTCACTCAGGTGCTAAAACAACCCTATACTGACGTATCCGTAGGGTTTTATCAGTGTGCGTACGTGCGTGCATGAGGCTACTGACAGTAACAATCAACGAAGGTGCATTACCGACCTAATTGCCAGCGTTTATACAAATTACACATACGGATCGACGAGCATGAATATTTCTTTGCATCAAGATCAGCTCCCGAAGACGCAGGTCGTTTTCTTCATTAAATCCCACAGTTTCCAGTTCAACAATGTCCTCTGTATCTGCAAGGTTTCCCCTGCCACCAGCTTCCCAATATTCGTAATTTTACATTTGTACGCCAATTCTGCCACTACCGAAACCCGCTGTTACGTTTGGCAACTTTCAGGCTGGTCACCAGAGAAAAATCTTTACCATCTGAAATCATACACATAAGTAGGCAGTACGCTACTCTGAACAACACGTACTTCAAGCTCCTCTACCTTCTAGAGTAGTCAAGTAGCAGGTTCCTGTAAATACACCGATGTTCAAACACAAAGCCGGTGTTACGTCACATTGCAATGTGATGTCCCGCGTCAACATTCATTAACTGTCGAATGCAAATGCACCTCTTGATGAGGCAAGATTCAATTCCCTGTTGACAGTGTGACATGTCCCCCGCCCAACAGGCACCCTACTAACAGGTAATGGCGTTACGCTAAACGGGCTGCCGAATGCTGCGACACAGAACGCGCCCACACTGTCCACACCAGGCCTGTATAAAACTCTTACCTTTATACAAAATGCCTTTCACTAACACGACTAATCGTAACGACTACCCCTACTGACAAAAGACTCGAACTTATAATCAAACATCAGAAGCAGGCAAATTTCACAGGGCAAAAAAACATGAGAATCCCATTAAGCCCATTCTTAGGCCTGTTTTTGAACCGTTTTCCGACAAAGCATACACCGTATGCAAAGAAGGGGACAACACAGACTTATCTTAGTACACATGAGCTTTACCAGCAACCGATTTCTACTTTTACACCTAGTTCATAAACCAGGATGATACAGTTGGCATAGTGACCAGGCTACGGGCTGAACAATCCACAGTTCGATTCAGGACAGGGGCAAGATAATTTCTCTTCACCAAAACGTCCAGACTGGCTCTAAGGCCATGGGGAAAGCTGGCCACTCACACTGATCTGTTACCTAGGTCAAGAAAGACTCGAGCTCTGTTAACCTATACACCTTCATGTCGTGCAAGGCAGAGCTGTAACATTTCCATTTTGTGCAGTAAATAACCCTCAAATTCAAAACGCAATAGTAAAACGTGCAACGCGCACTGGAAAACAGCTCCGGAATGGTTAGACAACACTACTAATCTTATAATTAATGGACAGTATGGGGCGGCTGCAAGCAGCGCGTCTGCTGGGATGGGGCAGACACCGCCAATACTACAGTACTCCGAACGAGCCAGCCTTAATCGACACACCGACAGAGCTAATCTTACTGGACACAATGACAGAACTAATCTTAGTGGACACACCGACAGAGCTAATCTTAGTGGACACACCAACAGAGCTAATCTTACTGGACACGACAGAACTAATCTTAGTGGACACACAGACAGAGCTAATCTTATTGGACACAACTACAGAACAATCTTAGTGTACACACCGTCAGAGCTAATCTTAGTGGACACACCAACAGAGCTAATCTTACTGGACACAACGACAGAACTAATCTTAGTGGACACACAGACAGAGCTAATCTTACTGGACACAACGAGAGAACTAATCTTAGTGGACACACAGACAGAGCTTATCTTACTGGACACAACGACAGAACTAATTTAGTGGACACACCGACATAGCTAATCTTACTGGACACACCGACAGAGCTAATCTTACTGGACACACCGACAGAGGTAATCTTACTGGACACACCGACAGAGCTAATCTTGCTTGACACACCGACACAGCTAATCTTACTGGACACACCGACAGAGCTAATCTTACTGGACACACCGACAGAGCTAATCTTGCTTGACACAACGCCAGAGCTAATCTTACCGGACACACCGAAAGAGGTAATCTTACTGGACACACCGACAGAGCTAATCTTGCTTGACACCGCCAGAGCTAATCTTACCGGACACACCGACAGAGCTAATCTTTCTTGACACACCGACAGGGCTAATCTTGCTGGACACACCGAAAGAGCTAATCTTGCTGGACATCAGCAGAGGTAAAGGTAAGAAAGAAGACAACTGTCTGTCTACTTGCAGACTTGTAAGATTAAATCGTACCCCTGAACACCACACACCGGCCTGTGCATGTCATGTCAGAGAATTGCGTGACACAGGCTCCTTCTGCACACAGCAATTCAATTTTCTTCAAAATTACTCTTGCATCTTGTCATCTGAAATTCTTGCCCGTTGCTCTCTTCACATCCACCACATTAATCTCGAGACCAGTTCAAAACGTCACAGGAAAACAGCCTTGTTTCTCTCTCCGCCAGCAGAGATGCGTGTCTGACTCTGGGGAGATTTTCAGAGAGAACTATCATTACGAAATCTCAGCTTTCCCGCCTGTTTTGCAAACGTCTCCTAGCCTCTCTCCCTCAGATCACAGCCGATATAACGATTAGTCGTCCCCTGGCGCCTCGTATCATTCACTGTTCCAGCCACATCTCACATACGCCTATCTCCAACCCAACCATCACCCTGACCACTCTTTCCAGACACACAGTCCCGCCAGCACTCTGTAAACGGTACATCTACACAATGCATACAGTGACAGGAGAAATATTCTGAACAACAGCCATTTAACAGAATATGCAGCAACACAACACAAACCGACAATCCTGCTCCGTATGGATCATTTCCATTCAACGTAACTCGGACGATTACGGACAACCCAGTCCGACTGGAGATCGCAGTTTCAATTTCCTTTCACCAGAGTCCAACTCTACACGTCTTCGTTAACTGACAATATGCTACACCTTGAGCCAGATTGTTACAAACAGCTCATTACGAAAATATCAGAAAGCAATACTTAAATCACGGACCTGGATAGCTCAGTTTGTAAGGGGCGGACAGCTCTGTCGGTGCGGGTCGGAGAGGTCTGTTAAGTTTGGATGGCATAGCTCAGTCAGTACAGACCGCACAGCTCTGATATTACGGGCTGACAGCTGTGTTAGTATAGGCTGCATCGCTCCAGCAGTATGGACCGGACGAACAGCCGTCAGCATGGCTACACAGCTGTCAGTAGGTCTACGGGTCGGACAAGTCCTGACAGTGCGTGTGCATGATCCATGTGTCAGTATGAGCTGTGTAGTTGTGCCAGAATAAGCCAGACAGCCGACGTCACTTCCACACTAGCTCTGCGGCACACGAAGTCGGCACTGAGGTTGCTCGAAGGGGTAAGGCCGTCGGGGTGTGAGGCTCACCAACAACGAACAAATCACAAATAGTAATAATAATCACCAGTGGCGTACCCAGGGATTTTTTTGGGGGGGGGGGGGTTCAACAAATTCAGTTGAGGACAGAGGGCAGAGAACGGGGATCTGGGGGCGGTAGCCCCCTACCCCCTAGTCAAGGGTTCTGAAGGCAGCTGTAATTTGGTACAAGAAATTTAATTTCATATAGTAAAAGTTTATTAATTTTTGGTACTTTAAGACTATTTATGATCACAACCAATTTATTCGTCATTGCTAATGTAAAACAATTGCGAACCGGCGGTAGTTTTAGAATTTTCCTGCCTTTTTTCCGAACATCTTGGAGTGTTAGCGTCCTGAATTCGGCAATTTTTAACAGTTTTCACAATCGGGTTGAGTTTGGCACGATTTTGGAGGGCCTTCGGAATTTCGGGGGGGGGGGGGTGGAACACCCCTCCTCCCCCCGGTTTTCCCCGGATAATCCCACAAATTAAAATGTAAAAGTTACAATTCATCTTCGGCCTAGTACCTCAGCCCTACAAAAACCGGTAGTTTCTCAAGAAGGACTCTGCTCCATGGAGTAAGTAAGTAAATAAGTACAGAAATATCTACTTTCAACCAAGAAGGAAGTCGAGTACTCTCATTTCTGCACATAAAGAGCTGCTGAGATTTGCTAAACTGACTTGCTGGATCTAAATTATAAATAACGAGGTCTGCCACAAAAGTGTAATCATATCAGTATTTTCGCTAATTAAGATCGTAATTACATTACACCGTAAAGTACCCGCTATTCGCCATGCCGTGTCCAATATCGATACAGCAGCAGAGGCACAGGCAGAATACGGATATGTCTAGTGTCTCCATACTCCTGCCAATTCACACATCCGTCACAGCACAACCTCACTCTGTTAACCTATAAAACTGAGCGACGGAGTAAAATCAGCCCTTTATCTATGAGGGAAAACTCAAAATAAAATAGTTTTATTCCGTCGAAACACAACAATAGCATACAATCATCAGCACCCTAGTACGGCTACATGTTTCGGTCTTTTCTAGACCATCCTCAGGCCAAAATTTTCCAGTAGAAAGTAAATCGGTGCGCACGATACTTTATGGGATCCCATATTGTTTACAAGGTGTGCGTAAAAGCAATTATAAAAATTTTTTTAAGTTTAAAACACTGTTGAACAGGATGTAGTGTAACTAAAACATTATGTACGTATTTACTATAAGTTACAAAGGTACTTTCATTATAAAAATTGTGTTAATTACATGGTATATTAATATACAAGTAACGAGTAGTTCTAAAACCCGTATTCATGTGGACATTCAAGAACGAAGTAATGTTGTACTCGATATATACATGCACGTAGTTGGAATCAATAGATGGCTAAATTATGAAACTGTATGATTATATCACAAACATACAGGTATCTGGTACACACACTCAGTCACGTAAGTATTCAGTTTCAAATGTAATATACACGCACTTAATGTGAAGATGACACGTCCATGTATGTGTACGTGAGTACGCTAGATTGTGGAAATTGTTAGTAACACGTAGAGTTCTTGATATTTAGCAAACATACGTATTTGAAAATTAATTAAACGAACCCTAGCGTGGGTTAGATATCGGATGATTGACGCATACAATCCTTGCCGGTTTTCGATGGATGAGAATCTGGTGGAGTGTTGTAGTTCTTACCCCGTAATGATAGTTGATTTCATAGTTCAATCACGCAGCCGCAGTACGCCCTACACGACAAACCGGAAAGTCGATAAAATATCGCTTTTATCCGACATCAAGAATAACTGCATGCCTCATCCATTCCGCCATCGAAAGTACGCTAACTTGAGGCGCCATATCGGGTACGATTAAGCACATTTATTACATGGCAGTAATTTACACTACTTTCGACTCTATAAATACAAGTGGGCCACACACCGAAACAATTTGTTTACTAGATGAAGCGTGGCAGTGTATTAGTTTACGTAAGCACCTCCGTACACTTCCGATACGCAGACTCGAACGGAAGCGGCGCAGGTCTATATATTCTCCGAATTACTGAAATGAACCTCCCCACCCGGTCCTTGGGACCTCATCAGAGATTAATTACGCTATTCTCAATCTCATTTTTATTAAACCTAACAGCTGATAAGGCCGGTGCCACTGGACGCGCGGTTTAAAACGTAGGTCTGCGGCCGCTCGTCTGCTCAGATTGCGTGTTCAAACTCCACCAGGGCCATCGCTGTCCGTCTGTCGTAGGTGTTGTGTGTTGTCAGGTAGAAATCTCTGCCACGAGCTGATCACTCGTCCAGGTGAGTCTTACCGACTGTGGTGCGTCCTTGTGTGTGATCTAAAAACGTCGTGAATGAGGAGGCCCTGGCCCACTGGGGGCTGTTGCGCCATAAGGAAAAGAAAACAGCACATACAAGAAATCTACTTGTTCGAAATGCACCGTTTGTTTTCAATGGAAACAGCAAGCAGTACTCCAAGCAGAACAGCTGCGGTGCATCCCCTAACAAGCGCTGCTGAACAAAATTCACAGTTACCTCCAACACACCAATGCCTCACATTCTTCAGGCATCTGCGTGCGCGTGCGTTAGTAATGCTCCTCTCGCATTCAGTCTCTTTGTTCTCACGGAGACCTAAGCAATTCTGTACACAGTGACACTGAAGTTTTAAACGATATACCTTATTACAGGTATGCGCCGCATAACGACGTTTCGTTCAACGACGGACCGCATATACGACGGTGGTCCCACAATATTATAATACCATTGTGTTACAATTGCCTACAGCATTCAGTACAGTAACACGCTGTACAGGTATGTAGCCTAGGAGCAATACGCTATACCATATAGCCTAGGTGTGTAGTAGGCTATACTGTGCTATCTTTGTGTAAGTACACTCTATGACGTTCGCACAGCGACGAAATCTCCTAATGACGCATTTCTCAGAACGTATCCCCGTCGTTTAGCGACGCATATTTGTAGTCTTGTGCCAATCGTTAAAGCTGAGATTACTTCTTCTCGGCGCCAAAAACTAATTCGCATTGACAACGGACACTGACGGTGCTCAGAGACCTTAACGCCTCTCCGTTCACAAAATCATGACGTCATCTACCAGTGACTGAGAAAAAGCCGTTAGAAACATCCAAAGCGACAAATCAGACGTCTGGTCCAAGCGCAGTACAGCACAGAACAGCGTCGCCACGCCACTTCCCAAAGCCCCACGCGCAGTTTATTCATCCGTATACCCCTTTGGGTCATTCCTTCCGTTTCACTGCCGTGTGCACAGGATCAGTCAGCGCTGACAAATACAACAGGCACGTCAAGACCCAACTGTGTGCAATTCGTGACTCAACGTCTACGCGCAAATCTCCCAAACGGCCACTTCCTTCCAAGCTCTCCGACCACAGTTTTGTGTTCATTTCTCATTTAGCCCATCGCGTTACATCTACAGCCTCTTCATTCGCCTCAGCTCTGCTGAAGGCCACAAATGACGACGCTCATTCAGCCACTTCCCTTTTCCTCTACTGCCTATATGATCAGCTGTTCACTCATCTCCACAAGTCACTATATCAAATAAGCCAAACTGTTCGTCCTACAAACTTGTTTTTTTCACACGTCAACTCTCGTACATACATATCACATGCAGAATCATACCAGATATTGGCAGGCAGGTAGCGTAAGTAAACCACAGCATGCGTTGGGTAAGGCTACAACTTGTCACAATTCCAATACAGGCGTAAATAAACTCTCACCTGAAGATGCACGGATACGTACTCTGTATGTATGTATGTATGTATGTATGTACGTAGCCTATGTACGTATGCAGTCTGAACTATGATGTTAGCTAAGTTTCTCACATTCCAGTGCCAGATGCGGAAGCCCAGTAAACGGTAAACGCGCTAGGCGATCGTAACCTACCGCTCTGTTCGTCAACACATTGAGGCCAATTAAGATCGAAGTGTCTTGTCCCGCGATAAAGCAGCCACAGTGCGCCACTAAGTACTGAAATCAATCCAAGGTGCAGGTTTACCACTACACGCGCCTTGCTTCGGCACAGCGACACCTTTGCCTTGCCTCGTGTCCTATGCCCACAAAAACAGACATGTCACAAGAAGAAACTGGGATGCAGGTCTCACAGAATCAGTGCCAAACTTCGGACTGGCGTACTTCGAACGTACGATTTCAAAGAGGCTGTAAGCCATCACAACATTACCATCATATCACGTAGTAGACACAGCTACAAGACGTCGGTTCGCCGGTCAGCACATTTACTAATTCTGAGTGAGGTCAGCCTAGGGGTTTCTCAGCTGCAAGGTAAGGTAAAAAGAAGCAGGCCACGGCCCGTCTCTGCAGTCACGGAAAGCTTCAACAAGAGCGATTTCCTGCCGATCGCTAATGCAATCCAAACGCTAATGTGTTCAAATCCAAGATGGGAACCGCCTTCGACCAGCAGAAATACACTTTTATTTCAGCAAGTAAGGCATTCTGTTAAGACAACCAAACACGTCGCTGTCGGCACATCGCGAGCCACGGTTCGTACGACTGTTTTCCAATCCAAACTACGTGGTAAATTCAAAATGTTCCGGAAATCACTTTATTTCTGGGAAATACAAATCAGTACAACCATTTCGGCAACATTTCCTTCAAAATAAGTCCCCTTGTGCAACAATACACTTCTGCCAGCGACTGTAAGGGTGTTGGAATCATTCCTGGAAGCCATTTTGTGAAAGCCTTTTCAGCTCTTCCGTCGCATTCTTAATGACGCCAGTAGCATCACAATAGGGCCGTCCGTTCAATGTTTATTTCAGTCGAGGAAACAGGTGCAATTCAGCAGCAGCCGGGTCAGGAGAGTATGGGGATGCTAGTGTTGTCGCATTGTTGTATGCTAACTTGACCAAAACCGACCGGTGCGCTGGAGCATTGCCATGGAAGCGAAGCCAATTGCAGGTTTCCACTTTTCGGGGCGTTTCCTTATGACCGCATCCCTAAGGCAGTCACCTTAGGGATGCGGTCAGGATGGCAAGGTGCATTTCTTTATATATAGTTTTACCTTCAGGGATGGAATCATGATGGACAATGCCTGGCAGTCAAAACACGTAAATTATATCAGCGAATTCCGGCAACGTTCTCAAGGTACTACGTGTAAGCATCGTAGACAAAAACAAGCCGCTTGGTTTGCTTCATCTGATTATTTCGTCCTGAAGACGGTGACTGCAATGTCAGCCGCAATGCTGTTAAGACCAACACAACATGTGGAGAAACACCCGCGGCACAGCTCGCAGGTTAGGCCTGCGTATGGCCAAAACAGGATAATTCCTTCTCGCGAGGATAAACACCGACTGCTGTCACCATATGTGGCGTCATCCGCACGCGCCTGAATTATCTATCAATCACTGTGTCGCTCCGCCGGTTTACCCACAGTGGTCCCACAGTAGACAAGTGGAAAGGTGCAATCCAACGAAGTGCCGCACTGTAGCACCCTGAAACACGGGGACAGAACAAAGCCGAACAGCCACAGGCATCAACACGTTAGGGGTCTTACGTTTCCTGGCATTCCGTTAAATTTGCATCTCACTGAAAATGCTACGACACACACACACACACACACACATATATATATATATATATATATAGAGAGAGAGAGAGAGAGAGAGAGCATTGTTATAATTCGCATCGACGAATGCAGATTACTGTATTCCAGTCACAGTAACACTACAAGATATCAGCTGCTACACGTTTCGGCCCTTACCGTCCCACCATCAGGGAGCACACAACTGTACGAAACAGCTCCTTAACATTTTCTGCGTGTATCAGAGCTGCTGGATACTGAGGTTAAATACAATTAAATACAATAAAATTGTTGTGTCTGAGAGACATTTATAATTAATTGTTAGTCAACTGTAACACAACGCGATGAATTCCATCAAAACAAATTAACAGACTTCAATACGAGCCGCATACACACCCAGAGCCACGGGGTGACGACAGAAACAAAAGGAAGGCTCATACAGCACTGACACGAAACAAAAATACGGGCTACGCCGGACCGAAACTACGTATCAACAACGGACAGTTAGCACCAAATGAATTTCACCCGACAATTTCTAGTGGCCGACAGTAGGAAACTTCGTCGAAATTCATTCAGTAATTTTAGCCATGAACTTCTCAGCACTCTGTGCAACGAGCACATGATAATGCAACGCTCAACTCACGGGAGCCAACAAAAAGTATTAATGAAAGACTGGAAGCGACCCTGTGTCCAACGGGACGCACAGCCGCGCCAATCGATACCCTCGGTCCGTCTGCATACCACACAGACAGGTGACCCAGTTTGCGAAGGCGTACCCCCACCCCCCAAAGCAAAAGACTCTTACACGAAACATAATATGCATGCGTGTGACATATTACAAAGTCGAAATTAGTGCTAATTAAAATGCAGCTTGAAGGGAACGCACGTGGACGTTTTTGAAAACACGGTGCCTGGGCAAAGTCAGGAACTGGGCTTTGCAAACCAAATAACGTCCAGATTTACGAAGTATTTTAAGAACCATCACATCACGGTTAACAGTTGATGGATTACGCTGTCCGAATGTGGTAAGTCGACAACTGCATACACAAACCTGATGAGGAAATGTTAGTTAAAACTCAACGAGGTCAAGGAGAATTCACAATAACAGCCGGTCTGGGGACAGAAAGCACGCTGGATTTTCTGATACAACTGTCAGTTTGTACCGAGTCTACACTCCGTCATGAGAATAACCACATTGTGGCCACTACAACTGATCTTATTATAAATTTTTCCACCCCTGAACTGTGCAGAAGTATCAAAAAAATTCCATTTTTGCGCAAAACCAAACGCGATTTAAGACACCTGCACGATGCGCTGACTAATGTGACCTGACAGACACAACAGAACAAACGACGCCCGCTACAGCTATTGCTGATACACTGGAGGAGCATTGCTTCTTCTTTCGAAGCCGAAACAGCTATGTAACTAGCCGTCGCACGACGTTACCAGACACACACACACACAAACGGTATTCAAATTGAAGCACATGATCCGCACCCTAACGCTCTGCTGCACATCCAGCCTAACGTCCAATGGACACCTCGTCGACGAAGCGGCCGAGACGTCAAAATGAACACACCTCCACCAGAACGGGCCTCTTTGGTGGTACTCAAGCACACTGACAAGGCCACCTTACGTCTTCGTTAACAGATTAAACTAGTCACGCAGCAGAGAAGCTGATAGCAGCTCAGCGGTTCAAGAAAAACCACACCCATGGAAGATTTGAAACGTTCATCACCGTGTTCACAACCAGCACGACTATGAATCCAGACAATGGATGCTGATTTTTTTATTTGTAGCCTCTGACTTGGCAATTTCGTTCCACAATATTTTCGAGGGAATTATCAACTACCTTTATGTGTCTGCCCTACATTGTGGTGAAATATGCGTATTCAGCTTTCTCGTGACTTAAGACTAGCCCCATTACTAGCGCCTAACACAAACACTTCTTGCCACTATTTGCGTTCTCATCCGATAAATTAATTCCAGTGCAGAACACATGCTCCATTCAACTGCAGCACCCACTCCCACCCCCTCACGACTTTCTGTATTTCCCCATCGACGTATTAATATGAAGCTGGGCAGCAAAGACGGTACGGTAACGCAACTCCTTGTCTGACGTAACTGTTACAAATGCTTCATTCGACTCTTGACACAAAACAGCGTGGGCCGGTATAGCTCAGATGGTATAGGGACTCGCTACGGACTCGACAGTTGGGGATCGAATCCCGGTTGGGGGGCGAGACTTTCCGCACCTGTCCAGAATGTTCCTGGGGCCCACCCAGCCTCCTGTACAATGGATACCTCGTATTTTTCCCGGGGGTTAAGCAGCCGGGGCGTGGCGTTGACCACCCACCCTCATCTAGCACCGAGGTTAAAGAAAGAGCAGACCTATAACCTCTACGCCCCCTCTCTGCCTTCATGGCCAGTTAAGGGTGAAGTTACAAAACTAAAAGCGTATCTGTACCATTCTAATGAAGTCCTGAAGTGGCAGAACAGAAGACAGATCGCGTGTCCTGATCAACATTACCGACAACCTTCTACACCTGCAGAGCTGCTGCAACACAAAGACAGTAAATCGATGGCATGTCACGTCAACAGGTGTTACTATTATCAGCACGGTATCCATTATCCACGACAGTCACAAACATTCACCTGTTGTTACATCTCACACAAAGCAACAGATATGTTTGAACGAAATGAACAACCGAGTTCTGCAGAACGGCCGGGCAGACCGACCGACCGACAGACAAACAGATCGCATAATAACATATACATTTCAGTGCCTGGATGTCCTATCAAGCGTTCAAAGCACGGCAGCTACAGAAAACATTATTACATTTAACGCCTAATATTTTTCGTTCTCTTGTGTTTTACGCTGGGTATCAGAACAAGTCACAAGAATATCTGCCCTCAGTTCCACTGCGCCTGGTCACAGCGCAGCCGCGACGCCCACTTATGGCGTTATGCATCCTCCACCAATTTCATGTAAAGAATGCCCGGCTCTTCCGCCCATGCTCACTGCAGATTTCCTTGGGTTGGAACTGCCAACTGCACCCTTCCCTACAGGCACTCCTTCGCATGAGGGCCGAATTAACGTCTTTCTTATTTCTACTTCACAGCAACGAACACAAGACACTTCTGTACCACATTTCTACAAACCAACAAAATAATCCAATTTAATCACGTGTGCCGTCCCTCTGTGGCACAAACACACAAAGCTGAGGACAGCATCCTCATTCATAAAAATTTTCGTGTAATATGCTGAAATTTATTAAGCAACATGTTTCGCCTCACCCACAGAACAGCCATCATCAGGAAACGAACGGAAAATTATGCGCGTGTTACACCCCTAGTTTTGCTGTAATTTGCGGTCAGACCTCAAGTTGAATATCATAAGATACGTGCATGACATATGACGAGCCGAAATTATTGGTTACAAGAGAAATGGGCACAGTAGCAGTCAGTTAAACGGTGAATGGCTACAGGTACAATAGTAACAACGTCAATTACACACAACTGAAACTTACTATTTGCGAACCACCCAGCTCGCTCAGAGCTTGCCAAACAGTGACAGAGTACCGGGGGCCGGTGTAGCTACAGGGGACCCAGAAACTGTCCAAGTACCGTAAACACACACACACACACCGCATACTGCAATAACCCGTTTCAACAGTATAATCTCTAACATCTCTCTTTTATTTATTTATTTACAGTTCATCTCTACGGAGAAAGGCAAACACGAAAATAAATAACACATACGTGTGTGTGTGTATATATATATATGTGTGTGTGTGTGTGTGTGTGTGTGTGCGCGCGCGCGCGCGCGTATATATATATATATATATACAGGGTGTTTCACGACTTTAGGGCATAACTGCAGGAGGTGATTTCCTAGGTCTTTGTGATCAAAGAAGTTCATATAAACATGTATCCGATTTTGGACGGTTA
>Ga0136643_10011367_pt1 | contig 13203 bp, 13 predicted proteins | sample TergutLab28metaG_FD_96883 | JGI IMG/M metagenome (GOLD analysis project Ga0136643, IMG submission 96883) | Labiotermes labralis P1 segment gut microbial communities from Petit-Saut dam, French Guiana - Lab288 P1 (version 3) (version 3) | ecosystem: Host-associated > Arthropoda: Insects >...
CAATTAATTGGTGGTTGGAGCAATCCTGCCCCGCTTACAGAACACGATAAAAAAATTTTTAAAGAAGCTTTAGGCAGCCTTGTGGGTGTTTCTTATGTACCACACTTGGGGTCTATGCAAGTAGTAAATGGCACACACTATGTTTTCTTTTGCAGTGCAACTGCTATGGCCAATCCGCAGCAAATAGGCTTTGCATTAGGGGAGGTACATGTAAATACAAATGGCGGCGTAAGCCTGACAAATGTTACAACTTATGGCATGGTACCCCAGGCTCTTGGCTCTTGGACAGAAATACGCACATTAACCGAACATGAAACAAATGTTTTTAAAAAGGCAACCCAAGGAATGGCAGAATTTATTCATAGACCTTATCTCGTATCTAGTCAGGCGGCTAAGGGCAAAAATTACAGAGTCTTCTGTCTGTCTACCCCTGCAACCTTACCATCAAAGATAGGGATCTCTATTTTATCTATTCACGAAGATGAAAATGCCGAAAATGCGAAAATTACTAATTTCGCAGCGTTTAGTTAGAGAGACTATAAAGGCGAGCCACAATATTCGCATTCTGCTAATTGGCCTGCATCTATTGTATTATTGGCACCGCAATTTTGACAATTTGAAACCATTGCTTGGGGCATGCCATGGGCATTTACAGTTGAGCCTTCCACACCTTGTGATACAGGCTTTTTAAATAATATTTTCCTTCTTGTAAAATCAATATATGCTCCAGGAAAAAATCCTGCAACTATCATTTTTTGCAAGTCGTCAACAGCCATTTCGTATGCGACACCCATGGCCGAAGCTATATTGTCTATAGACGATTGGCCATGGTTTATGATTATAGCAATGTACTGCTTATATTTTTCTCCGGTAATTTTTGTTCGCTTAGCTATACGATATAAATACAGCCCGCCGCCGCCAGTTACTATCGCTAAAAATAGGGTATAACTGCTAAACGCACCGAATGTGCCCCATGACCCCAATGCCCTAAAAAGGTGCATAACACCCAAGCCCATTAGTACAAAAGAAACGATCATCAATAATTTATGGCATTTTATAGCTGCTTTTCTGTCTGATCTTAATTTATTAAATAATAAAAATAAACCTATCGGCCAAAATATAACAAGTGCAATAATAACTACTATCCAACCTGTATCAAATTGATGGGTGTTTACATTTACGCTTTTCATAGATACCTCCTGATATGAATTGGCTAATTCAAATGGCAGCGATCCGACACCTCTTGAATTTTATATTTTCAGTTCTTTGCTGTGCCGCAGTCTTTACAAAAGCGACCGGTATTATCTATGCCACATGCGCATTTCCAACCATCTGTGGATGGTTTTGGTGTTCCACAATCCGGACAAAAGCGTCCGTCATTTACCTTTCCGCACGTACAGGTCCATCCCTCTGGCCTTGGAGTTCCACAATCCGGGCAAAAACGACTGGTACTTGCCATCCCGCACGCACAGGTCCAGCCAGAGGCAGTATTTTGCTGGCCCATTGCAAACATTTGGTCTGCCGTGGCTCCGCCAGCCTGTTGAGCTATGCCCATGCCCATAAAGCCCATCATTGCGCCGCTTTCGTTTCTGGCTGCGGCCTGCATTGCTTCTGCCTGTGCAGATACAAGTGCGGCACCTGCCATACCAGGGTCTCGCATAACGGCTTTGCGCTGCAAGTTTCTAATCATTTCCTCATCTTCTCTTGGTGCAGACAAAGAACCAAGCGCAATCGAAACAACTTTAATGCCACGCGTTGTGCCCCACTTTTCAGATAAGATTTCATTAAGCGCCTGAGACAATTCTAAGGTATGGCCTGGGATCGCACTATATCTAAGACCTAAGGCTGACAACTTTGCAAATGCAGGCTGCAGGGCACTTACAAATTCGCTGCGCAGCTGTTTATCAATTTGGTCTCGTGTATAGTCATTCGCAACATTACCGCTTACATTTGTATAAAACAAGAGCGGGTCTGCTATTTTAAAGGAATACATGCCATTACAGCGCAGAGTTATATCAATGTCCATACCAATATTGGTATCAACTACGCGAAAAGGAATAGGCGTTGCTGTACCAAATTTATTATTTTTAAGCTCTCTAATATTGAAATAATAAATCCTTTGATCTTTGCCTGTGCCACCACCATAAGCAAAACGTCTGCCCATGGTTTTAAATGTGTTTAAAATACCGGTGCCTAGGTCGCCTGTAAAAATGCTGGGTTCTGAGGATTGGTTCCAAGTGTAGTTACCCGGTTCTGCACATACGTCCATAATACGGCCTTGCTCTACAATCATCATGCATTGTCCGTCTGCTACGGCAATCCCACTGCCATTGGAGATAATATTATCGTTTCCCCTGTTTGCGGTATTTCTGTCGATTCGCCTTTGACCTCTTGCTACAAGCATAGTTTCCGGCATTGCGTCCTTATAAAAAAAGTCTAGCCATTGATCTCTTACTGTGCCGCCAATTGCACCTGCCGCTGCTCTAATAAGCCCCATATGTATGAGCCCTCCAATTCTGTAATTAATATATTAAGGAGTATAGCACAAATGAAATTTGACTTCCAAGATATTTTCCGAAAGATTTTCTAATGTGAAAACTTGCAGAGGCACTTACCAACTGATAGAATAGGCTGAATATATTATATAGGCAATTAATTTAAAAATCATTTTAAGCTTTGCCCGAGAATACAGTTAAAGCCCTGGGTTTCGGTTTCGCTTTTAATTGTTTTTAAGATAAATTGCTGTACTACTGAAAGGTCTGACCATGAGAAAAATTGTTATCGCACTACCAAAGGGGAAAAGACTTCTACCCCAGTCATATGAAGTGTTTAAACGATCGGGATTTGCATCTACAGAACTTGAAAATGAAATAGAAAACGGAAACCGCAAACAGTTAGAGTTTATCAGCAATGACTTATCTGTTTTATTTCTACTTGTGCGCATCGCTGATATTCCTCAGTATATAGATAGAAACTGGGCGGATATTGGAATTTCTGCATTTGACTGCTATCGGGAATATGAACTTTCCAGCGTTGCCACAAACAATTCCATGCGTGGAGATAACTTTTTATCGGATATGTTCCCAGATCTTAAGTTATGCGGCGGGTCTCGGTTTTGTGTGGCGGGGTTTCCTCAAAATTTAGACTTTTATAAGAAATGCAAAAAGTCTTCCGAAAAAATACTTACGGTTGCAACACAGCATCCTAATATCGCTTCTAATTATTTTGCCAGCAATGGTATTTTAGCAGATATTATAACTATATCAGGATCGTCAGAATTAATGCCCAAACATGGTGGCGTAGATGCTATTTTTGATATTGTAGAAACGGGTACAGCTCTTAAAGAGAGCGGGCTAATCGTGTTTGAAGAGGCATTACAGCTGCAAACAAAAATTTTGGTAAGTAGAGCAGCGCTAAAGTATGATGCAAACATAAGCAAGTTGCTTGAAGTTGTGAAGACAGTAATTTAGATAGTGGTAAAAAACTATTTGCACGTACAGCGCGCACCCGCAGCGAACGGATCGGAAGCGAGCTGGGCTTTGCCTAGCGTAGCGGCAGGGTTTGAGTACGTCCTGCAAAGCAGGTATTGCGTAAGCAACAGGCCACCCGGCCAGCAAGCAAAGCTTGCGAGAGGGGCAGAGCCCCATTTAGACGGAGGGATTCTTAATGCAGCCATTTAAATTAAATAAAGATTTATCAAGAATTGTAAACCGGCAGGTACAAGCAGATACTGCCGTTACAGAAACTGTCCAGGAAATTTTAAGTGAGATTAGGAGAAACGGTGACTCTGCCCTTCGAAAATACATAGAAAGGTTTGATGGCTACACCGGGACGGACATGCTCGTAAATAAAAATGAAATTGAAGCCGGCGTACAAAATGCCGGCGAAGATTTTATGGGTATTTTAGAACGTACTAAAGCACAGCTTACTGAATTTCATAAAAATCAAGTAGAAAAAGCATGGGGCATTTACAAAGACAACGGCGTAATAATGGGGCAGATTGTACGCCCTATTGCCCGGGTCGCACTATATGTGCCCGGGGGTACTGCCGCACTGCCTTCATCTCTGCTTATGAGTGCCATACCGGCAAAACTTGCAGGAGTAGATGATCTGGCAATTTTCACACCGGTTAAAGCAGACGGCAAAGTACCGGATGTAATACTTGCCGCTGCGGCCTGCTGTGGAATAGACAAAATTTATAAAATTGGCGGCGCCCAGGCCATTGCGGCGGCGGCATATGGCACAGAGACTATAAAAAAATTTGATAAAATTGTTGGCCCAGGCAATATATATGTTGCAACCGCAAAACAGCTGGTATATGGTGTAGTTGACATTGAGATGATTGCCGGCCCATCGGAAATTTTGGTAATTGCAGATGAAACTGCTAACCCTAAATACATTGCGGCAGATATGCTAAGCCAAGCAGAGCATGACGAACTTGCAAGTGCTATTTTGGTTACAACAAGTCAAAAAATAATTGAAGAAACAGAAGAAGCCCTTGGCAAACAATTGGCCATATTACAACGGAAAAGCACTGCGGTAATCTCCTTAAAAAATTATGGTGCAGCCATTTTGGTGGACAACCTTGACAAGGCATTTGAAATATCTAACGACATTGCACCTGAACATTTAGAAATTTTAACTGAAAACCCATTAGAAAAACTACCCAAAGTTAAAAACGCAGGTTCAATATTTCTGGGTGAAAACACCCCCGAACCCCTTGGCGACTATATGAGCGGTACTAATCATATTTTGCCTACAAGTGGTACAGCAAAGTTTTCTTCTCCCCTTGGGGTTTATGACTTTGTTAAGTATAGTGCCTATAGTTATTACCCGAGAGAAGTTTTGGCAGAGTTTAAGGATGATGTTATACAGTTTGCAGAACTAGAAGGGCTAGATGCCCATGCAAACTCAGTGAAAGTGAGGTTTGACTCATGAACTATCTAACAGAAAAGGCTAAACGGCTAACCCCATATGTGGCCGGTATTCAACCTCGCGAAACGGGATGGATCAAACTAAATACAAACGAAAATCCCTACCCGCCTTCACCCAAAGTGGCAGAAGCACTTACTAAAGCAGGTACAAATGCATTACGCCTATACCCTGACAGCGATAGTACGATACTATGTAACGCCATTGCAGATCGTTTAAATGTTGATGCCGCAAGCATATTTTGCGCAAACGGCTCCGATGAGGTTTTGGCACTTGCCTATCAAGCATTTTTTAGCGGCAAAGAAATTATTTTAACACCAGATATCTCATACGCATTTTATCCTGTTTGGAGTCAGCTGTACGATGTCTCTACTACCATGCTGCCACTGGATGACAATTTTTTAATTAATATTGATCAATACAAAAACGGAAATGGTGTAATTATTGCAAACCCAAACGCACCGACAGGCCTTGCGCTTACACTTAGCCAAATTGAACAAATAGTACAAAACAACCCAAATGGCGTTGTGCTCATAGACGAGGCGTATATCGACTTTGCCGGAGCAGAAATAGAATCTGCCGTGCCCTTGGTTGCCAAATATGATAACTTGCTTGTTGTACAAACAATGTCTAAGTCTTACTCACTCGCAGGCCTTAGAGTTGGGTTTGGCATAGGCAGCAAAACTATTATAGACGGCTTGCAAAGGCTTAAAAACGCATTTAACCCCTATCCACTGGGCTGGTTAGAGCAAAATGCTGCTGCCGCCGCATTTAGTGATATTGAATACTGGGATATAACAAGGCAAAAAGTAATTGCAACAAGAGATAAAACCATTAATGATTTACGCGCATTAGGTTATACTGTGCAAGATTCCCATACCAACTTTTTATTTTTACAATCGCCAAATGCCAAAGCATTGTACGAACACCTGCTAAGGAATAAAATTCTGGCCCGCTATTGGCAAAAACCACGATTAAGCGAATGCTTACGGGTTTCAATCGGCACAGAGAACGAAATGGAGGCATCTGTACGATGGATAAAGCGACTGTAGAACGGAATACAAACGAGACACAAATTAAACTTGAACTATGTTTTGATAATTCAACTGGTAAGGATCTCTTACCAATTGAAAATAAAATAGATACAGGCATTGGCTTTTTAGACCATATGCTAAACCTTTTTGCTTTCCGTGCCGGGGCAACCCTTCACGTGAAATGCGATGGGGATATACACATTGATGGGCACCATACTGTAGAAGACGTGGGAATTGCTATTGGACAGGCACTATCACAAGCCCTTGGCAATAAAAACGGCATTAACCGCTATGGGGCCGCCCTGATACCCATGGATGAAAGCTTAGCAAGATGTGTTCTTGATATTTCTGGCCGGCCATTTTTGGTTTTTAATGCGGATCTACCATGCCAGCGTCTTGGAGATTTTGAGACAGAGTTAACCGAAGAATTCTTCCGGGCGGTGGCCTTTAACGCAGGCATTACGCTACATCTATCCGTAGAATACGGCAAAAATACCCACCATATGATAGAGGCTATGTTTAAAGCATTTGGCGTTGCTGTAAAACAAGCCATACAAATTACCGGCAGTGGAATCCCCTCTACAAAGGGGTTATTGTAAAGGAGTTAATTGAGATGCTGATAATACCCGCCATAGACCTGCAAAACGGCGAAGCCGTACGTCTTTTCCAAGGGGACTATTCCCAAAAAACCGTATACAGCAACGATCCTGTTGCCATTGCCCAAAGGTTTCAAGAGATGGGTGCAAAATATTTACACTTAGTAGATTTAGACGGTGCAAAAGATGGAAACACAGCGAATATAAAAACCATCCGCAATATCCGTAAAGCAATTAACATCCCTATACAACTTGGCGGTGGCATAAGAAATGCCGAAACAGTAGCCATGTACCTCAATGAGATAAAAATAAACCGTGTAATTTTAGGAACAATAGCTGTAAAGGACCCCGCATTTGTACAAGAAATGATTACGACCTATGGCCCAGAAAAAATTGTTGTAGGCGTAGATGTAAGAAACAACATGGTTTCCACCGCAGGCTGGCGTGAGGATAGCACCACCAACTATTTGCAATTTATAGAAAATTTAAAAGCCCTGGGCGTAAAATATATAGTTGCAACGGATATTATAAAAGATGGTTCTTTAACTTCACCCAATTGGGAAATGTATGAAAAAATCAAAGGTATAAAATTTGTAGTCTCCGGCGGTGTTTCCTGCGAAGCAGACATAGAAAAAGCGCGGGATTATTATGCCATTATTGTAGGAAAGGCATATTACGAAGGCCGAATAGATTTGGAAAAAGTCTTATCATTATAAAAAAGGAGCAACCCAAAAAATGACCAAACGTATAATCCCTTGTTTAGACATAAAAAATGGCAAGGTCGTAAAGGGCGTAAACTTTGTAAACATAACAGATGTTGGTGACCCCATAGAAATATCACGAGCGTACCAAAACCAAGGCGCAGATGAAATTGTATTCCTAGACATCATTGCCGAAAACCGGAGCGCCTTTTACGACTTGATAAAACGCGCAGCAAGGGAGCTAACCATACCAATAACCGTTGGCGGCGGTATACGTACCATCGAAGATTTCCGCCAAATGTTTGCCTGCGGTGCATCAAAAGTATCTGTAAGCACTGCCGCCGTAACAAACCCCGCGCTCATTAAACAGGCCAGTACTGAGTTTGGCAACCGGGTTGTTGTGGCAATAGACGCAAAATCACATGGTGACAATTTTCACGTTTACGTAAAAGGCGGACGAGAAGACACAGGTATAGACTTAATTGAATGGGCAAAAAAATGCGAAAGCCTCGGTGCCTGTGAAATTCTCCTCACCTCCATGGACGGAGACGGAACTCAAAACGGCTACGATATAGCCATGACCCGCACTGTAGTGCAAAGTGTAAGTATCCCTGTAATCGCAAGTGGCGGATGCGGAAAGGTAGCGGATATTGCAGAAGTATTTAAACAAACAAATTGCGCAGCGGCACTTGCTGCAAGCCTTTTTCATTACCAAAAAGCAACAGTTGGGGATGTAAAACTGGCAATACAACAAATAAACGGCTTAATACCAGCCATAGTGCAAGATTTTTATACAGGCAGGGTATTAATGCTTGCATATGTAAACCAAGAAAGCTACGATTTTATGCTGGCTAATAAAGAAACCTGCTTTTGGTCACGCTCCCGGCAAGAATTATGGCACAAAGGCAAAACTTCCGGAGATATACAAAAAATTAAGCATATGGCCTTTGACTGCGATAATGACACACTGCTTATTCAAGTTGAGCAAACAGGCAAAGGCGCATGCCACTTAGGCAATTATAGTTGCTTTGGTAGTGAAAGCGGCACGTTTAATATTTTAGACAAAGTATTTGCTCAAATTATAAACAGAAGCACTAACCCCAAAGAAAAATCATACACAAACTACCTACTAGACAATGGCGTTGATAAAATATGTAAAAAGGTAGGTGAAGAAGCGGCAGAGACCATTATAGCTGCAAAAAATAACAATAAAAATGATCTCTCAGAAGAAATTTCTGACTTGTTGTATCATGTTATGGTATTAATGTTTGAGCAAGGTTTAACTTTGGCTGACATTAGGTCAAAACTATCTGGACGGTATAAATAATGGGTACGTTACAAGCCTTTGATTTACACATTCACTCAAATAATTCCGATGGGGCAGACAGCTGGCAAACTATCTTGCAAAGGGCGGAAGAGGCTAATCTCGAATGCATATCAATAACCGACCATGATAATTGCGAAGTTTACTTGCAAATAAAAGATTCAGAAAAATATTTTTCGGGCAAAATAATAACCGGTATCGAAATGCAAGCCTACTTTAAAGGTCTATCTATAGAAATACTTGGCTATGGTTTTGACATTGTAAAAATGCAGCAGTATTTACAGGGCTTATACCTGCCATTCCCAAAAGTAAATTTGATAGAATTAGAACGGCTCCATGCAAAATGCATTGCCCAGGGCATGACCTTTGCCCTAAATATCATTGAAAACTACAATAGTAAAACCCATTACTACGCAACAGACTACCTGCACGAGGAAATGCGAAAATTCTCACATAATAAAAACTTAATACCCGATGCGGAAAGCTGGGCACGTGAAAATATTTTTTTTAAGCGGCACACATCAAATCCAAATAGCTCTTTTTATGTAGATGAAAGTGATATTGTACCAGCAGCAGACAAAGTGATTGAACTCATCCGCAAAGCAGGGGGAAAGGTTGTGCTTCCCCATGTTTACCAATACGAAGAAAACACCGACCTCGTATTAAATGGGCTCGTTGAAAGCATGGACGGCATTGAGTGCTTTTATCCGTCTTTTACAGATGACCAAACAAAGCATCTGCTTAACTTATGCAAAAAAAGAAACTTGCTTATAACCGGCGGCAGTGATTATCATGGTGGCAAAAGACCAGGAAAAATAGGGGAAATAGGCAATTCTGCATTGTGTCGCACAAACATTAATGATATACTAAAATTGCAGGGTACCATTCTATAGGTGTGCAAGAGTAAACCTAGAACAAGAGGGGGGATAGCTATGAAAATAATTATACAAGACCCAGCACCGAATGAGGAAGATTCCATTACCATTAGCGTTAAACACATGACAGATAGCATTGTGCGGGCAATAAGTATTTTAAAAAGCCCAAATCAATTAACGGTTTATCTTAACAACAATGCGTTTCCGTTATCTGTATCGGAAATCTATTATGTGGAAAGCGTCGATTTAAAAACCTTCGTTTATACAGAACAGGCAGTGTACCAAGCGAAACAAAAACTTTATGAAGTAGAAGAGCTGCTAGACAAAAGTGAATTTTTACGCGCGAATAGACAAACTATTGTAAATATCAAAAAAATAAAAAATATTGCCCCAGCAGGTGATGGTCGTTTTCAGGCAACACTTACAAATGGAGAAAATGTAATTATATCACGCCAAAATGTTTCTGCCATGAAAGAGGTGTTCGGCCTATGAGTTGGAGAGAGACAGTAAAATTTATCCCTATTCTCTTTTGTACAATTACAACAGCTCAAGTTATATATATGGTAGTTATAGTCCATGCTATTTTAGGGCATGCGGTGGAAGTGGATACAATCGTTCTCTTATCACGCTTTTTAATAATTGCAATACTCACTTCGCTTCCAACACTAGTCCTTATCCGGGACAAGAGGGCATCGCGTCAAGAAATAATTATACGAAGAGCAATTCATTTAGTTCTTACAATGCTGATTCTTGTAGGGCTATTATTGTATTATGGGTGGTTTGAACTAAGCTATATTTGGATTGCAGCAGTATTTTTAGCAATATATTTATCAGCGTTTAAATTTTGGTATTCCCGCTCAAACCACACTGCACTGCTAATAAACAAGCGGATCCACCAAATTCAGACTTTTGAAAATTATGAAAACAAAAATAATGAAAATAAATAAAAAAGCAGATTGTTTGATCTGCTTTTTGTTTTGCCTTTTTACATTTAGAGCTTATTCGGCGCTTCTATGCCTAGGATATATAAACCATCTTTAATGACACGTGCAGTAACAGACGCGAGAAACAACCGGGATCCTTTCACCGCATCCTCTGTGTTTTTTACCGGACACTCTTTATACCATTTTGAAAATGATTGACATAATTCAAATAGATAAGTGCAGAGAGATGAAAAGTTATAATCATCAACCACAGAACACAACACCCGATTAAAGGATAGCAATTTTTTAACTATCTCCCATTCAAGTGGATGGGAAAGATTTAAGTCATGCTCACAGATTTCCAAGCACTCTCCTTTTAATAATGATTGAATACGTGCAAATGAATACTGGATATACACACTTGTATCACCTTGAAAATTTAGTGCGTTTTCCCTGTCAAAAACAACGTTTTTTTCATTGCCACATTTTAATATTGAATATTTAATTGCTCCGTATGCAAGCTGTTTTGGCAATAACTCATCTCGGTTGTTGGTATTACTATGCTCCGATATTGCCGCTTTAGCATATGCGATGGTATCACGCATCAGATCTTCTAACAAAATGACTTGGCCAGCGCGTGTAGACATTTTACCTTCAGGCAAAAGAACAAAGGAGTAATTAATAATATCTGCACCCTTATAACCTAAAAGGTTTAATGCTGCGTTAATTTGTTTACCGTATAGCCGTTGGTCTTCGCCTAGAACAACAATATTTTTATAGGAGCCTTTGTTGGCTTTATCAATGTTATAACATATATCCCGTAATGGGTATAGGGATGTCTTATCTCCTCTTGTAAGCGGCATATATGGATGTTCAGGATTAAGGTTAAACTCATCTAAATTGAGAACGAGCCTTCCGTCATTATCTTCAAATAACCTACCGGTTTTCTTCAGAGCAGATAAAATATCATCTGTTTTTCTCGTTTGTACATATTGGGATTCGTAATCATATTTGTCGTAAAAAATCCCAAACTCATTGAAAATTTCCATTTGACCCTTTACGCAAATATCAACAATACGCGAAAACTCCGCGAATACTTTTTCATCCCCACTTTCCATTCGATTGAGAAGGTCAAACACCTTGCCTTCCATGTCGGGGTTTTGTTTTAGTTTATCATTGGCTGCAACATATAGGCTTAACAATTCGTTAAAACTGATGTCTGGCCTATCTTTTGTACAGTAAATCAAAAGTGCTATTTGCTTGCCAATATCGTTCACAAGATAATGTACATCTACCTTACATCCTAAAAATTTATATAGTCTAACCACTGCGTCACCTATCATTGCATTTCGTGCACGACCAATATGAGGAGATGCATTCGGGTTTACACTCGTGTGTTCTATTGTAACTTTTTTTCCTTTGAGGTCAGCAATGCTAACTAGGGTTCCATTTTTTGCGATATTAAAGAATTGTGTTAATACCTCAGCTTTATTAAGATGAAAATTTAGATACCCGCCGGTTACCGTAATATTAGCAAATGCTTGGGGGAATTGCATCAATAATTGTGCACGCATATCCTCGGCAATCTTTTGAGGTGCTTTTTTCATTATACGAGACAAAGAAAAGCAAGGAAATGCAACATCTCCCATCTCTGGATTGGGTGGGTGTTCTAGTTTTTCATAAATGTCCAAAACCGAAAAGTCTAACACCTTTGTTAATTTGCTAGATACAATTTTAAATAATAAATAACTCATGTTAATCTCCATTCTGGCTGCACTGGCAGAAATAAGAATAAAAAATTGGTGCCATGCAGCAAAATTTAATTTGTAATTTAAGGGCTGGCCAAACAAAAAACGGTCAAAATCCGAGAATTTCGGACTTTGACCGTTTCGTAATGAGTCGTCTTTTTTAACTCATCTTTGAACACAGTAACAAGAGTCCGATGTGCAAGCACGACGAACTCGGCGGAAATTTCTTCTACCTGTGTTAGAAAGATGATTCATAGCTTTTACCTCATTGAATAGTTTATACGCAGTTACCGCTTAGGGTTTTGCAACTAATTTCTGATGTAGCGGTACCTGGTGCCATCTGCCATTGTTATTGTAAGTACATCACCAGAAATGCTGTACCCTGTATACATCCGCTCATGGCCAGGATAATTCCAGTAAATATTATTACCAGATGTAGACCAAGTAAACGTTGTTCCAAAGCCCCAGTCTAATGTGTGAGACCCAGAACCATCCTGGTTAAAGGTTGTTACCCATTGAGCGTCTTCTTCAAACGTCCAACTGCCGACAAGATCGGAATCTCGCTGAGTGCATCCTGTCATAAACATTAAACCAGCAAATAGTGCAACTGTACTAAATAGTATTAACAACTTTCTCATTACTAAATTACCTCCCCTCTGTTATTTTTGTGTCTGTTTTGCGCAAGACAAATTTCATTATAACATAATTGGTGGGGATGCCGCATTATAAAATAAAAAAAGCATCAAAATCTTTTTGTTTTACCATTTATGAATTCTCCCTTGATAATTTTAACGACTCGACAGTTGCATCTGAATAATCTCTTATATCAATTCCAGCTACTGTACCCAACCTATATAACGAGTCGAGGATACGGAAAAAATCTATCCAAGCACTTTCACAGTGGTCTCCTTTTGTGACAGGATGTTCGAGCAGAACGCTTAATTTACTTTCAAGTATGGTTTGTTTTGGTCTTGAACATTGACTTAATACTCATTTTTTCTGTAGCCATGTTGTGCCTCCTTATAACGTCAGCCAAATCATAATTTTTTGCGGGTTCAATTCAGCTACCG
>Ga0136643_10011368_pt1 | contig 13202 bp, 7 predicted proteins | sample TergutLab28metaG_FD_96883 | JGI IMG/M metagenome (GOLD analysis project Ga0136643, IMG submission 96883) | Labiotermes labralis P1 segment gut microbial communities from Petit-Saut dam, French Guiana - Lab288 P1 (version 3) (version 3) | ecosystem: Host-associated > Arthropoda: Insects >...
ATATATATGTATATATACATGTATATATACATATATATATATAATATTACGTAGATAAATCAGAACGGCTAACAGCAAACGATTAGAAACCTTCCAACAAAATTATGCTTCCACGAATTCACATTTCATCTGTTCTCCTACTTCTTCCTTCTGCCTGCTTCTCTGTCTCCTACAGTCCCGCACAAGAAGTGTCCGTGGACAGGTTTTCTGAGACTTGTATGGTACGGTACAACATTATCAACTTAATCGGCACAAATAGAGCGTTACAATACAGCACAGTGTTCGCAGACTTCTCGCAAGACGACAAAACAGATACAAGGACACACACGTCGGATTCTTTCTCTCTAACATTTCTAGATTCTCTTGTGTCAACACGTGGCTTATGATTGGAACGTGTGCGGAAGATTCGAAAGTCGGTTTTCAGGGTGAAAATATAGAGATTGTATGGCTCTATTATGAGTTTGTCTCGTTTTAACTAATTATTTTATTGTCATTAAGACACTGAATTTTGTTTTACTATAAAACAATGTCATATTTGTTTAATAATCCCAACTCTTTACAGAAAAGATTAAGTCAAAATATGTAACAAAGCAGCACACATCGCTATGTTGCTTCAACTTCAGCATGGACAAACTGCGACTGTGAAATGCACCTTCTAAGCACGAGATTACTTACTGAACAAGAGCAAAACGCTTAACAGTATTGAAGGGCATTATACTGAAGCTGTTTCCTGTGTGCAGTTGATCAGGTAGGCCTACTACAGTTTCATTACGCTACACACAAACCCAATAAAAGTCGTAATGAGATATTATGGCACAACAGTCATAAATTCCTAGAAGTTTTTTTTCTTATCACGACAATGTTGTTGGACCTTTGAAATCGTCTAGTACGTGTGTATAGCCAGCCGTAACACGTGAAATGCTCTACATTTTGCCCACACAGTGCTTGTAACAGGTTCCGTATTCCTCACAGTTACCGACGACATTTTTCCCGAAATATCTTTCATTCTCAGGTATAATGAAGAAAAAAAAATTATTCTCTGCGATGTAAGATGTGGTTTGTCATATGTATCTCAGATGATTAGTCTTCAAAGATATTGCTTCTTTTTTTAAGACTCTCAGACTTTGCTCGCTTGCACTTTTCATAGAATGGCATTAAGTTGAAAATGAGTACGGAGCATTGGTGGATGGTAGTGACAGGGGAAAAAAATAACAAATGTTGTGTCGAGGGTTGCACAAGTTTCCCAGAAATCTAGGAGCCACCTCAAAGTTCTAGGCGCCAGAAAGATGACAAGCGCTAGTTCCTTACTAGGAATCCACAAGTATTAGGCGAAACCGTACAAAATTTAGTCGTACCGATGACATGGTGTCCGTAATTTGAGCCCACTGACTGTGTCCTAATTGTACTGTGACACATTAAGATCAATCATGAAGGAATGCAGCAAAGGGTCGTAGCAGGTGCAAGTAAAATACCGTGAAATATATCGTTGTTGGAAGGCGGTGCTTCTATTCCTGTGCTGCATTACCACGTGTTCGTAATATGACACAGTGATTCAAAATAATTACCAACAAGATGACACTTTTGGACTATCCTTTATTTCGGGGTTAGTCGTCCTTCACTCTACATGTTTCGAGCTTCAGGGAGCTCATCATCAGGAGTTTCACTCTTTTACTGTACAGGCAGCCTCTGGCATACTGTGTAATCTTTTGCTGTATTGCACCCGTTCCCCTACGTGTTCTGTTCCCGACTGTTTGTGTGTCACAGTCGGGAACAGAACACGTAGGGGAACGGGTGCAATACAGCAAAAGATTACACAGTATGCCAGAGGCTGCCTGTACAGTAAAAAAGTGAAACACCTGATGATGAGCTCCCTGAAGCTCGAAACATGTAGAGTGAAGGACGACTAACCCTGAAGTAAAGGATAGTCCAAAAGTGTCATCTTGTTGGTAATTATTTTGGAACAATTGTAATGATGCACGGAACAATGAATGTAAAAAAAAAAATGACACAGTGACTTGTTTTACACATAGTTTGCCGTCCGGACGGAGGAGACGGAACAGTGTGGTTATTGGACCACGGAATAGAAGTATGAGGAATCTGGTTCAAGTCCAGGGAGAGGTGAAAATTTCTCTCTTCTCCAAACCATCAGGAATGGTTCTAGGGACCCCTCAGTCTCCTACTCAGTGGGTAGCTTTATCCCCTGCTGTAAAACGACTGGAAAGGTAAAGTTTACATTTCACTCCATCTAGTTCAGAGGTTATAAATGACCTGCGCTGTACCGCCAGACTCCTGTGCCTTCGCGGAATGCATAGAGACAATTTTAGGATTATTACCTTTGAACTAACCGAATACTTTGAGCGCCACTCTAATGTCTGCTCGGGCACTCACCTGCAGCATAGCAAATGTCAACCCTTCCCGTTCAAACCTATCGATTATTATATGTACCGTCATGTTTAAGGTATACTTTGCCCACATATTCTGTTTATCTGTTGAATGTGAGTCTTCCGATAAACACCGATTATTCCCCTCTACAATATTCTCCGATGGACCTTTTTGATGGCAGCAAACTGTGTTTTCAGTGACGGCCGAAATGAATCTGAATATTTAACGAGATTAATCTCCGTCTTCTCCTGTCAGTGTCACTCCGCCAGTGTTCCATACTTTCATTCATATACAATCTACTCTTGCCAGAAGGGAAAACGGAAAACGCTTGAAAAATTTAAAAAATCCAAACCCTTTAGGAAAGCGAAGACATGTGAATAGAAGAGTATATTCGAACTCGGCTACATCGTCATGAAAGGGACTAGATATCGTGTGTCCGTATAAACGAGTGGTGTTATAACCGAGCAGAATAATGTTATGGTTGACGGTGAGGACTGAATTGATACCGCAGAATATCTGACGCTGTAGACTAGGATTCGCGAAAACAGTTTTCGTTACAGCCAGGTAAATTGAAATTCTACTGTACTGAGGGCATCAAAGAAATGTTATCTTATTTTCTACACTCGTTTTCCCATGTGGATAAAATTCGGCAGATCATCTCCATGCAATGTCATTCAGAATTTTTGCGTTTCGTGAAACTTGTTTCAGTGAAATACACAATTTGCTTAACGGGCATAATCTTTTTACCAATATTTTTTAAACTTTTTGCCTGATTGTTCACAAAATTCTTCTGAGTGATTGGGAGTCCCCCCAGAATCGACGCAATGAAAGTCGTCCTTTACTGAGACATGTAATTTCCATTCTTATTTTTCCATTTTGGAGAAATTCAGTAGTGCAAAAAGTATGAATGTAATTCTGTTGACTATTTGTTACTTTTGTCAAATAAGACATATGGAAGGTCACACTTTTCTTGTGGGTGTATATAAACTTTCATTTTGGCCTTTACCTTTAAAAATGTAAAGGCTAATTTCACACTAGAACAGATCAGGAAGGCCCAGAATGGCAGTAGAGTTATAACTCTACTTACTTACTCCACCGTGCAGAGTCCTCCTTGAGAAGGTAACTGGTTTGCAGCTAGTCAAGAAATTCCCCGCATTTCACGGAACCCGAAGGTTCATTACCGCACTCACAAGCGTCTGCCACCTGTCCCTATCCAGGGCCATCCCAATCCAGTCCATATACCCACATCCCACCTCCTGCAGATCCATCCTAATATTATCCACCCATCAACACCTAGGTCTCCCCAGTGGTCTCCTTCCCTACGGTTTCCCCACCAAGACCCTATACACCCCCCTCTCTTCACCAATACGCGCCACATGCCTAGCCCATCTCATTCTTCTCGATTTTATCACCCGCACAATATTGGGTGAGCAGTACAGATCATTTAGCTCCTCGTTATGCAATCTCCTCCATTTCCCCGTTCTGGAAATATATACTATTGTATATAAACAAAATGTGTAGTATTTTATTTATATGTTGTGACAGTTCAGGATGGAAAACTTTGAAAAAAAATTAAACATCAAATTATGTCAGCTCACAAGTGTATAGAACATGTTTGGAAAAAGTATACACACCAGCTGATTTTTTGTCCTTTCAAATGCCAATTCCATGAGGTTGTGAACAGTCATATCACACTCTCTCTTCCCAATGTTCACAAACAAGCACGATGGAGAATGCTTTGCGTGTTCCGTCCTAGGAAGTACAAAAAAATTTGTAATATACTGTACAGTATTTTGGTTTACATTCTGTTGAGTACTCTATAAAATTCCAAGGCAGGACAAGAGATAGCCTTGCTGGCATGTTACCGTCACACACCGTGGTATCACCTGTGATTTGCTGCTCGCCACTTGTACGATCTTGTGCGAATGCACACAAATTCATGATCATAAAAATTCTATTCCAGAAGAAATTAAGAGCAGATTGAGGTCAGGAAATGCCTGCTATCAATCGGTGAAGAATCTTTTGTCTTCTAGGTTGCTATCCAAAAATTTAAAGATCAAGATATGTAGAACTATAATTTTGCCTGTTGTTTTGTATGGGTGTGAAGCTTGGTCCCTGACATTGCGGGAGGAAAGGAAGCTGAGGGTGTTTGAGAACATGGTGTTGAGGAGAATATTTGGACTAAGGAGGGATGGGGTAAAGGGGGAATGGAGGAGATTGCATAATGAGGAGCTAAATGATTTGTACTCCTCCCCAATATTGTGCGGGTGATAAAATCGAGAAGAATAAGATTGGCTGGGAATGTGGCACATATGGGTGAGAAGAGGGAGGTGTATAGGGTCTTGGTGGGGAAACCAGAGGGAAGGAGACCACTGTGGAGACCTAGGTGTAGATGGGTGGATAATATTAGGATGAATCTCCAGGAGGTGTGATGTGGGTACATGGACTGGATTGGGCTGGCCCAGGATAGGGACAGGTGGCGGACGCTTGGGACTGCGGTAATGAGCCTTCGGGTTTCGTGAAATGCAGGGAATTTCTTGACTAGCTGCAAACCAGTTGGCTTTACAAGGACTCTGCCACATGGAGTAAGTAAGCAAGCGGCCAGCGAGACTACCCTTGTTCATATGGATGCAGTTTCCTTGACGAGAAATAAAAAGAATTTTGTTCATTGTGCAATGACAAAAATTCCCAGAAATTCAGAAAGAGAGATAGGAGAGAGAAACTGTACCTGTGACCAAGGGGGTCACACGCATGCACGCACACACCACACACACACACGCGCTTGCGCACGCACACACACACTCACACGCGCACACACACGTGCACACACACACACACACCGCACAATGCACAACACACACACACACCGCACAACGCACAACACACACACACACACCACTATCATCCTCTTCAAATGAAGACAAGGGGTTACCAGGCGTGTGTTAAGGAATATTTAGAGTTAATTGGTGAGACAATAAATGAACAGTGGTGAAATATGCTTCACCATACATTAACCACTGAAAGCCCAGTGGTCACTATATGTACCACCAGTTTATCATTCAGCAATTCTACGTTCTGCCCACACAGCTGTATTTATGTGTTTTGTGTGGATCTGAACACAAACAGTGATTATTTCCCTATACAGCAATTACCTCATGGTTTTTATAACAGAGATGGAGTGTGTTTACTGCACGGTACGAACTGGGTATTTATATATAATTCTACGTTCTGCCCATACGGTGTATTTATGGGTTTTGTGCAGATCTGAGCACAAACAGCGACTATTTCCCTATACAGCATTAACCTACTGGTTTTTATAACAGAGATGAAGTGTGTTTACTGAGTGGTACAGACTGGATATTTATATATAATTCTACATTCTGCCCACACAGTCTATTTATGTGGTTTGTGTGGATCTGAGCACAAACAGTGACTATTTCCCTATACAACATTAACTGACCAGTTTTTATAACTGACATGGAGTGTGTTTACTGCGCAGTACGGACTGTGTATTTATATATATTTCTACGTTCTGCCCACACAGTGTATTTATGTGTTTTGTGTGGATCTGAGCACAAATAGCAACTATTTCCCTACACAGCATTAACTGACTGGTTTTTATAACAGAGATGGAGTGTATTTACTGCGCGGTACGGACTGGGTATTTATATATAATTCTACGTTCTGCCTACACAGTGTATTTATGTGTTTTGTGTGGATCTGAGCACTAACAGCGACTATGTCCCTATACAGCATTAACCTACTGGTTTTTATAACAGAGATGGAGTGTGTTTACTGTGCGGTATGGACTGGGTATTTATATATAATTCTACATTCTGCCCACACAGTGTATTTATGTGTTTTATGTAGATCTGAGCACAAACAGTGATTATCTCCCCACACAACATTAACTGACTTGTCATTCTCATGGCAGAACCAAAATTCTGTGACACATTAAAAGTCAATATACATGACATAGAATAGATGTACTCCCACAAAAGTCACTCAGTAATATAGATTCACATCACAATTTATTTACACAAAATGCAATGAATGCTGAATTAACAGACAAGAAATTGAATAGTTTAACAGATCTACATTGATAAAAAATGACTGGATGGAATAAAACAAAGAAACCTGAACTCTTTTCATGACTGTCACCAAACTGTAACACATGAAAGGGCATATGAAGCTATCTTGAGCCTGCCTCATGATAGTCTGACACATCTCATGGGTGCCACCATGCACGTTAAGTCCTGACGCAAACACCATCTTCTGACGCAGCTCTTATTCAGGGCGAAAGAAATTAATATATTTGAAAGACTATATTCTGAGGTCCTGTGAACTCAAATTACAGACTCAATAAGCAGAATTTTCTCACATTTCAAAGTTAATAAAACTTACTTACTTACTCCATGGTGCAGAGTCCTTCTTTAGAAGCTAAATGGTTTGCAGCTAGTCAAGAAATTCCCCGCATTTCACAGAACCAGTATGTTCATTACAGCACTCACAAGCGTCCACCACCTGTCTCTATCCTGGGCCAGCCCAATCCAGTCCATATATCCACATCCCACCTCCTGGAGATCCATCCTAATATTATCCACCCATCTATGCCCAGGTCTCCCCAGTGGTCTCCTTCCCTCTGGTTTCCCCACCAAGACCCTACACACCCCCATCTCCCCACCCATACAAAGTTAATAAAATTGCTTTCATAAAATATTTTCCCAAGGAACAGTGCTAAAACATCAGTGTTATTTATAATGTGCATGTGTACCTGACCATATTCTGTTGTCTTGTGTTATAGGACCAATTTGTATGTTATTATCACAAAGCAAACACCGCCAACAAGAGATTATTCTCTATCCCTATCCATACATAGTCTATCAGGGATTACTGTCTATCCCAATCAAAACAATGCATAATAGGGATTACTGTCTATCCCATTCACAACACCCCATACCAGAAATTGTAGCCTATCCCAATCAAAAGTCCATGTATTAGGATTATAGCCTATCCAATTCAAATCACACATATACCATAGATTTTTAATGTTTTGTTGACTGTGCATTGTGATTTCTCCATATAAAATGAACCAAGAAGACGTACTATTATCTGTTAATCTATTTCAATAGTAATCCTCTACATGTTTCGAGCAGGCTTGCTGCTCACCACCAGGAGGATCAACTCTGTATAAACAGCAGTTGGTGTAGTCATGTGTTATGTTGACTAGCTGCTGGCAGGATTGGGATGGAATTCCTGGTGACGAGCAGCAAACCTGCTCGAAACATGTAGAGGCTTATTATTGAAATAGATTAATAGAAAACCATGCATCTTGTTGGTTCATAGTATACGGATATAACAGAGATTATATTCTATCCCAATCAAAACATCACATACCATGGATCATCATCTTTTTCCCAGCCATGAAGATTCTTGAGGCACACCTGACACTGAACAAGGTCATGATCAACCTTTGAGCCACAAAAAATGAATCCTGCTTCCGCGAGCTGCAAGCAGACAAGAAATTATACCCATCATTCAGCAGTAGTTTGTTTGTCAGGCATGAACAAGTTACATATTTACATGGCAGAAAAATCAGTAAACACCTGCGCCATTTTACCACACACTCACACTCTACTCCATTTTACCACACACTCACCCTGACTCACACTCTACTCCATTTTATCACACACTCACCCTGACTCACACTCTACTTCATTTTATCACACACTCACCCTGACTCACACTCTACTTCATTTTATCACACACTCACCCTGACTCACACTCTACTCCATTTTACCACACACTCACCCTGACTCACACTCTACTCCATTTTATCACACACTCACCCTGACTCACATTCTACTCCATTTTACCACACACTCACCCTGACTCACACTCTACTTCATTTGCCCCAAACTCAGCCTTGTGGCCTTTTATACTATTTCAACATCCAACCCTCACAGCTCAGAAACTGACAAAACTCCACATTTGCTTTCAGACACTCATGTCAGCACATTGATTTGGCCTTAAGAATATTTTTCATCCTCTTTATTACAGTCTTTCGCGTACCATAACTATCAGTTAACTGAAATCTGGCATCAAAAGATGACCACAGTCAGCATGCAGTGTGACAATGAGAAACATGAATGTCATATAGAGTTGTCAGCTAAGAACATGCGAAGTCATGAGGCCATTTAAAATCCTAATCTTTTGCAGAGTAAATTGGGCACTTAAATCTGGCAACAAAAGGTTAAACATGCCAGACGCGGACGAAGTTTTCCATTTCAAACACATTAAGAAAGTGATATTTCACTTTTCTGTCCTACAGTCCTGTTTTGAAAGGATATTATAGGTGCAGATACTGCACATAGGCTGTGACAATCTTCCAGTTCCCTTCGTCGTCAACGATGACGAATGTGTCACACAGATTTAGGTCACCTTGCATTGGTTATATTATTGGACTGCATCTAAAATACTAATGTAATTTGAATATTAGTACCTTGCACATGATACAATGCAATCTGATGGAAATTTACTTAAGTCTCCAAAAAAATACATTGCCTCCATGTTAATGGTGAGACAACTGCTGGCAAATTTCTGCCAAATTACATGGTGCCATATCCCATTAAGACTATAATCTTGGCTAACCTCTATGAAAATATATAATGTGTATAAAACATGACAGTTTGTAACCCTGCAGTTGCATAAATACAGTACAGGCAAAGGGAGCTTAAGAGTCATAGGAGACAGAGCAAAAGAGAGGGCAAGGTGCTCCGGTTTTGCATTTGTACTTTTTTCTACAATATTCACACAAATTTTGAGCAGCGTTAACTATTTACATATGTTATAACTAATGTACAGTGTGTGCACTCGTCGAACACAACTACATTTATTGGTAGAATTAAAGTATTTTCTACATAAGGTACAACTACATTGTATATTTTATACATTAGTGTAATTACACAGCATACATAGACATAATATGATACCTACCATAGATTTAATTATAAAAAGCTTAGACATAGCTTGGTAACAGCAAGGACCCCCCATGTAACCCACACCGCCCAACCTTTCTGACAGATACGAGATCTCGTGCCCACTTTACCCCCTCCCTTCCCCATATAAACAGTCCATATGTTTTGTATAACTGCTTAATAAGTATTTCATGTACAACCTGAAGATGGCCATTATCAAGTGCCGAAACATGTAGTTGTACCTCATGTAGAAAATACTTTAAATTATACCAATAAATATCGTTGTATTGGACAAGTACACACACTGTACATTAGTTATTTCATAGAACACAACGGGGATGACAAACCTCATGATTACACATGTTTGTAAAGAATAACAGTATTGGTAAACTGATAAATTTTTAGATTCGTCTTTCTAAGTCTTCCAGGCCATTCATAACTAACTTACAAATAAAAGGTATCCACGCTAAGCTTTCCTCCCATCTTTGACAAGCACATGCAATAATTCCAACATTTAATCTATGACATGGACTTGATAAGACAGGATTTTCTGTAACCCAGTAAGACAAATAGCAAATTTTGCATGTGATTATACAACTGCAGCTCTACTACAGGCTATATTTTGGATGTCAGATCGTGTAAGCAAAAATACCGGACACACCTCATAAATGTTTTTCAACCAGAAACATTTATATGACCAGTATTTTCTCAATTTGTTTGCCGGACAGGAAACTCAAATACAGGGCCGTTAAGTTCAAAACTAGACACCTGCCTGCCTTTGGCTCAACAGTGATATTCCTCATACCCGTGACAAATAACACATAACATAAAATTTCAATTATCTATTAATTCTTATACAGCCTACATACCAAAATCACAAACTTGTATTGTGTACCTTGCGTGCATTGCAAAAACTATTCCTAAATGGCCACTTCTTGAAGGTTGCCAGTCGTTGCTCTTCATATATATAACGCCCTTTTGCAGACATACTCATCTGTAACACTTCACATTAAAACATAGGTATAAAGGAGCAAACTACACATTGTCACAACACGGAGAAATGTATTCTCAGAAAGCATATGATGTAGAGTGACCATATTCGAATTTTGGGGTTAATACATTAATCGGATAAATTTAATTCTGACGTTTCGAAATCTTGTCTCTAGTGATTCAAATTCGAAAGAAACTATTATTCTTAGTCAAATATTCTGCACTTAACTTACATCCTTCCTTTGAAAACCACAAATTCACCAGTTTATCCGTCCGTTGGCTTTCACAAACTTTCGCGGTACCAAGCATAACCAACTTTTGAACATTATAATTGTGGAAGAACGTTGTTATGCTTACGTAAAGTATGCATAGAGAAGGAGCCAGTAGATTAGCTTCAGGAATGGATAAATGAATTAGAAAAACGTCTAATTCTATTATGAGATTAGTGCACTAACGAACGCCCATCTAACTTCTTATGTTATCATATATTGGCATCAATGACGTATCTCTAAATTAGTAGGTCGCTGACTATCGAAATTAACGTCGATCCCTTCTCGATTTTATATTCGAAAATTAAATGTTTAACCGGTAGGCTATCTCAGTGGCTTTCACATAATATAAATGTTGTCAGTGGTTCTGTTATTCGAAGGGAGTTCCTTCCGTCCCATGTATCGTCACTCTTATCCGTGGTTGTTATCTGGTCCCGTAACCACAGAATTCATTTGCTTGTTGCTATGGGTTACAGTTGCTATGGCTACGAAGGAGTTTGAAATTGTTTATGAGAGCACGGTACGGTATAATTGCTTTATTTGCTAATTAATTGTTTTGTTGCAGTGCGGACGTCTTGCATAATACTTAAATCATAATACGTTATGTCTGACGTAGAAGTGAATGATTTAGAACTAATTTCTATTATTGGTTTCGATGGTACGTACTGTAAATTTGATCCTGTTGCATTATTTTTCTTCTTAATGTTACACATATATTTGTAAATTTGTTAAGCTCTTCTAGCCGTATTTTATTATTTCAAAGATAAAGATTGTCTTGTGTTTTTATAAAATCCAACATTTTTGTATGTGATGAGGCAACGAAACGTAAGACAGGAAAGTTTAGAAATAAATAACTTATAATCAGCCCATCTGTAGTCTGCAGATAACACTCAATTTATGGGGATGAAGCTGGAACCCTTGCACGCGTGCGTGTATGCAAGGGGTTTGGGAACAGGAGTTTACAAGCTCAAATTTATGACGTGTAACTCCGTTATATGAACACGTTTTGTCACAAATTACTTCCATGTAACTGCATTTCTATTAATTAAAGCTCATATAATCATATAAATTTATATCCTTTATAATGGTGAGTCTTATCTTCAACAATTTCCTGTAACTGCAACCTTGTAAAACTATCTGATTCAGGCTAAGTTACTGAGATAGGGAAATAGAAATTTAAACATTTTCAGGTGACACATTGTACTCCATCAGCCTGAAATGTTCTGCTGGACGAACAGAAATTGTGTTCTGGTTTATCATAGTTGATCCAACATGTACCATGCACAGATGTCAGTAAGGTCCATAAATAAGTTTATGATTCGGGAATAAAGGTATCGGGTAACCTTCCACCAACTATTACAAATTTTATCATGATATGAAAAGTATTTAAGCCAGAATTTAAGATGTCTGTTATTTCACTTCTTTTTTTGTATGAGAATTTACATCAAATTAAAGTTATAAATTTTCTCACAAAAATAAGAGAAATAATTTTCGTTTTTGTTTCAAAACTGTGTACAGGGATGTAACGTGCTTTTCCTTATTATTTTGACGAGTATTGTAACACTGTAAATAAATGGTTATTATGCATTTCTTTTGTGTTTGAAACAAGTAATTTGTTTTTATTGTGAAAAGGTCTAAACACTTAGCATAGTCCAGTGAAGGTTGTGAAATGCGGTATTGCCGTTCCGTTCTGTGGTTCAGACGGTGATAATTCTGTGCTGAGCCACATGAGGTTAAGGTAAGGCAGTCCCATTACAGGCCTGGACAGGCCCAGAGGGTTCCAGGAAGTTAAGGTTCCCAGATTTCATGACAACAGCACAGGATGGTGGTAGGTTGTCAGCCTTGCATATCAGCCACCTTTACCCCTAGGAAATACTCCTGGTACTCATATCTGTTAGAGGCTGAGTCGACCTTAGGGCTATAGGCACGTGAGGTTACGAACCTGAAATTTGAAGGGCATCGTAGCAGTTCATTGTTTATTTTAAAATGAAAGTTAAAAAAAATAACCAATTAATGCTAATGGTTAATCCAACAATTTTGGGGTGACACCTTGTCATTCACTGGTGGACTTTGTAGCCATGATTGAGCCGGGATGGCACTCCCTTTCTATCCTGCCTACATGTCTAAATCTAATTTATCAGCTTTATCAACTCATCCCCCCATCTGGCAATCAAAACACCACTGCTTTAATACCAGAAATTTCTGAAATTTTTCAGTAATTACTTTATAACAAGCCCAATTACATGTCATTATCAGTCATCCACAAGAATAGACTGACATTGTTATTTCCTTTCACTCTATCTTTACATTGTAATCCAGTCATTTATGTATTCTTTTTTTATCAACCTAATATATTAATGTAGTTATGTAATTTATTGATGGATGCCTGTGGTTGTACCAAAGAGGTTACAATGCACTGTATATTTTCTGTTTTTTAACATACACTACTTTTGTTCAGTGTAATGTACTTACTTACTTACTCCATGGTGCAGAGTCCTTCTTGAGAAGCTAACTGGTTTGCAGCTAGTCAAGAAATTCCCCGCATTTCACGGAACCCGAAGGTTCATTACCGCACTCACAAGCG
>Ga0136643_10011369_pt1 | contig 13201 bp, 8 predicted proteins | sample TergutLab28metaG_FD_96883 | JGI IMG/M metagenome (GOLD analysis project Ga0136643, IMG submission 96883) | Labiotermes labralis P1 segment gut microbial communities from Petit-Saut dam, French Guiana - Lab288 P1 (version 3) (version 3) | ecosystem: Host-associated > Arthropoda: Insects >...
TACATGAGAAGCATGTAGTGGCAACTTGGAATCTTGGGAACCATCTCAGCATTTGCTTTTAGGCACAGGGAAACCAAGAAAAACCTGTGTCGAGATGGCCGGTCGCAGGACCTTCCGAGTACTAACTTCTAGCCAGCAGTCCGGCATCAAAAGTAAAAAAAAAACAACAATGCACACACAGTACAACAAATACACATAAGATAACTACAACAATACAACAATAAGTACTACATACTCTGAGTGTGTGTTTGTAGCCTTATTTAGTCAGCATGCAAAATCCCTGTGGCGTATTATGTCATCTATGGTCTGCCGGCTGTAACATATTTTTCCACATCACCTCGTAAACTAGACAATTTTTTTGAAAAAAAGTGATTGAACACAAATTGTGTGTTCTGATTTTCTCTACGACATTTGTCTGAAAAATTTCTCATTCTAAGAACATTTTTTCGCGTTGCTATCATAAGTCCACAAAGGTGTTTATGTAAAGTACCCGTTATTCATGCCACATTTTAATCAAAATACTCAGACATGAAATTTCATGAAAATCCGTCCAATGAATTTTAATGAAAATCCGTCCAGTGGGAGCCAAAGCGTTTCCATGCGGAAGGACAGTTGAACAGATATGACGAAGCTAAAAATCCCTCACTCAATTATTATACCACCTAATGCACTTATACAAAATTTACACATGAAAACACTAAAACTGCTCCGACATGTTTCGGTCCCAAGACCATCATCAGGGAGCTGTATTTCTTTGCCTTGCTAAAGCCACATTAAAACCAGTCATAAATTAACAACGAAGTTAATTTATGACTGATTTTAATGTGGCTTTTAATGTGACTTTAGCAAGGCAAAGAAATGAAACTCCCTGATAATGGTCTTAGGACCGAAACATGTCGGAGCAGTTTTAGTGTTTTAATGTGTGAATTTTGTATAAATGTATTAGTTGGTATAATAATTGAGTGACTCGACAAAATGTACGGTCTAACAATGAAAATAATTAAAATCGCTTTTCGCAATTTTGCGAGAGCACACTTTCTACTAAACCGAAAATGTATTGTGTATTGGCTTTTCCTCCACATCCGTTGTAATGGTTAACCATAGTTTTGTGATATGAACTTTATGAAGCGGCATTTGTTCCACAGCTGACGTAATGGTTAAGTCCTGTGTCGTCATCGTGCGATTTCCTGAGACGTCTTGACTGAGGCGCTGACAGCTCTGTGCACGTTTCCTCAGTTGGAATCTCCTTTACTTTACTAGTTGCCCTAGCTGTGATTCATAGGAATTCTATCGGTGCATTCGGGCAAATACCTGAATTGTTACTTTAAAATGCGCCAGAATCCTCCCTTCTTTCCTGTTCTTTTAACCACTCTTCAGTCTCGTTACTTTCACCTCATTCAACGGGTTGTATATCCAGCAATTTCGGAAGCGTCGTTAGGGAGGTTTCATGAAACTCAGAGCTTGGAATTGAATTGGGAGACGTTTGGGGAACGCATTCCACCCTTATGATTTCGCGCATCTCTATATAACATTTAAGCCGTGAATTTGATTTGCGAACACGCCGCCAGAATTTGACGTTTTTTAAAAAAATGTATAGAAAATTATTATGCGATGGTAATATCTGTCAGCCATTCTTTTTTCTGTATGCCCTAATAATGGCGTCTAAACAATATGAGTAGTGAGATTCGTACAGCGGCGCCGTGCCCTGGAATGTTTACGCCGTGTCGACATTTACATACATACTGACATTACGAATGATGGGAGCGTCTTCGAAACGTCGGTCAGTGTGCAAGTTGACAAAGACTAACTTCCCCTACAATTCGAACCTTCATACTGGAGATAAATTTCACTTTGCTTTAGGCCACTGTGGGCCATAAATTCAACTTTAAATTCTTTGTACCCTAAGATTTGACTATTTTTACTTCCCAAGTATCCCATAACCCGTTTCACGGATTTTACTGAAATTTGATATTGAAGATATGCTTTAAATTTCCTTGGGTAATTCCGAATAACAAATTGTTTATTATATACCAAAATATGAACAAATAAGTACTGTAAATTTATATAAAATTACTCCCGACATGTTTCGGTGTTAATACACCATCTTCAGGGAGTTTACAATTCATTGTTAGGTGTGTGTGTGTGTGTGTGGTGCGGAGTAAACAGATTCCTGTTACTCCGCACCACACACACACACACACACACACCACCACCAGTAATTACATATGTGACCACATTTACCAAGACTTTACCATAACAACACATTACTACATTGTATTTTGCCATTGAGTGATTCATGACTTTAGCTAACACAAATTGTAAACTCCCTGAAGATTGTGTATCAACTTCGAAACAAGTCGAAGTACTTTTTAATATAAATTTACAGTACTTATTTTTTCATACGTTGGTATATAATAAACAATTTATTTCCTATTTTCAGCGTTATCGACACATAAAAATCCATAATTTATACACTGTCAGGAACGAAGTCTTATAAGGAGATCGGACGGAGGTTTAAAACCTGCAAAGAACGTCGCTGAGAATATTGTGCACTGCGTTATGGCGCACACGATTTCAAGTTTCTCTCTCAGAAGAACTGCTCCAACTAACGAAGTTATCCTTATGTTGATCTCCGCTCTCTTAATTGGATCAGATATAATATATTGGACGAGAACAGAATGTTACACAGTTTAATTACTTTCAGAGTTCATATTTTTAAGCTGCGACACTGTGTCTTTCGCAGTTTTAATACTTTGCGGGAGGAGGTGGGTAAAAGGGAGGACGGGGAATAGGACGCAGGCAGACTGTAAAATTATTTCCACTGTGCGTTTTAGTCAATTAACGAAACATTCAAAGAGTCTGGTTGTTTAATGCCTTGACGTACAGCATATCCTTTTATCACACAACACTTTGTATAACAGGAAATAATGTCGCAATTAGAGAGCGGAAAAGAAATATTTGGTGGCGTTTTTGGGGGACTACGGTAAATCAGTTGTCATTCCCCGAGTCTTTTATGGCTTGAGGAATATGACGAATACGGTGAAATGGAAAGTGAACTTTACGTAACTCACATCATCTCTTCAAAGTAAGTACCATTTTCTCACACAGAACATGTTTGTACTACAGACGAGAATGATGTAGGACAGCCGACGATCCGAATAGCGTTCTGACCAGACAAGTGTTATCGAGGGTGAATTCTTCTCGTGGACTGCTTTTATTTAATATCCTTGCTACCAAGCACAATTCCTTCACCCTACGGATAATCACTTTCGGTTCCTCTACTGCTTTTTCTTTTTTATCGTCTCTCACACTTAGGCCCTATGTAATAACTGTGGTTTCTTTTTAAGGTGTAGGAGGCTTATTCATGTGTTAACAGCTTATTGTCTTTCGTTCCTATTTCATGAGTCTGATTGGGTGTGATTTGTAAAATGCTCATCCATGTGTTATACTCCATTACCCTTTGTTTCTGTTTCATAAAATAGGCAGGGTGTAAACGGGTAGGTCCTGCTTGTCACCAACAAGACTGGCTTTTGGAGGCAAATGATATGATTTATGATATATTTGTTAACTGCAATTGGGTAGCCAGCCGGTGGCAGTAGTACAGTACACATTCACACACACACACACACACACACACGCACACACAAAATACACGGAACGACACAAAACAAACAGTACATAGAGCAACACAAAAATTTTGGAAGAGTGCGGGCCGTGCCCCGTCTTTGCGGGTTTTACCCTGGCATTTGCCTTACAACTGAGGAAGAAGCACGGAAAAACCTCAGTCAGGGTAGCCGAAGAGTGCCAGCTGGCACGATGAAGATACATAAACATAAATCAGTTGATAATTTTCTCTTCGTAAGTATCCCAAAATCCTTTGCTTTAAACTGATTAATCAGTCACTACACTACTACAATTTCTGTGAAATGATCTGTGAGAACCAACTTGATGCAACAATTATGATTTATTAACCAACATTTAGCTTAACGTGTCGCGGGCACCATTATGCCCATCTTCGACTCAGTCGAACAACAGCCTCTACACTGTTCACACGACCTGCCTACCGTCTTCCCAAGATTCCAACCAGCACATTAAGTGCTGAAAACCTTATGCAGTTGTATACGACCTTGCGCTTCTGAAGATGGGTATAATGGTGCCGGAAACATATTGAGCTAAATGTTGATCAATAAATCATAATTATTGCATCAAGTTGGTTCTCACAAATCATTTCATATTAAGGATGCACGGCCACACGAACATCAAACTTACAGTTTCTGTGACTATCCGGCTTTCTTGTGCGAACTTTTCAACCGAATAGTTTACGTATGCCATTGAGTGTAGCTCAAGGTAACCGGCTGTGGACTAGATTATCAGGGTTTCATCCCTGGGAGGGCATGCTTTGACAACCATAATGCCTGCCCCAATGAGCCCCTTACCAAAGCGACGCCAGGGGGTCTGTCATTACGGGCTGAGTAGCCAGAACGTGTATCTGATCACTGGCATCCATTCAGTACCGACGTTACTATGTGTGGATCTCACTTCACTTACCCACACATCTTCCTGTTGAAATTCATAAGCGCAATGTCAACGCCTCCGAACATTTACGTGTATACATTACCTACTGTGTATGTGGGGCACGCGGTGGCACAGTTGGTTGAGGCACTGCGTCGGTAGTTCGCGGGTTCGATTCTCGATCTTTTCATTGGATTATTTCATTGATATAATTCTTCCAGGTGCACTATGGCCCTGGGGTCGACTCAGCCTCTAACAGAAATGAGTACCAGGAATATTTTCTGAAGGGATAAAGGCGGCCGGTGCGTAGGGCTGACAACCTTACAACCTTCATGTGCTGATTGTCTTGTAATCTGGGAGCCTCAACCTCCTGGGACCCTCAGGGTCTGTCCAGGCCTGTAATGATATTGCTTTACCTTACAGTGGAGGTGGGTTATTATATAATAATACTTTATGTGTTTTTTTATTAGCAGAGAATGGGAAAGAGGCGCTGGAAGTATTACCTAACCTGTGGATTTATGAGGGTCACACGTGCCTGGAATAGGATCACATTACAGTTTACTAAACCGTAGATCCTTTAGATGACCACAAAAGGAAAACGTGACGGCAGAATGTGTCTCTGCCTCCCCTGTGCATTATCTCCGACTCTACTGGACTGTCTCTGATTAAATCGGCAATGGAATATTACACTGATAGCTGCCGTGTGTGCTTTATGTGGCACTCAAAACAACATATTTCCTTTCAGAACTGTGTATATTACAGATTCTTTGTATTCGTATAACCTAGAATATTGATCTTAACACGATTTTTTTTTGTATGGTGTGTATTTAAGGTAAACTTTCGTCCTCAGGAAAGGAAAGGGACTTCTTAGCTAGCTGAGCGGTTGTGACTCCACAAGATGATTTTGCTCTTGGAATTTTATAAATTCCTAAATGAAAATTTTTGAAGTAATTTTTATCTTTGAGATACTTGCCGTTTACTCCATACTGTTCTAGAGTCTGGAAGAGCAATTCCGCTTTACATTAGTAACTTCTTTAGCGGTGTGATATTTTACATCTTTTCAAATTAGGAAGACTTCGCTTTTTATAAAATACTTTTAATTTTATAGATATTAGATATTAAAATATACTTCAACTGGATGTGGCCCGAAACATTTATGCAAGTAATAAAAGTATCTGTATATTACTTATCAACTCTTTCAGCATAGAGCTTGCCTTTAGTATAGTTTTCGAAGGTTTAAGTCCCGTACCTTCATTAAATTTTTTACGGTGCCATTAAAGTGAAGAAAACGCAGACAGGGATTTCAAAGGACAGGACTGTGCCAGTTGGCTCAAGCCGTGTATTAACACACCTGACATGCAGCTATATTAATGAGGTTCCTCTTTCCAATTTCTTTCAGGCATGTACCGTGTTTCTCCTGCTGTTGCAGGCACATGTCAGGACATTACCATAACTTACTCCATGGTCGATTCTTTTTCACGCCTTGTCGAATTCGCTATCATCCGATAATTGGACTCTTCATACCCTGGTCCATGTTACTCATGGTGTCGTTTAGTAAACTAGGAATAAGTAATAAACGTTAATAAATAATATATTCAATGAAAAGATATCAGGACTATTGAGAAATAGAAATTTGTAAAAAAAATGAACCTTAAGTTTGGGAAGTGTGTATTCTCTACCCTTTTCCACTGTTTTTTTAAATGAGCACAGATATCAACAGATACGTCTAAGCATACGACTAATACCCTCAAAGTGTATCCATTATCCTCGTTTTAAAGCCTAAAATAATGAAGAATTTATTCTTGAATATCTTGCGAATAAAGTTAATCTCAGTTTGAGATTTGCCTGACGAAAGTTTTATTAACTTGACTTTCCTACATCTGGCTGGTTTTCAGTTACACGGTTTTTCTGAGGTAAACTGACGCCTTCGTCAATTTTCGGGGAGAATGGGTTGGGTCTGAGTGCAGCATTCCTTCCAACAGATTGCTGTGTATTAAATCTAGCAGTGGTGTGAATGCGGTAGGTAATGGGGAGCACGTCAAGTGTTTAGCTCTTTAAAGGTAGCGGCTTGCTTACTGGTTTTCCTTTCATGATGAATATTGACTTTCTATAGAACACTTTCTTCCTTTAGAAGTCAGTAGTTGCGTAGCACTTAAAAAATCACTTCGTGTCTTTTTTTCGAACCTAATATTCTTCTCAAAAGGCACATAATTGAGTCTTATCCTGAGTGAATTTTATCACTGCCTCTCGAATATCCATCTAAATATTATTTAGTTTATCTCGATGTAAAAATTTTCAAAATGATCTGTTCCGTTAAGCATATACGATTATTTATTCTTTAGAGCAGTAGGTCTACTTTTGTGATGGATTCTCGTTACCGGGTATGACGACAGCAAACTTGTTTTGCAACAAGAGTTCGAATGTAAATGTACATGAGGCGCAAGTTTCGCACTTCCAACAGAAACTCTTCCACTTCGGTATGTGTTGCAGTGCAGTATATATATCCTATTACGTTTTGCTTGTCTAATGGCTGCAGCTGCATATCTGTTTTGACACGTTATGACAAGTCGTTATCGAGAACTTCAGGCAGGCCGTGAGTACGAACGTCCTGTCCTGTCTTTTCCGACGGGGGACAACCTAAGTACAGTAGAAGAGCAACATTGTCTGCCGTTAGATAAAGACGTTGGAACGTGTGCGTGTCTCGCGACTCTGACGTAACCGAACTTCTAAGTATGAGATAAAGTTGATGGGAAAGAGCCTAAACACTTTCAGTAGCATGGTCCTTCTTTCCACTCAAGGGCTCGGTAATTTAATCGCCAATCAGGGGTTCAGTTCTGATTGGAACTGAGTGCCAAAAATAAAGTTTTTCTTCCTTCCGCTTTCTCCCTGCACGAAAAAGACATATTTGATTCTGTGCACGTTTTGAAGGCGTATGGGGTAGTGGAGGTACAGCTGCAGTTAGTCACATCCTGTGCACTATATGGAAATAATCGGGCAGCTTGACGTCCCGGCAGCTTTACCCCAAGAAAAATCTCCTGCTGCCCATTAAATAGACAGCTGGGTGAGCCCCAGAGCCTGACAGGAAACTTTTGGAGAATATAAACAACATATAACACCTACCGGGAATCGAACCATTATTCGTTTGAGACCCAACATGTAGCTCAGTCGCTGTACACCTGAGCTACCCCGACTAACTCATGGAAATGATTTATCTCTGTGTTTGCAACACAGAGCTTCAACATAAGTCCTAAGCTGTAGGCTTCCTTCCCTACTGTCCATTTTCTTGGTTTGTTGGTAGCATTTTTAGAGCTGATTAGTAGAGGGTACTGCCAGTGCTAAGTGCGAGACGAGTCCGACAGCTGCTATGAAAATGTGTTCCCATCTTCTCTGTTCGTCCTTGTGCTTTGAGCTGCATTTATTATTTTCTGCGAAAGTTCTTAATCCATTACGAAAAATTGCTTTTTCTGTCGGAAATATTTCTGCGGAATTCGTGAAAGTGGACGTAAAAACCCACGTTAATTCTCCCATCAGTTCTTTAATTAGCGTATTAAATACTGGCGCAAAAGCCCAATCCAATCTCTCGTGATGTGTTTGTCAGTCCTTGGCATTCAGCCTTCTTCCCTCGCTCTCCGCTGATAGTCTATTAAGCTAGATTTCCTGTTTTAATCTTATTTTTTCTACTCTTTTTTTGTATGCAACCTACTCGAACGCTTATTTTAATAATGAACGTCAATGCTACAATGTCTGCAGTTTCCCTAAGATTTCTTCTTGTAGAATTTTAATATTTACTTTCAGCTTATTGAATTCGGATTTTCCCTTTTTCCGATTACTCAAGTCACGATAGCTTACGTTAATTACAGCATTCACATTCCTTTTTGACGTCCTTACTTTTGAAGATAGTAAACTAGCAAATATCTTGAAATGTCCTCAGAATCATCAGACCTTCTCAGCCTCGCTCTGCCCAATCACCCCATTATCAAGTCTATCATACCCATATATTTGAAATCTGAGATGGCCAATAAGAAGATCATGGAAAAAATTACGTAGTATGGAGCTTCATAAATTGCATTTTTACGAAATATTTTTTTGGGGTAATGAAATCAAGTACCATAAGACTAGCGGGACAGGCAACTCGCGCGAAGGGAATGATTCTGCAAGAAAAATTTAGTCCCGAAATGTGAAGGGAATATGCAACCTATAGACCGAAGCACAGAAGGGATTACTGTACCGAAGTGGGTTAAAACAATATAAATATATATATATATATATATATTACTGTCTAAAACACAATATATGTCCATCAACACAGTAATGAAATATCAATTACATCAGGGCTACATGTTAGGGCTGTGAAATAGCCATCATCAGGCCAATGCAGAGCATACACAAGGTACATATAAGTGTGCACTATGTGGTCTGCATTGGCCTGATGATGGCTGTTTCACAGCCGAAATATGTAGCCCTGATGTAATTGATATCTAATCACTGTGTTGATGCACATATGTTGTGTTTTAGGCGGTAATATGCATGTATTTACTACTACACAAAGGGATGGTCCCTATAAAAAATATTTCTTATGATGCTCGTGAGTGGATTTAAGTAATAGGCCTCTTACGAACGCAATAATTGGCATTAGGCGGATACAAAAGCAGGAAGTTTCTTTACAAATTCATGTTATGTTGCTATCTCCTTGAGGAGCTTGCTGGAGTTAGTTGCTTTATAAGAATAAAGCATCAACACTACAAATCATGTATTGAAAGACTGCTAAGAAATAAAACAGATTAATATAAATTTAATGAACAAATATAAATGTAAGAAGGGTAGTGCGAGAAATCTATGGATTTTTAGACTGGGCTCCTTTAATTTTTGGTTGTGTGTGTACAGCTATTTTCTTTTCGATGACTTCTGATCTATCGTCCGTATGTGTGTCACTCGACGTTCAAGGAGAAAAGTGAACCGATCATCTAGCCGAAACGTCGTGATTTCAATTTAACTTGTACTTTAAGCACGGCCAATAAAGTAAGTTCAATAATAATTTCCAACGTGACATTGCATCTTTGACGTTCAGGTGGCCGTGCAGCGAGATAAATTCTTACAATAAAACCAACTAGATGCACTAATTTCTCAAATTTATTTTTGGAATAAAACTCTACATGTTTCGGACAGTTCCTCTGTCCATCATCAAGAGTTTTTCATTGTACACACAGCAATGGTATATGTCATACAGGTTTGCTGACATATACCATTGCTGTGTGTACTATAAAAAACTGCTGATGATGGACAGAGAAACTGTCCGAAACATGTAGAATTTTATTCCAAAAATAAATTTGAGAAATAAGTGGATCTAGTTGGTTTTATTATAAGAAGCGACATAACATCGTAAAAATCGTGTAGAAACAAGAACAATTAGTCCCTCTTTACGTCAGTTAACTTGGCCTTGTCATCCGAGCTGACTCACGAGAGATGAAGATGAGTCGGAAGTTGTTCTTCAAGGCGCGGGGTTTTCACTCTGGTAAGGACTCGGGTAGTGTACTTCTGGATTGTGATACCGTGTAATCCAGTAGGCGGCTACAACAGTGTTTTGAGGAACCTGCTAAAATTCTTTTAAAGAAAGAAATAATGATACATCAGTTAATCTTAGCAAGAAATATACGTAAATGGCCTCTATGGTAATTAGATAGATTTGTGGATGACTTACAGAAATAGGATAGCTGAATTTCTTTGAAATAGGCCACGAGGGGTCTGTAAGTGAAGAATAAGTGGGCAAATTGTAGGTTTAAATTTAACTGAAGCAGCAGAATTAAACTTTTTGCTGTTCCAGATGTCCGTTCTGCTTTAAATACTTCTTGTCCATGGTGCAACAGCCCCTAGTGGATCAGAGCGTCTTCATTTCCGAGGTTTCACGACCACACTCAAGACACGCTATATTCGGTAAGACTCCTCTGGACGAGTGATCAGACCGACGCAGAGACCTATAACTGACAACACACAATACTCACAAGAGACAGACTTCCATTCACCCGGCAGGATTCGAACCCACATTCTCAGTAAGCAAGTGGCCGCAGACCCACTACATAGACGGCGCGACCACTGGGATCGGCTTGTAGTTACTTTTTTTTTGTTTTTGGTGAGCCCTTTGTGGGCCAGGGCCTCCTAATTTACGATGTTTCTAGATCACACACAACGACGTACCACAGTCGGTGAAACTCCTCTCGTCGCAGAGACCTCTACGTGAAAACACACAGCACTCAAAGCAAACATCTATAACCCCGGTGGGATTCGAACCCACAATCTCCGCAGGCGAACAGCCGCAGACCTACTCGCGGCCATTGGGACTGGCGTAGTTACATATATCATTAGAAATTCTACAAAGTTTCTGAAACAATCTACAGAAGCGCCACCAATAAAATTTGACAAAATATTGACTAAATACCGGGGTTCTGATAAGTCCTTAGCCCGACCAGGAAGGAAACAAGCTCGGAAGCGTGTCAGGGACGCGCGCGTTTTCAACAACATCGAGACACGAGCTGTTATCAAGTTTTTTTCCTGCAAGGCAAGGCGCCGAAGGAAATTCACGCCATTCTGACAGAATTAGCTTGTTTCCTTCCTGGTAGGGCTAAGGATTTATCAGCACCCTGTAATGTAAGGCTGAATGTTTGGTACGAAATTTCAATCCTTTTAAGCATAGGAGTTTTATCTTAACTCTAGAAAAAGTGATCGTCATACGCACAGATAGCCGCGGATTCTTTGTTGGGTCATTGTAACGGTGCTTTAGTATAGACGGCTCATAAATTCCGAGACTCAAGACTAAATTAAATTTGACAAAGTATCAACCTCGACATTTCATCCTGAATTCAATGACAGGGTTGTGAACAGACTTTCAATAGCAAGGCAAATGATATCGGTTGAAAACTTGGCGACACACGGCGGTTTGGTAGCGCAAAAGGTGTCAGGAAAAAACTGAATTTAAATCTAAATACTAACTGAAAGACGCCAATCAGTTTGCGAGATTTCAAGAAAATAGAAGTCATTGAGGTAATTTTTTTATGGTGTGGGGTGAGCCGCTGGGCCGTCGGTTGCCGACCCCTGGTCTGGCCGCACGTGCAAAATCGTTTTGCCGCCCTGTCTCTTGCGTTCAGTGGTTGTGCTGCTGTTTGGCCACCATCTGGTGGACGCTGTGAGGAAGCAAAATGTTTGTGAATGGTGTTTGCACAGATAGTTGATGTAGTGCAATGCGGAGACCATTAATTCTCTTTCATGTTCTAGAGGTACCGGATTTCGATGTCTGTACTGCGGCCTCCCGTGTTGACACATTTTATTCGCTTCCTTCACTCCACGTTTGAAATGACTTGACATTACGTTGAATCATGTCATGAACTTTACACTTCATATCCTCTTCAAATTACAGTTTCTGCCATTCTGCTCTACATCACTTGTAAACGTCATTTGCGAGTTTTTTTTATAGTGGAAAACCTAGGGAAGCTGGCGGACGGACCTACTCTGTGTGTGAACTGGCAATGGCAGGTAACTGTTCCATTTCGTCCGCCAATAAGGTTTCGATGTCTCTGGATGAGTGACTCGCTCCTAGCCTTCCCTTGAAAATTCCGCCAACCAAAAAATAACATATGCACTACAGGGAAGACACCGCGTCAGTAACTCAACAATTTTCGGAGATGAAATTTATGAGACGGAAAGATGTTTTCAGAGTGACTGAGCACTTGGTTTTCAAGTTATTCCACGCCGTTGAACCGACTGCCGAAGGTTTATGGCGTAAAAATAGCTGAAGGGGTGATATTGATTACTGGGAAGTAAGAATTTGAAAGGACCTAATCAGTGACATTCCTCAGGTGTCTGTAGAATTTTAAAAGGGGTCATGTTCCGACATCTTCCTGTAAAGAATGAGCGAGACCTCGAAGACATGAAAAAGAGTTAACCCACCGATTTCGAGTCGAATATTCTCCAACAATAAGTACGGAGCCTATCAGATCCACCGGACCACTTCTTCTGTCTCATTTATTATTAATTACACCTAGAAAATAGCACGATTAAACATTCCTAACGTGATTTAAAATGTGTAAATAATTATCGATCACTTATTCTATCCACACGAAATTCTGTAAAAGAAATTATTCAAAATTTTGTTTTTTCTTAATCATAAATCTTTGAAGACACATAAGAAGCAAGGAGTTATGGGTAAGTGATTCCTGGCTCCTGCACCAGTAGGAGAAGAAGGTGAAATTTTTAATTTCACGCTTCCTTGTGTTTTAACCAAAAGAAATTTGCGCATCAGCATGAAAGATACGGGGTAGACCTAGAGCCCTAGTGGTCATTCAATATACTGTACACATTTTTACAAGTATTTCATTTTTAGTTTAATTTTTTTTACTCTCAGTCCATTACACTATAGGACAGTAGCCCCATGATAAGTCTAAAAACAAAATAGAAGTCTTTAGACTTGGAAAATTGTATGTAGTCAAACACAACTGTGTCACATGAGGTGTATTTAATGACTATGTAATGGACAACTACACGTTTCGGCCTGTATTGACCATCTTCAAGTTGTCTTAGGGGAACTTAAGATCTTACTACAAGCATGCACGAGCACGTGGTGTAGAGATCTCTACATACGGGCCTTGTTAGCAAAAACAAAGACAAAAACAGGAATCTAATAAAAACAACACAAAACAAA
>Ga0136643_10011370_pt1 | contig 13201 bp, 7 predicted proteins | sample TergutLab28metaG_FD_96883 | JGI IMG/M metagenome (GOLD analysis project Ga0136643, IMG submission 96883) | Labiotermes labralis P1 segment gut microbial communities from Petit-Saut dam, French Guiana - Lab288 P1 (version 3) (version 3) | ecosystem: Host-associated > Arthropoda: Insects >...
GACCAATCCATCTAAATTTTCTTTTTCTTATTTCTAAATTTATATCTTCTTGTCCTGTTACTTTCCATAGGTCCTTATAGGAAATGATGTTTGGCCACCATATTCTATATATATATCGTAGACATCTATTCACAAAGGTTTGTATTTTACACTGGATTTCGTTTGTAACAAGCCAAGTTTCACATCTAATTCGTAATAGGCGTCTTAAAAATTTCATTTATGTTTCTTCCAGTCTTTGTTCGTCTCTTTTCTTCAGCACCCAGTGTTCAGCGCCACATTTCAAGGCCGATTTAGCTGCAATATTGTGGATTCTTAACTTTGTTCTCCTCAGTCATCTGTTTTCCAAAATGTCTCGGTACAATGTCATTTGGTTTACTGTATGTATGTGGCGTGTCTTGTGAATCAATTTTGTAGTCCGATATAAGATCTCCTTACTTACTTACTCCAAGGAACAGAGTCCTTCTTGAGAAGCTAACCGGTTTTCAGCTAGTCTAGAAATTTCCCGCATTTCATTGAACCGATTCATTTAGCAGTTTAAGTCCAAAATAGCTTGTTAGTCTTAAGACTATGTGTTGTTATAACTAAGCTCCGATATGTCATTTAATAATAAAAACAATATGGAACCCCGAAGTTTCTTGACCGTATTCACAAGTGCCCGCCACTTGTCCCTATCCTGAGCCAGCTTGATCCAGTCCATGCCCTCATATCCCACTTCCTGAAGATCCATTTATAAGATGTCCTAGGTACTTAAAATCTGATACCCGTTCAATAGATTACCTCTTTATCAGATTGCAGTATTCAAGCCTCATTGACTCCATTGCTGTTCCATTACTTTAACAGCTCATATATGTATCAACAAGAAAGTAGTTGTGATGTAAAGCCAAGCATTGCATGGCATGTTTGTATACTGCTGGGCGGATATCTGCAATTAATTTTACTTCTCTGCATGTAATCGAATGAATTACCGAAACACGTACACCGGCTTCAAGTCTTGCCTTGTGTTCGTGACACCCCTGTTCGAGTCTACCGACATACGCCGAATAACCTTTGAAAATATTTAAGATTCAAATCTTCTGGAATGTTTCGCCGTGTCGGCTCGTAAATATTGACCAACGTTTCGGAGTAACGTACTGTTTTCGTCATCAGGGCCACGAGCAATATCCTGGAAGAATTGAGTCTTTATCGGTAATGCCTTAAGAACTTCCGATCTTTCATTGAAAATGCTTGTTAGTGCTATAAATGGGTCCACAGCCACCTGACTCTTAAGACTATAGCAGCTCATTTTCAGGGCCTATGAAGCGACATTCACAGCAACGCTTCTACTCTGTGTTTGGAAGCTTACGTGTTAGAACCTCTTCACGGAGTCAAGTAATAAAAGTCGAACTTTGTGTTGACTTTCTCCAGCTTTCCACTAATATGAAGGGATTTTATCGCAAATTGGGTCAGCGTGGCTTCCTTACTTTTCTTCTGTAGCACAGAAGACATACTCGGGTCAAGGCCTCCTCGTTGCTGAAGTTTATAAATCACATACAATTATACACACACACACACACACACACACACATAACCTATAGGACTCCTCTGGACGAGAGATCAGCTTATCGCACATGTCGCTACCTACACAACACACAACAGAACACAAGAGACGAACATCCATGCTATGGGCAGGATTTGAACTCGCGATCCCCGCAATCGAGAGGCTGCCCTAAACTGCAAGGCTATCGGCATACGTGGCTTTCCTACACATTCCTTCCAGTTAGTTATTCTGTAATTATTCTGCTGTTAAAGTGGTACAATTTGACAGCGATCTTTAATGAGATACAAATAAATAAATACAACTTACGCAATTTCTTCTAGTGAACTCAAAAGCAATAAGAGAAACGTGAAGTTTATTGCCCCTGAATTCACTAAAGGAGAGCCAAATAGAAATTTATTGCCTTTTGGGGAAAAACCGAAGAGGGTTGGTGTTCCGGCGTACGGGAGTTCTGAGCTTCTCTACGTGTAGCCACGCTTTCTTTTTTCCGTTTGGAAAACATACTGTCAAACCCACGTATCAAAGCAACGGAATTTTGAAACTTACTGCACATACGAGTGAAAACATAAATTTAACCTCTATGAGTTCAGGATAAGACCACGTGGAATACGTGCAGTTTCTGGTCAGTTCAGCGTGCGGCGCTGTGTCGTAACGTTAGAATAATGAAGACAGTATATTACGTCGTCCCTTAAAAGCGTCTTCCCACCAGCGACGCTACCTTGATATCATCCACATCGATTTTTCAGTCGGGCTTCCAGCGACATTCCCCGCGCTATCTGATGCCAGCTGATGCGAAAATCGAATTTAATCGCTTTATAAGCTCTCGCTGACATAGCTAACATAGATAACATAGCTAACGCTTCAAGTAATGTTACGTTATTCAGTGCTGCCAGTTCGGGGAGTGTGTGTGTGTGTTTTCTTAAATATGATGTTTTGTAGCGTACGGCGTTCCTAGTTGACAGAAGGAGGCAAAATATGAATGAATGAGAGCTTGTGAAGGAATATTAAGAAATGGAAGATTAAAAAAAATTATTTTGCTATAGGGATTATGGAAATCATGTGAACAGAAATTGAAGGTTTTCTATATTCTCACTGAGACAGCTATTAAGATCTTAATTTTTTGGAGAGCCGTGGCTTGTTTCATAGGTAAGTGTCCGCGTTTTGGAGACACTTGATGGCTTCCCCTTCATCGCGGAAGGGTTGACACGTACCACAGTGCCTGAGGACAAATAGCGAAAGACATTAATTTCACTGGCACCCTGAAATATGAAAACTCGAAATTTAGTGAACGTTGCAAATATAAATACAACACGTAAGTCGATAACACAGCACCTTATGTGTACACAAAAATAGTATAATTTGTCAGGGCGACATGTTTCGACCTTATAAGGTCATCCTCAGGCCCCCCAAGAAGACAGATCCAACTCTTGGGTCTGTCTTCTTTATGTACAAAAGTAGTATATTTTGTCAGAGCGAAATGTTTCGACCTTATAAGGTCATCCTCAGGCCCCCTCCCAAAGAAGACAGATCCAACTCTTGAATCTCTCTTCTTTATATACAAAAATAGTATATTTTGTCAGGGCGACATGTTTCGACCTTATAAGGTCATCCTCAAGCCCCCCAAGAAGACAGATCCAACTCTTGGATCTGTCTTCTTTATATACAAAAATAGTATATTTTGTCAGGGCGACATGTTTCGACCTTATAAGATCATCCTAAAGCCCACCAAGAAGACATATCCAAATTTTGTTTGTTTAATGAAAAATAAACAAATCTTGGATCTGTCTTCGTGGACGGCCTGAGGATGACCTTGTAAGGTCGAAACATGTCGCCCTGACAAAATATACTATTTCTGTATACAAATAAAGTGCTGTAGTATTGACTGACGTGTTGTATTTATGTTATGTTATGTTATAACATTCGGGATGGAAAACATCAAACGTTGTGAACCCAACTTAAAAGCTGAGAAAGAAACTTAAGTAATAAGAGCACCTTTCGTCTTAGAATGCTGACAGTTTCTCAGACGTTCACCACAATTTGTGCTTTATGTGGATCAGAAGTTTTATTCCCCATTCACAGCGGACAGCCGCTCGATTATTTTCATAATTTTAAATTTAGAAGAACAAATCAGACCTTCTCCAAGCAAGATCTTCTACTTCTTTAGGCGCAACGTCAGTTCTGTTCTTATTTTCATTTATTTATTTCTTTTTGGTTGTCAATTGGGTGTTGTTACCTCCTGTACGTGTTGTATTCTAATTTGTCTCGCATGTACTGTCGCTAGTTTTAAGTTGTCTTGTGTGTAATTGTTGTTGATTGGCCGTGTGTATTGTTGTAGTTGTTCTTGGTTTCCCTGTGTCTATAAGCAAATGCTGAGACGGTTCCCAAGATTCCAAGTTGCCACTACATGCTTCTCATGTAGCCCTCCAGACTTAAATTCAGTAGTAACCGATTTCATGTTTTGTATACATGTAAAATAACCACTTCCACCGGGTAACAACCCAATTGCAGTTAATAAATATTATTATTATTAATTACTTTTATCGAACTAATTATTCCTCCTTTTTATGTATGGTTCATCTAACATAACTTAAAAATTTCGAAATTAAATTTTTCTTTTACAGTATCAAAAAATGTACATTTTATGTACACAAACACAATCTTATATCGGTGGAAGCTCTACACCAAGATTTAAAACATAATAAAATATAAGAGATTACAAAACTAACTCGTATGTTATGTAGTTCTCTTGCAGCTAGTGTACGACATTTGGTCTCCACAACCTGTGATGAAAATAGTATTCTAAAAGTTAAAAACATTAGAACAAAAGAGAGTAACACTTATAAAGGCGTGTTCATTAAATATGGTTAAAAAGTTGTCTTGTGTTGTAATTTTTATTTTTATACAGATATGTAATTTATCTTCGTTCCCTTACGAATGTTATCTCTGTGGTAACGTGTATTGAGTTTTGTGTAATGGTTGACTGTTTTGAGGTTAATGACGCAGAAACTGTAGCGGCGATATAGGATTGTATTTGTGTATATCAAAGGTGCATTTGTTGACGACATGATTGAAGAATTTAATTCAATCAAAACGCACTGAATAAATAATATCAAATTTTCGAGCTTTCGCCGCCGATTTTGTAATTATCGAAGTAAACAATATTTCTTAAATACATGTGCCTGTTTCTACGATTATATCCATTCAAATAGCCTATGGTTAAGACCAAACGTTTATAGCCCTGACGCAATGGTAGTTAACTGGTATCATAACTGTAATATACAGCCCGGAACATGCACTGTTATGCAGTACTTGTGCTGCCACCACCGGAAGTGAAGGGAAGTTACTGTATTTCATGTATTTAACACGGCTTCCGGTAGAGGCAGGAATGTCAATTTTTAACTTCAGCTTGATGTTAAAAACCAATATTTTGAAAAGGAATTAATATCAACAAAGGGGACTGGCATCATTGCTGAATTGTAAGGTTTCTAGAAATGTATATCCTTCCGGTATTTCAGTAGATCATGCTGTACCAAAGAGACATTATCTTATTAATGTATGTAATTTTGAGACAGATGTTTTCTTAGAGATTAGTCCTTTTTATAATAATAATAATAATTATTATTATTATTATCATTAGTGGTGGCGGTGGCGGCTAAATGTGTGCTGCTGCAGATAAAGCTCTTATATCCATGGGTCTTAGACACCTAAACTAAGGTCTAGCAATAGTGGGAGCAAATCTGTAAGAGCATTATTGATCTGCAGGTACAAGGAACCATGTAAGATGAAAACACTACTCGCATTTGACCTGCCGTTTGCAAGCTCTGGCTTGGACAGTTGTTCAAAACGACACAGACTTTATAACGGCAGTTCATTATACGTAACTGCTCTGTCCGCAGAGACACTGTGCGTTCTGCTCCGCTCAGCGCCACGTCTGTCTCATGACAGTCCATCATTCTCATTTTGCAACAGACGAACGCCTTTATGGTACGGCAACTTCTCCGGCTGCAACGTTCTGGGGGGAGAACTAAACGACAGAGTGCAGGCGTTATCGAAGCGAACTTCCATGTTCGTTTAAGTCTCGGTGTACATTTTGCGGTAAATAATTTTCACTAATTAATTAACATCTACAAAACAGAATGCGGCAGCCCACTGTTGTGCCGCAGCTTATCTCATTATGTCAGATTCTACAGGATATTACTACTTTGTTGCAATTCCGTGACCTCATTCCAGGGTTCCAACGAAGTTTGTTTTCACGACAAAGAATTCTCGTTAATGTCAGGCAAAGATTAAGTGTCACTTTCTGATTAACTGAAATATCTTATGAGTACCGAAATCGATTGATGTGTGGCGATTGTGCTGATGCTTGTAGATGGTAGTGCTAATTTTAGGCGAATGTTTGATGGGGAAAAGTATCAACAGTATTTGAGAAGGGGCTAAAAGACATTTATTGTAATGATTTCTTCTGTTTAAAGGTAGGCAATGCGTTTCAGAGGAATGTGAAAGGGGGATATAGGACAATAATATACAGAGTAATTAGAAATAGCGAGTGGGGTGTATGTGCATTGGGAAACAAAGGAAATATATCAAGGGAACTATGAATGTATCTTAAAAATGTTGAGGAAAAGGAGTCTATCTCGTAAAAGAATCTGATCTTAATAAGAGAGGGTCTTATATGTCGTATTTCACACATAACTAAATAAAAACCACATGAAATGTGACATTACTTATATCATGTTTTTCGGAGAAATGATTCGATTTATCGGATGATACATGTACCTGGGGTATCCGAGTGAAATTCACTGACATAATAATGAAGGTTCAATTGCTGGTACAGAAGGATTCTTTCTTTACCTACAGCACACCCCTACAGGCTTTCTTCTTCATCCAATGGATACGGGGGAATTTATATACCAAATTAACCAGTATTTGAACCTGAAATATCACTGCGTATTACACACACATAAAGGGAAATGCGTTGAGATGTCATTTCACCTGGTAATGTAGTGTATAATAGATTTTCATTTGTAATGGTGGGGTAGGTTGCATTGGTAGTTTATAAAACATGGGTGATGAAAAGTATGTACTTTATTGAGCCACGGACAAAAAATAATATATATATTACACACATAATAATTAAGCTTATTATTTTTGCACCATGACCAACAAATGCACAACTATCTCACAAATTATCACACTCCTACATGTTTCGACACTATCATGTCGTCCTCAGGGAGCTTTTAATCAATACCTTGCCAAGTTACACAAGCATTTCAAATGCAGCTGTTGGTAAAACATTTGAAATACTTGTGTAAATTAGTAAGGTACTGATTACACGTTCCCTGAGGCTGACAGGATAGTGTCGAAACATGTAGCATTGTGAAAATTTGTGAAATAATTGTGCGTTTGTTGGTCTTAGTACAAAACAACAAAAGATGTACGGCACGTGTATTAAAATAAACAAACTTACGCTTATTATTTATGTAAATAATCGGTGATTTTTATTGTTCCTGAGTATATTTTCTAGCACTCGGCACTAAATCATTCTTTATCCCACTTTCGTCATTAGTCATCAGCTTGTATGAATAATCAAGATTACGCTGTATGTACTCGTGTAATGGTTTATAAATCTGGTCACATCTATCTCTTCTTTCCCGATGTAATGCCGAGGCCTGCAGGTGGGAAAGGTGGAGCGGTACCCATAGAACCGATCTAGTGTGGTTTAGTTGGGCACTTGCCGTTCACATGATGCGGGAGATCAGTGTAGTGTAGGGAGTATGGCTATCCGTATACTAAAGACGGAAATCCTGTTATTCCTTAAAACGTGCCTTCTGACTCAAAATATACCGCAGAGAATGCAAACTGTCTTACTTTCAATACATCAACCAACAGTTGCACTTAACAAGTTAAAATTTGTGAAAAATATTAGTCACCTACGAGTGAATTTTAGTCATAAATTGTACTTAATTAGTGCTTTTGTTAGTTGATGTACTAATTAGACGAATGTGTATGGTAAGGATATAAAAATGTTCTTACGTCTTGTTTAGGTGATCAAATGGCGAATACCTATTGGGGTCAAGGTCGTCCTTTGATATGAGAACCACGTACAGTACAAAAATCACATAATTTGTCTTTGTGAAAAAAAAAACTGCAGATTTGTTTTTCACTGTTCAGGCAGGTTAAGGTACCATTGCCATTTACAGGGTTAAATGTTGGAGGCTATTTATACATTGTGATGAGGAGTAAAGATATTATCTACATACTGAGCAACTATTAATGGAACATTTGGTAGTTGTAAATATGAGATTATCATCTATTGCCATTCGCCTGACATATGTGATTTTGCACTGTGTCAAATGAAATTTGAAATATGAGTCATGTAGACTTAAGACCTTACAGTGCTTCATAATAAAACACAAAAAAGGTACGAGAATTACGTTTCTTATAGTATCATTAGAGTGAACACTGAGATCAGCATTCTGTCCTGAGATTGAACACTGCTATAAGAATTCTGTCGTGAGAGTGAACACTGCGATAAGAATTCTGTCGTGGGAGTGAAATCTGAGATCAGAATTCTGTCGTGAGAATGAATACTACAATCAGAATTCTGTCGTGAGAGTAAATACTGAGATCAGAATTCTGTCTTGAGAGTGAATACTGCGATCAGAATTCTGTCGTGAGAGTGCATTCTGCGATCGGAATTATGTCGTGAGAGTGCATACTGCGATCATAATTCTGTCGTGAGAGTGAAAGCGTTCAGAAGTATGTCGTGAGAGTGCATACTGTGATCAGAATTTTGCCGTGTGAGTGAATACTACTATCTGAACTGGTGTCGTGAGAGTGAATACTGATATCTGGGCTGATGTCGTGAGATTGAATACTGCTACCTGAACTGGTGTCGTGTGAGTGAATACTCATATCTGAACTGGTGTCGTGAGTGTGAATAATATCTGAACTGGTGTCATGAGATTGAATACTGCTACCTGAACCAGTGTCGTGTTAGTGAATACTGCTACCTGAACTGGTGTCGTGTGAGTGAATACCGCTATCTAGACTGGTGTCGTGAGATTGAATACTGCAATCCGACGTTTTGAGCCCCGAATTTCAAACTTATCACATTCATTAGTTGATATATGAAGGGTTTCGAAGCAAGAATCTTTCAGCAACGCGCAATAACGGAGCAGCCGACAACTTCATAAGATGCAGCGAGAATCTTTTGAATTTTTCAACGTCAGCTCTCTTGAAGGAAACATGACAGGTGCTGATGGGAAATAAAAGAAGTTATGCATTTGTGACGGCGTGTGCCTTCATGCGGCCCCTCGCCAGACGGTGCTACCAACCAGCAGTAGCGAATATTCTTTACTAAAAAGTAATACAGTCACGTAAAACATGCGGATTTTTGTGGGTGTTAGCCGTAGGTTTTATATTTTGTACCGGTAAATACCCTACTTAATCTGTCTTCCCAAATTATCAAATTAACCCCGTCAGTTTACACAAGTGCTTCACTGCGCTGATATTCTTCCAAATATTTTTATGTAATGGCCATATTCTTCTGTTCATCTCCTGCAAGAAATGCCTTGAAATGTCTCTCACAAATTCTGTTTATAAGCAGACCACCCTTACTCAGTTTAACACCAATCAGGTTGGGATCTTCCTTTTTAGATTCTTGTACCGACTGATGGAATTTTATTGACTGGTAATAGCAGTCCTTTTTGGAAGCAATCCAGTTTTGTTAACCCTTATCCTACTAACGTGGAGAATATGAGGAACTCCTAATAATGACAGCAAATGGCAGATGGGATTTAATTTGGTATTTAAAATGTTAATTACTAAACAAACGAACTGTGTTACGTCTGACACAACCCGCTGTCTATTTAACAGCGGGTTACAAATCAAGTAGTATTATGAACTTATGAGTATTCCATACCGGGTTCTTGTCTGAGATATTCTTGCTGCATGTTCATCCTCTCTGACTAACGAACGAGCTAACTAGATCCACGGAGGAAAGTCCTTCCTGAGATACTAACAGTTCCTCTAATGGTGAAGAAAGTTCCTACATTTTATGAAACTCGGAGTTTCGTTACTGCATTCACAAAGCCACCTGTTCCTATTCTGAGCCAGAGCAATCCACTCCATGCCTCCTCATCCAACGTCTTGAAGATCCAATTTATTATTCTCCCAAATATGCCTAGGTCTCCCACGTGGTCTCCATCAGGTCCCTCCACCAAAACCCTCTTTGCACCTCTCATGTCCTCTGTACATGCTACATGTCCCACTCATCTCATTCTTCTTGATTTGATCACCCCAATAATATTCGGTGAAAAGCACAGATCACAGTTCTCCTTCTTATGTATTCTTTTCCACTCCCTTGTTGTTTTGTCCATCTTAGGCTCAAATATCTTCCCCCTGCGCAGCACACTGCAACATTCTCAGCCAAATCCTATCTCAGCATTCCAATTAAAAGTGTTCTGGCCCTGACATCACATTGTTTTGTATTTAACTATAATCCAAATAGAAACAATTCCAAGTTGAACCCGCTTTTCAGGAGAAGGCTTTAGATAATTCTTCATTAGCCGATAACCAAAGAGTAAGCGAAAGCCCACAGCCGCTGAGCAGTGTTATATTGCAACAAACGTCAACCAGAAACCCAGAACATCGATCGAGTGCGTTCGGATATAGCAATGCAGTTGCGACTGGTCACATCAGCTGACACTTTCTCACACAGTTTGTTAAGTCGTGTGATTTTTTTAAAAGTTTATTTTATCGGCCCTAAAACGGGAATCGCATTTCTATAATAGCATAATATAGACAAATTATCAGTAAGATTTATTCAGGCCTATTTATGTTGAACTGGTTGGATATTATTAATGAATATTAAGTGCATTATTACTGGGATATGAAGAGGCCAGTTTAATTATTTTATGAATAAAATATATATTATTGGAAGTATGAAGTCAACGTCAAAATATTGAGACCAAAATACCAAATCAAAAAGCAAATTATAAGTTATAATGCCTATATTCTTTATGTGCACAATTTGAGTGTTATTAAATTTAAGACCATTACGTTACCTCTTACCATGTTAATCATCGACGTTTTTGAACAATTTATCCCTTATAAGTATACAGATTCTACAGGCCGATACGTTAAAGTTACCTAATATAAGTTCAAAATTTTTCAATTTCACCATTTTTTAGCTCTTGCAGCCCACATAATTTGAGGCATAATATATAAGTATTTGCACACATATGTCCTACAATCATACAAAAATATACATGCCTGATATAAATGATTCATTAGCGTTTGCCATCAATGCGAAACAAAGTATTTCATATACAGCTGCAAAGCTGCTAACATAATATTACTAAAATATCAATAGTTGTATTTTCTTCTCATGTTTGTTAAACGTCCATAATTCGAAGACGTAAATCAAGCAGTAAAGGTGTCACTCCCACTTCAAAAATTAGTCCATCCACCTGGTCATTTCTAGCCACCGTAATGTCCTTTAAAACTTCTACAAAAATTTGTTCATAAGATTACCTACCCTCTGTCTACACGAAACAGCACAGATACACTACGATAGGAAAGACCGTGACAAGCGATAATATTGAACAGTGAAATATCGTGGCTATAGGATACAAAATAAACACTGAGAGGCAATTTAATTGCCTCATAAATAGCCATTATTTTGTTATTACCACCAATCACTTCATGCTTCCCCGCTACATTTCTTGATTTTCCGCTGCACTTTATCATGAACTGTTAACGACACAGACAATGTACGCATGACGTAACATTGAGCTACGTTCTCCTAACCATAGTAGCCGTGGAAAAGTAATAGTAATTATTATTACATATTCTGTGTGTATGTGTGTGTGTGTGTGTGTGTGTGTGTGTGTGTGTGTAGCCTTACTTGTCTAGCATGAAATGCGCTTTCGCACTATTATATTGTCGTCTGTGGACTGTATGGCTGTACCATATTTTTCCACTTTATCTCATAAACGGCACGGTTTTCGGAAAAAAATAAATGACAATGAAACGCGTGTTTTGATTTTCTCTGCGATTTTTTTTTAAATTTCTCCTTCAAAGAAACATTTAGCGAGATAGTATCATATACGAGGGAGAGTCAAATGAAAACCTTAAAGGTTTATATTTATACAAATATAAATATTTAAGTTTTTCATTTGACTCTCCCTCGTGTGTACTCAGGTCGTCGTGTGAAGACCCGTCATTCTGTTCAGATTTTAATAAAAATTAAATTTTAATAATTTTTTTTAATACTGAATAAAATTTTATGAAATTCCTCCCAGTGCCAGCGGAGTTGTTGCGTGCGGACAGACAGACGGACAGACAGAAGGCCGGACGGATAGACAGATAAAGAGGCGTGACGAAGTTAATATTCTCTTTTCGCAGTTGTGCGAACAAGCCGACAGGGGCAACATATTGGTGAATATCCTCCAACATATTGGTGAATATCCTCCAACGGTACACAAAGCATTCGAAAAAAAAAGGAGGTAATCACGACCTTCCTCTATTATTTAATAAGTCTCGAGGCTCATCTTCTAGCAGCTCCAGTAGAACAGTTTCCAGAAAATTACGACAGCGTTGAAGCGTTTTCCCATTAATGTGGCAGGTCCGCGACAATGACACCAGAGTGGCATTAAAATTTTGTCGCTGAAACGGGTTGGCTACTCACGTTTCGGCGTAGTCTGAGGATTGTGACGTGCACGCGTAGGACTGTTGTTATATTTAAAGTATCCCTTACGCGTGTAACATGCTTCTTCTGGTGTTTTGTGTAACTATAGCTCATTCTCCCCGCGTATTTTTCGTGGAAATTTGTACTTTTACGGCAATGGAGGAAGATTGCCTGGAAAAATGTGATTTCCGCAGGCTGTGGTGTAGCTACTGTTGCTTGCTACTAAGTGCTTTGAGGACTGTCGAATGTTAGATCCCCGATTCTTGAGCGATATGGCGTGAGCTTTTGCAGGGCTATCGTTCCACAGCTGCAATTATGGCATATTCAATCTTACACCTTTACAGCAATTATCGCTTTATTTTAAGCAAGTATTCGAAAGGGTTGTTGGACAGGGTCCTTACTTTTTTACATTCAGCGGGAAAATCTCTTATTGAGCAGGCTACACCTTTCCGTCTATCGGATTAACTCCATTAAATTTTAAATTGAATAATATACAATACATGTATAAACACTGCTAGATATTAAGAGACGAGAATGTTGTGTACTAAACAATGGCTTAAATTTCGTATAGCACTTCTTCAGTATAATTGGACTTACTGAAAGATTTAAGTGTGTAGATGCACTAAGGGCTTTATAATTCCATAATCCCTGCTCTGCCTTCAGGAAGAAAGAAAATGAGGAAGAAGGAAGGAAAGAAGGGCGGCGGTGAGTGTTGGGGGAGGTTGAAAACTCCCACATTTTCTTAACGAAATGTATTGCTTCATTAAGCCATGTGTTAAAGGAAGAGACACGTCGGTAGTAACATTGGATACTCGTTAAGTACTGTAGTGAAGGAATGTAGCTTACGGGTTCACCTCTTTACGTATACCATAGTGACTTCCTTGCTCTTGATGTCCTCACCTTCAACTATAAAGATTACACACCTTTTGCCCTTTTTTACCTGAAACTCCTAACATGCCTTTTCTCACTTGACC
>Ga0136643_10011371_pt1 | contig 13200 bp, 15 predicted proteins | sample TergutLab28metaG_FD_96883 | JGI IMG/M metagenome (GOLD analysis project Ga0136643, IMG submission 96883) | Labiotermes labralis P1 segment gut microbial communities from Petit-Saut dam, French Guiana - Lab288 P1 (version 3) (version 3) | ecosystem: Host-associated > Arthropoda: Insects >...
CTGCCATTCTTGAAACGTCCAAACCACTCAAAAGTTCGGCTACGGCTCATGCACGAATCACCAAAAGCCTGTTTCAACATTTCAAAAGTTTCACTTCCCGTTTTACCCAATCTCACACAGAACCTGATGCACAACCTTTGTTCCTCAACTTCCGCCATTCCGCCGATATCAGAAAATCGCAGACGGCTGATGCAATACACACTTAAAGACACGTGCAACAATCAAACGCTTCCACATCCAACCACGCCACTCGGCACACTCACTCACAAGACACCACCGCAACACACCCTAGCGGGAAACTCGTGAACCACAAGCGACTTGCGTATTATGAGCATTGTCCTGGGATTTTTGGATACACCTTCGTATATTTAGATACGTTGCAAGGAAACAAAGTTTGGAGTGGCACGGGCCTATGATCATTTATAAAGAAAATGTGATAGTTTGTAGGCAATAAGCGTCGTATAAGATCAACTAATTTGTAGTACGTGTTCTGATCGTGTGTTGAGCGGACAGTGAAAAATTCCACACCTTCAGTTTCAGACAACGGAGACAGTGTATACACAACCTGAATCTTGACAAGGGGACCTGAAAATGACATAATGGGTGAATAACATAGTTGGGCCCCGGGCCCCCTTCGGGACCGCCGCTTCGGTATTGTTGCGTGATACAGTGCAAAATGTTGTGTAGGGCCGGGATACAAACTCAGTAACACGGAAGGAAGGAGAAGAAAACGTAAAATTTATTCACGTCAGATAAAACAGCAATACTATACCTACATAACAAAGAACTAAAAAAAGAACACAGTTTTAGCATGCATTTTTAAAGACGATTTTAAAGATTTTTATGAGACTTTGGAAAGAGATTCGGGGATTATGTCACATTTTAAATTTTCCGCAGTTTCATTTTAGATTTATAACAATGGTAACGAAGAAAAGCGATCCGAACAAGTCGTCTGTCGAAAGGTTTTTTTAAATACCAGTTTCATCTTTGAGAAATATTGCACTGCCGAAGCCACTGCAACAGGGTATAGCAAGATTACATCCACAAAATTCCCATCAGTTTACATGGCAACCTTCAGCGCGAGTCTCAGAACCCTCACTTTCCTCCTACCTCAGTCACGTGATTGCAGCTGTTACGTAAGCAGTCATATACTGGCATCTCCACAACTTTGGCTGCAGAAACATACGGTTTTTCGCTCGCTGTCCCATGTTGTGACATAAATCTGTTGTCGCTTACGTTACGTGCCCCTGAAACTGGAGACTTTGTGGGACTAATCCTCCTATATTTGACATCGCCAACGGGTCTCCCGTATTTTCCGGAGTTTGACGTTGACCATCGCAGCACAGAAACATTTCCTTCCAGTAAGGTCGAGAGCGTCGAAACTAGCGTGGCAGAGTTCAGTCGCACTCGCCGCTATCGTTTTACGCCGACCCTGATCCAGCCATCCTACCGTTCAGTGCTTGACAGTGTTCGATCAGTTGTCGATTCTCCTCTCCGTGCTCGTTTCCAGCAATCATTTAATGCGTGAAAGTATTGGCCAGGTTCTGTGTGATTAGTCTAGTCCCTATAGTAACTGGTCTATGGGCTGGATGATCCGGGGTTCGATTTCCGGAAGGATAAAGAAATGTTTCTGCATGCTCTGGGACCATGTTGTCTCTTGTACAGTACGATGGGTATCGAGTGTTCTTTCCCAGGGGGATAAAGCGGCCGGGGCATACTGAGGTTAAGAATGAGGGGAGCAGGACCTGTTCTCTCCGTGTCTGCCTTCATAGCTTGAACAGGAACAACTTTACCCCATTTCATAGTCCATACCTCAGAGTGGATTATGGCATTTATTTCAGTGACATAGCATTACAATATAACTTACGAAGCAAGTGGTTGCGATACTGACATAAGGCACAGTTGCCTGATCATAGTGCAGGTCACAGATCACTGACGAACAGGATACGTTCTGAACACTTAGTCGTAAGTCGAAAATACGAAATGGGTTCGAATATACACCCTCCAGCAGGACGAGGGGTATTCAAAAAAGCATCCTTTCTGTTGCAAATTAATAATAACAGAGTTGCTTAAAAAGGTTAATGACATAATTGTTAAATACGTCACAGGAAGAAATATTGTAAGCTTGCAAACAGGCAAAGAATTGAACTCTCTTTAAGGAAATTTTGGTCGTAACTTAAGTTGTTTGTAAGTGGGGGGAGTGCCTGTATGTAAATAAATGTAATTAAACCTCGCTCTAAACTGCGACCAGGAGCTCTGTGATAGAATAATCTTGTGCTTAGGTGAACAATTTACATTGTGCAGGATACTTCTGACTAGGGCCGGTCTTAGGCCGTTTGGACCGATTTGACGCAACCGAGCCCCGCGCTCATGGGAACATTAGTAATATTAAAAATACACAGTGTGATAGCACACAGAACTCTCGGACTGATTTTAAATTTAAATTTTGAGAAGATAGTGTAAGATTTCGCTCAACAAAAAGCGAAAAAATGTAATTACGTTTGGCTTGGTTTAAATTTTTTTTTTAAAATTAAGTAAGTAACATGTTTGATTGCTTCATTAGAATTAAATTAAAAAATGATAAAAATGGACCATTTCAATAACTTTTGGGTACCCGCCACAAGGATCACAATCAGGCTGTGCATTTGCTAAGGCCAACACTGCTTCTAAGAACCGGTCAGGAAGTGCCATGTGTAAATCTGTGCCTGTGGAATAATTCATTAAACTGCAGTTGATAGTTTCTTAAATTTATCTGCTTGACATTCTCCAAACTTGCAGTTTGTAATCAATGTATGACCTCTGGACAAACTAGACACTAATCACCCATCTTTGATTGTTTTGGTTTTCCAGGATGACATTGGCAGGTGAGGCAGTGCGCTCGGTTGTTCTAACTGGGTATGGTGGATACGAGTGCATCAAGGTGAGAACCACATCATATTGTTGGTGGGCGGCAGATGGGAGGGGAAGCTGCCAACTGACAATACTGATGGCTCTTTGCACAGGTGAAACCTTGGCCCATCCGAGTGCTTGGTGCAGGTGATGTCCAAGTGGCTGTATCAGTGTGCGGAATGAATTTTGCAGACCTCTATACCCGCCAGGGGCTAATTCGTGCATTGCAGCCACCCTTTGTGCTTGGGTTGGAGTGTGCTGGAGAGGTGATTGCTGTGGGTGCTAGTGTGGAGCACATAAGGGTGAGCAGAAAACACCAAACATAAATTTGAGTTCCACTCTTTGAAGTGTCAGTAACTGTTTACCACTCAGCACAGCGTAACATTCCAAGGAATCTTCATGTTTTACAAGTCATGAGTTATTTCACAACCTGAACACAAATTTTACTATGCTGGCTCTGACAACCACAAAATTTTCTCTGGCAATTTGCCCATTTTTCTTGGAATACATATTGTTTTGTCTCCTAAATTTCTCTTAATTTTTTGTACTGACATGGGGATGTATTTTGAAAAATTAAGAAACATACTGCACAGTTTGTATCTATTCTCTGGAGCTGAAAAGGGATTCCATGGTGAACTCAGGAGCCAATTGTATTTTACAACTTTTGCAATTAACAAGTCTGAGAAAAGAGAGACAGTTATGCTTTCTTTTGTTCTTTGCACCAGAATACTATTTAGGATCTCTAAGTCACGTACACAGCCAGAGGGGTTGAAGAGCTGCAGCTCCTCCCCCCCCCCCCAAATCGAAATTTAAAAAAGTAACATATTTTGTTGACATGATAATATGAAAACCTTTTACATGATTTTTAGCTGAAATCAGCTTGTGAAATGGGCTGATAATTAGTACATTGGAATTTTGAAAAATAGTACAAACTTAGGAAGTCTTAGATGAATTAAAAAGAACAAGAAATTAGGCCTTGTGATTTAAATTAGGTGAATAAGTCATGGAACATGTAGTTATATTTCTGTGTATAAATGCAGTTGTAAACAGTGTTATGTTACAGTTATATTTAGGGGAAAGTCGCCTATTATGGGGAGGTGTATTATTTCATACCAGGAGGTGCTGCACTCTGCTTAAGCAGATAAGTAAATCATTAAGCAGATAACATTATTAATTGTAATCACTTTATAAATGGTCAATTGCTCAAGACTTCGGTACTGAGTGGGTGTCTTTGTTTTGGTGCGATGTGAAATTTTTGCTTGTTGCTAAACTGTGACTCATGAGCAGTTAAAGGTAAGCAATTTTTCTGAATTAGTTTAGTGCTCAGTTCTCTGTTAAGTGTAATCTTAAACCCCTGCTTTTTATCATAGCTACGAGTTTAGGTTCTTCAGTTTTATTCAACCATTTTCTTGAGCACCTGTTTTCACCTATTATGCTGAGGTCTGAAGAGCCTAATATGGGGCTCCTCATATTAGGAAGTCAGTATCTTGTAAATTATTCCTTGTGGGTTACATAATATTATAGATGACTCGAAGGAAAAAATGGGACTGCGAAAGGATGAAGGCAGCTATTGAGGTTATGAGGAACAAGGAAATGGACAGCTACAAAGCATCCAGAGTTTTTAACTTACCACACACAACACTACAGAGTTATGTTAAAGACCAGGAAAGCTCATGTGAAGGAGAAAATGATCTGGCTGAGCACTGTCTTTTGATGAAAAGAAAGTTTTCGTGCTTGACAATGACACGTGTCATGTGTCTCGCTTACCAACTCGCTGTAAGAAATGGAATTAAAACCAATTTGCACGAGAAATGAAAAGACTGGAAGGAAGTGGTTGAAAAATTTCCTACATCGTCATCAAGAAATTTCAGTTACAACCCCTAAAGGTCTTCACTACAAAGTGAGGGGCTTCACTCCTGAATACGTAGCTCAGTATTTTTAAATCTACAAACCCGCTATGTACACCATTCAACATAATCCGCAAGACTTTATGATTGCAGAGAAACTGGCATCACTATTTTACAGCACAAACACATGAAAATATTAGGATTGAAAGGCAAGCATTCTTCTGTTCAATCTGCAGAATGGGAACCTCTTGTGACAGTCGTCAACTGTATGAGTACAACTGGACACTTCATTCCTCCATTTCCAAGAAAATATATGAAACCAGAACTGATGAATGGCACACCACTTGGATCAATCCACGTGTGCCATCCCTCAGGGTGGATACAAAGCGAGATTATCACTCTGTGGTTACTTCATTTCATCAAACATGCAAAGCTGACAAAAAAAGATCCTGTTATCTGGGTGCTGGACGGGCACTATTCACACACAAGGAACTTGGAGGTCATTACTTTGGCTCGAGAGAATCATGTTGACATCATTTGCTTCCAACCTCAAAACAGTCACAAAATGTAACCCTTGGATAAAGCTTTCATGGAGCCCCTGAAAATATTCTACTCCCAAGAAACTGAAATATAGCTCTGTTCAAACCTAGGGTGGGCGAGTCGTCACCATCTACCATATTGGCGAACAATTTGGCAATGTGTACAAGCGAGCTGCAACAGGCGAGATAATGGCTAAAGGCTTTTGGGCGACAGGCCTCTTTCTTTGTGACAAGAACATCTTCAGACCACTCAATTTCCCTCTAGCCTCAGAGAACACAGAAGCTATTTCTCTGAACCATCCTGCTTTGGTGAAGACCACTGATCAGTCATCATTCAGTTCTGCTAATTTTTTGCCATTCGCTTATGCTGAGTCTCTCCATGAATCAGATATCAGTGCTGTACCAAGCCTAAACTTACAGCCTAATCCTCATGGTGGAACAGTAAAGGAAATAACGAGTTCATCTTACAGAAATTTTGTTGGGGCAACTCAGAAAAAGAAAATCAAACAGGCCACTAAATCCAAAACCAGTCATCTTGTGTCAAATACTCTTCTTGGTCCTTCTAAAAGCTGGAAGAGAAGGGTTTGCCGGGATCCTACTCTGTCTGACACTCTATCAGATTTAGACACTGACCTAACTGTTCCTTTCGCTGATGATTCGACAGAAGAAGAGGAACAATACGCTGATTGTGTGTTCTGTACTGGTTGTTTCTCTGAAGACCACAGTATAGAAGAGTGGATATGATGTGCAAAATATTTCAGATGGGTGCACACACTTTGTGTTGGTATGGAGGAAGATTCTGTTTGTGAGCCTTGTCAGGGATAAACACTGTTTTGTTCTTCCTTTGTATTTGTAATTTTTAAAATTCTATAACTATTCTTTGTGCTTTCTGGGTAAATTATTCACCTCCCCAAATCAGGAACACGCGTGTGCCTAATTAGGGGATATGAAGCTTTTAAGGTAACAAAGTTTGCACACGTTTTTCTTTTCATAATTTACAGTGTTTATGTAGCAGCTGTCTCTACATTAATCAAATAAAGTTATGTTTGTGTTTTGAAAAGTTTTACTAATTTTACCTAAGTTTAATAGCAGTTTTTAAATAACCACCCCATAATAGGTGACTTTCCCCTATGACATGATTTTTGTAACATAGTTTTTAAAATCAAACATATTTGTATACAGCCTCAGGTTCAGCCCTCCAATTCCCCCTACTCCAGTTCCCTTTGTAATTAGAATAAGACTAGTGAGGACTGCATGAAGTGAATTGGTGGGTCATGTCTTTGTGGCCGCTGGTCTAGACCAAATGGACATAACAGTTGCATGACATATGTCATGCCAGGTGGTGTACCACTGGCTGTATATTTCTACTCTGTTTTTCACATTGTCATCTTATGTACTTCATTAGCTTTTTGGAAAAGTGACATTATGACACTCAATGATGAGTTGACTTTCATCATTTGCCTACTGCAGAGACTTGAGAACCTCACAGTGATTTCAATTCTGGATGTGAATATCAGCCAGGTGCTGAATGAAGTTTCCAGTAATTTTCTTTAGAGATCCTAAACATTACTGCTTGCACAGGATAGCATGTAATGATATCCAGAAAATTTCTTTGATGCTGCAGGTGGGGGACCGCGTTCTGTGTTATCAGTACACTGGAGACCTGTACCGAGAACATGTGGTGGTGCCTGCTTCAAACTGTTTTGTCCTGCCATCTTGTATGAGCTACGAAGATGGTGCAGCACTTGCAGCCAACTACTTGACAGCATACTTTTGTGTGCTTGACATTGGCCATATGCGTGCTGGGCAGAGCATCCTCATATCATCCTGTGCAGGTATCATCCACCCCACAGCTACTCAGATATCCATGATATGTTGAACTATATAACTCAATGCCCACATATCTTGAATTCTAAGATTGTTTTCCTGTAGATCTGTATTTCATATAAAGCAGAATTATTTATCAATGAAAAGAATGAAACAGACTGCCATAATGTCTAACAAATTTCTCTGTTATCAGTATCACACAACATTTAGTCCAGTTCTTTTCTGCTTTGGTTCATACAATGTGTGAATGAAATTATTCATCATCATCATCACTGTGGATTCCATTGCAATAGGTCACTTGTTTTTCATTCATAGAATATTAGAGAATAAATGGAAATACTGTGGACAGTGCATCAGCTATTTGTAGATTATCATAAAACCTATAATTCAGTTAACAGATAAGCAGTCTAAAATACCTCAGTTACGCATGAAATATCTAGGAAATTGTGTGTGCCGTTTCGAGACTAAATAGGGTTTGTAGTTTGTCTTGCTTATGTCATACATCACTTCATCCCAGCTACCTTATAGTGTGGAACTTGTGTGGCTTCCCAAGCTCACAACCTTGGTGCTAGATAGGGGTGGGTGGTCAGTGCCATGCCCTGACCACTTCATTCCCAGTAAAGAGCGCCAGTGCTCATTGTAGTGGAGGCTGGGTGGGTCCCAGGGTTGGTCTGGACAGGTATGGAGAAGACAAAATCTCTTGTCTTAACTGGGTTTTGAACCTTTGACCAAACCAGCATGTAGCAAATTGCTGTACTTACTCCTTTATATTGGCCCTCATAGAAATATGGAAACACACAATATTCTGAGTGTGGCAGGAATTGCTCCCTCTTGCATCTTCTGCCCCCGTACACCCACCACATATCTTGCATTGACTATATGTGTCTTGACCTGTAACTCCAGCAAGAAACTTTTTCCTCATTAGCAAACAGAAAATGGCCTCATTAATATTATAAGTAGTAGGGACAGCATAGGGAAGCTCATGTTCATGCTTTAAAGGGTTCATTTTGCTCTCAGAGCCTTGGTAATTGCTAAAGGTGCACATCATCTTTTGCAGGTGGAGTGGGATGGGCAGCCACCCAACTTGCCCGCTCAGTAGGACCTGTTACCATCTTTGGTACCTGTTCTCCAGGGAAGCATGATGCAGTGCGAGACAATGGTGTCACATATCCACTGAACCATGACACTTATGACAAAGAGCTCCTGAAACAGAGTCCTGATGGCGTGGACATAATTATTGACAACTTGGCAGGCAGTGCCTTCAGCAGAAACCAACGTCTGCTGAAACCTCTGGGACGGATTGTGCTTATTGGTAGGGAAATGGATCCAAAGAGACAATACTCATCAATAAGACTCAAATATGGCGAAGGATATTTGTTATTGGTGGGACGGAGGGTGGGGAGGATTGGATTCATGTGGGTTGTTACTGAGAGAAAAATGGTGTTCAGTGTCAATAAATGTGAATTATAGAGGTGGGAGATGTGAACAAGTGAAATATGATCAGATGCACAGTACTGATTCATAGGGGTCAGGGAGTCGTCGTCGTCGTCATCATCATCATCATCATCATCATCATCATCATCTTTTCTTCTTTTCTTTCTATCTTTCTAGTAATAGGTCTAGTGGCCTGTTACGATCTCCTGCCAGCGCTTTGGAGGTCTCCCTCTTGGCCGTCTTCCTCTGTGGATGTAGAGTAGCTTTTGGCTTGGTGTCTGGAATGTTCCATTCGATTTAGTGCTGCAGCCGGCTTCTTTTGTACTGTTGTAGGTATTCTGCTGTGGGTGTTGTTTTAAGCTCCTCTTTTACTAATTCATTTCTTTTGTGGTCCAAGAGATTATAGCCAGCAGTTTTTCTAAAAAAAATATCATTTAAGCTAATGAAAGGGACCATTCATCCTGCAGTCTGATGGTCCAAGTTCACTGCCATTAACTAAGTACTGATCTTGCCAAGACCAGGTGGCAAGGAGTAGTGATGCACAACCAAAAGCATCTCCTACCCAAAGCCCATCTTTACCTTCTCATGGTATAACCTGTTTCAGTGAAGAAGCCTCTGGAGACTGAGTCATGTTGGTATAAATGTTCCATCTGGATTGGAAGAAATGTTACTCAGTGAGAGACAAAATCTCCTGAGGCAAACCAATGGTGGCAACCCCACCATTGGACTTATTACTTCTTGGCCAGCCACCAATTTGTAGGACACTATTGTGCTTTCAAGTCTCCAAAGGGCTCAGGGAGTACCCAAGTCAAAAGAGGTTTTGCCCATTTTTGAGTTGTGAACTGGACATATTGTTCAGATACAAATGGCAGTAATGTATACAAAACGATTGTGCTATATGTCAGGTACATGATTGATAGAAGAAGAGGTAAATTGTACTGAGGTCAGTTATTGATGGCAGGAAGGTATTTTCATGTTGTTTTCATCAACACAATGTTTGTTCTAGGGTGATGTAAATATGTATTGGAAGTAACAAACAGTCAGTAGTCTTACACAGGTTGTTTGTAAAACATTGAGTAATGAGCACAACACAGATACAAATTTATTAAATGAAATATCACACCTTTGGTCAGGTTGTTGTGTTCTTGTGCAGTGATGCACGTTTAAAAGAATAATTTCAAGGAATGAGAAAGACAGTACAGTGGTCTTTTTAGGACTTGTTTTCTTCCCACAGCTACCAATTAAAATTTTTTAGATTTTCACATCTAGAAACAAGCTTGCCAGATCTTAATTGTTACTGAAACTGGGTATTAATGTTGCAAATCACCATATAGGCATATATTATAAGGAAAATTACATAAGGCAATGAGAAATGTGTGCCTGGCACATGACTTTTTCACAGAACCCCTAATTATACTTTGGTCCTACTCCCACATACAGTTGGAAAATCCTGATAATGTGTGTGTCTTTCTACCATGTCTAAGGAGTCATTCCTAGTTTTATATGTATATTTAGCATGTCCAAGAAGCCAGTGTTGAACTGAGTGACAAAGTGACCATATTTGTTTATCTGTCTTGAATGTCCACAGAGTGAACCCTTAATATGTGTACCTGATGTTTTTGCAAAGTTGACCATCAGTATGCTCATATCCATGTATGAAGAGTGTTCAATAATTTCTGCCACTCATGCTTTGTTTACATATGGCCATGAAATGCTAGTCCAGTCTTTTTGATATCATTTTGGAACACTCGGCACCATTTATGACTTGCCGTACTCTAATTATGCCATCACCCTACTTCTGTCTCAACCATCTGGTGCCAGAATGAATTGCTTGGGGGAATGTGCAGATTGCTGGGATTTAAGTTCGTAGGATTAAGTTTCTCTTGCATAGTCTTACCACCCCCTCCACCCAAAAAAAGGAATATCTTGAAATTTTCCTTCACATGTGACAAAATAAAATTAATCTGCCTGTTTATGAATAAGGCAACACCACGTGGTGGATTTCCCCATTACATTTCTACATACCACAAACATCAGACTTGCTGAAGGCTGTCACTGTGCTGACATTATTTATGCTTGCTGCTTCTCCTGAATGCATGTGAGGACATACAAGTTACTCTGCTTTAGTCTTGTTCCTGTAGGCTTTTGTGCCCCTTGCCTTATTAGTTAAAATTCCTAAATATACAGGGTTATTCACAATGATTGTCGGGGTTTTAACAAATTGTCATACACAATACGCTTGAGATAGGAGTATATGTATTTTTTTATTTAATAGAATAACATTCCAAAGTTTTTGTTACATACCTTAAAGGTGCTCTATATGTGCATCCTTTGTGATTCTACAAATGTCAACACAATAATCGAATTCATTCCAGACTGTTTGTAGCATGTCAGCGGTGATGATTTCAATGGCGGTTCTGATTTGTACCTTCATTTCCAGGATACACATGCACCCTCTCTTGAAACTGTGCATACCACCTTCAAATGGAATTGTGAGATGGTGGTTTTTTCCCGAATTTGGTGCGGCATTGCCGCTGGACAATTGTACCCCGACTTTCGTTTTTAATAACCCTGTATATACTGTAGTATGCTTCACTGTGCAACTGAAAGAACTACACCCAGTATCACTTTACTTGCCATACAGCTGGCAAATGACTTTAACCATGCACAGCAAGGCTGCATACATTATCTGACATACAGTTTGCAGTTAAAGGTTAAGAATGGAGTTGGTACATATCATTAATGTTCCAGGTGCAAACAGTATAATGACAGGCAGCCAGAAGCTTGGCATGTGGAGTTTTCTGCGCATGTGGTGGAACACGAAGAGTGTCAGTGCTACAGACCTCATGCAGAACCGTGTAGTGGCAGGTCTGCACCTTGGACTTGTGATGGAGCGGCAGCCTGACCGTATTCAAGCAGCCATGAAACACTTGTTCCAGTTGTATGAAGAGGGGAAGATCAAACCACAGATCGACTCTATATGGCCACTTGATAAGGTTAATTTCCACCTATATGTGTTGTGTGCCTGAACAGAATGACTGCTTTCCTAGAACCGGGCAGACAGTTAAAGCTGATCCCTATATTTGAGTCCACAGCAGTTAATATTGGGTTTTAATGACCAGTTGTACTAAGGTATATAATTCTGTAGTTTTCTCTCATAATTATTATTCTAATGATGTTTCGTGATTTTTCAGAACACTTGAGGCTGTTCAGGTGGCACCTTGTGTGATCATTGTCAATAATTAGTGGTTAATCTCTGACCTGAAATGACTGTCAGTTTTGATGGCCCTTGATTGAATGCTACTTGAAGATTGATATTTAATAGGTTACATTTCAGAGGAGCGTGCATGGATTACCCTGAAGTTAGAGGCTGCAAGCTCCAACATATTTACTGTATTCATGTCTACATGGTGTTATATCCTAAAGCACTTAACTCTTCATCAACACTGCTGTGAGACCTGTGACTCTGACATGTTAGTTTCTTGCTACCAAGACTTTCTCAACCATTTATTGCAGGTTGTAGATGCCACCAGAGTGCTGGCTGAACGAAGAAATGTTGGCAAAGTGCTGCTGAGAGTTGAGACAACAAACAGGGAGTGAGCACTGGAGCAGCAGTACATTTCAATTAATGGAGTAATTGGAATTGCTTTGAGGGAAGTGAAAATATTCATTTGTACATTTGTACTGAAAAAACAAGGTTTAAAATAAATTTTGATCTAATGTCCAGTGATAAAATTGTGTAATTAGGAGTGTAATGATTATTACTCTTCTCCAAATATTATTGGGGGTTATCAAATGCAGCAGAATAAGATGGGTGGGTCATGTGGCACATGTGGGTGAGAAGAGATATGGATACGGAGTTTTGGTGGGGAAATCTGAGGGAAACAGGCCACTTTGAACATGTGGGCATAGCTAGCAGGATATTTAAATGGGTCTTAAAAACAGGATGGGAAGTCGTGGACTGAATTAATCCAGTTCAGGACAGTGACAGTAGTGCACCTTCAGGTTTGATAAAAGTAGGATGTTTCTTGACTACCTAAAGAGCTATTAGCTTTTCAAGATTACTGTGCCACATCAAGCTAGTTTAACGTCTCATTGATGTTCTACATGGAGAAATGGCTCTACACCTTGTCACATGGGTCAGCATCCCAGGATAAATCTGACATACGTAGTTTGGTTGATTTGATTAAGAAGTGTGGTGTGCCTTGTGCTGCTCTAGCAGTATCACTGTTACAGAAACATCAGCTGAACAATTTACATGAAGATAACAGTGAAACTGGTGCCTCCATCATCATCTGCAAGGCAGAAAGTTGGTCAATGTATGGGGGCAGGGTGAATGAGGACAGAGCTCAAGGAAGCCCAGGAGGGAGGAGTGAGAGAAACAAGGTGGCCAATTTTAAGTGGAGTAATAGGAAAGTATAGAAGAGAGTGGGATTAGGGGAGGATGGGTACTTACTGTGATAGGAAATGGGGGAGAAATACTTTTAAAATTTGATGAAATGAAAGAAAGTATGATGGACAGGCAAGTAAGAACAGTGAATGGTCCTAAAAAAGGAAGCCTTTTTTTGGGGGGGGGGGGGGGATACTGGGGACGATAAAGAGCGTGAAACGAATGGTAGAGCAAATTGGAGGAACGACCCACATCTTTTTTTTCACATCCACAC
>Ga0136643_10011372_pt1 | contig 13200 bp, 10 predicted proteins | sample TergutLab28metaG_FD_96883 | JGI IMG/M metagenome (GOLD analysis project Ga0136643, IMG submission 96883) | Labiotermes labralis P1 segment gut microbial communities from Petit-Saut dam, French Guiana - Lab288 P1 (version 3) (version 3) | ecosystem: Host-associated > Arthropoda: Insects >...
AAGTAGCAGTCCTGCACATACTATATTAGTGCAAGTAGCAGTCCTGCACATACTATATTAGTGCAAGTAGCAGTCCTGCACATACTATATTAGTGCAAGTAGCAGTCCTGCACATACTATATTCGGTCATTGTGCACGTAGTTTTTAAGCCGTGCTAAGTTCTGGCAACACACAAAGAACTGTTGTCATTCGAGTGTAGAACGAGTTAATATCCACTTCTGTCAGAGGAGAACGTACTTAATTTTGTACCAAAATCGTATCACAAACATTTGACGGTTGTCAATTACTGCCAGCATTCCTTCTGTCCTAATGTATGTGTACTAGCATATATTGTATTAACTCTTTAAACGCCGAGTTAAATCCCAGCTGCCATTTGCTGACATTATTAAGAGCTCACCATATACCACACGTTAGCAGGATAAGGGTTCAAAAAGGCTCTTGACATCTATGCGTGTTCCAGTAATTATTTCCAGTTGCATTCTTAACATGGTTAAGCACCAAATAAACATCCACTTGCCAAAAAATTCTGGGAAATGTAAGATAAAGGTAAAGTAGACCTGTTACAGGTCTGGAGTGGCCCAGAGGTTTCCAGGAAGTTAAGGTTCCCAGATTACATGACAACGGCACAGGGTGTTGATAAGGTTGTCAGCCCTATGCATTGGCTGACTTTACCTCCAGGAAATGCTCCTGGTACTCATTCTAGGAAATTTAAGTGCGTATTTTATTATGAGTAAGCACAACTTCAATGGAATTAGGTGGTAAAAACCTGACACTGATTCATAAAAGAAAGATATGACGTATAATATGCAGTTTCCTGTTTTAGTTTATTTTTGCGATTGTGTCTTGTCAAAATGCCATTCTGTGAAATTTATTTGGCTAATGGAATGATTAAAAAGCTTTTGAGGAGATAATCTCATATTATATATATATATATATAGTCTATACTATGGAGTCAGTTTATTCGTTCACAGTTCACACATGTTGTGAAATACGTAATTAACTAACAACTACAGATCTCTTTGTTTTAGTCCCAAAAAATGTTATGCCTTGAACCAAAAAAAATCCCAAATTTGGGAGAATATGTCACAAACTTCACTGCCAAAAATCGGGCAATCAAACCTCGGACTGGATTGCGCTACAGTCCATCGAAAAACCGCAGCTTCCAAAAGAGTATTCTTATGGTTAACTGAATCCCCGTCTGGGGAGAAAAGGAATCTTACCAGTCAACTGAAATGAGATGTTGTTTTGATTTTGACGTTACATCACTTTTAGTCACGCTTTATTTCGCAAACTCTAAACTTTAAATATAACATATCCACAAAAAAAAAACATAATTTTAGACATTTAATTATCTCACCAACTAATGCACATATATAAAAATTTTGCATTAAAACATTTAAAATCGCTCCAACATGTTTCGATCCTAAGATCATCTTCAGGGAGCTACATTGTTCATTGCTAAAGTCACATTTTTAAAATACACTCACTGATTGATTTTCTTATATAAAGTCACATCCTGTGACTTTAAATATAAGAAATTCAATCAGTGATTTTTGATTTTCTTATATAAAGTCACATCTTGTGACTTTAATACAACAAAATCAGTCAGTGAGTTTATTAAATGTTTTAATGTAAAAACAATTTATATATGTGTATTAGTTAGTGCTCTAATTAAATGATTCTACGAAATACACAGCACGACGATGAAGATAATTTTAGACAGATTGAAACTGTTGTTATTTTAAGAAGCTGTACCAAATAATGATTTTGCATATAGTCGAAAGAAATCCGACAGGAATCATTTCATTTGTCGTCTTTACGTGTCTAAGCCCGTTGTGTTAGTCACACCGAAATCAATAAATGAATTCGTCGAACACGTATTATATTTTGTTATAGAACCGCCAGGCATATATTTCGACTACTGTAAACTAAGCCATCATCTGACTGCACAACAATTACAGAAGTGTGTATAATGCAAGAGAACAATCAGAGTTATTGAATACTGAGATCTCAGAAAGTGTCACAACTGTTATCCATAAACGTCACCAATAAATTTGCCAAATATTCCGATAGAATATTCATAAGAGTACAATAGCACAGTACTGTAGCTGCACACCATATAGTTACATGAGCTTAAAATCGTTACTGTCTTTACAATCAGATGCAGTGGACGCATTACATCCCGTGATTTTAAAATCCAGGGGTTGTGGCCTCCGGACTTTACAACCACGGTTTGTAACTTAACTCACATTTTGCCGATTCAGACCTTTTGTAGAGAAGGTATCTTACAACTGACCATAAAATTCGGTATCAAGCACTACATATAGATCACTGGCGTTGTAATACGTTTACTTTTGCAAACACAAGAGTAACCATACAACAGCACCCAATCAAATAATACAAAGCCTAATCACTTAAGCAAAAGATTTATTTCAGAATTCAAATGAGATGATGAAACTTCAGTCACTAATCTTCATGTACACTCCGCATAGAATTCGGCCGCCTGCGATGTTAGCCACTACAGACAATGTCGTAGAGCAGAGTCCTTGAAATCTGAGGAAAGTGCAGGGAGAGATCAGAAATTGTGAAACGTCTGTCCTCACGCACTCTTTCGTTGACCTTACGCACCAAATCATCATTCACCAACGATGGACGCCCACTTCGCGTCTCATCGTTCACGTACTCTCGTAATTCATTGAACATCCGAACCCATTTCCTAACCATGTCATCACTCATCGCATTGTCACCATACACTTACAGATCTGGTGATGAATCTCACTTCGTAGCACATTCCTAGCGTTCAAAGAAAGAATTACAAACCGTATTTCACAGTCGGTGGCCCCTTCAATTGTCTTAAACATGTTTAACTCACAGGAACAAACATAAACATAACACGAATTTCACGAAATGGCGTCTGTGGCTTCCCAATTGATAAAGGAAGTCACTGCGCATGCGCAAAGTGACAGTCTCGAGGATGCGCGAGTGATATACGCAGACGGTACTTACTTTCCGAATAACCTACGTATTTTATTAAGTACGCTGAAAAAAATTATTATGATACATCTCTGTCTTGAAAATTAGTCATTAGATGAAAATGCAAATTAGTTTTACCGAAGAAGGATCAAGATCCATACATTCCTTGAAGGACAATAATATGTATATGTAGAGACTAACGTACAGAGAATGTGGAGGAATTATGACTTAGTATATAACTCTATGACTAGAAGTAGAATTTTCGAAAAATTTGATAAGACCAAATCTTGAACGCGGGTTAACAGACCAGACTGTTCCAGTCTAAACACCCAGCTAGGAAAGAAGAAGTGAAAACTTCTGAACCTGTTATATCACTTGTTTCCTCGCGGTTTTAAAATTTCTCAGGGGCAGTGATCGAAAATACTGGTGTAACGCAAAAGCTGTAGTTTTGTATTGCAGAACTCTGTTCGGAACACAGCCTGTATGTTGACTATGAATTTTGAAAGATTTACCTCAGTTCTTCTAGGCAAGAGACAAGAATTATTTCAGTTCCTTCCCACTTCTTTCCAGTTCATCATTCGCCATTCATCCTACCATCGATGCTAGGTACTATTCAGTATTGACAGTATTTGACGATCATAGAGCCGTGCATCGTAATATTATTTGTATAGTAAAACCAACAAGATGCACCAATATATCAAATTTATTTTATTTTGGAATGACATTCTACATGTTGGCATCTTGTTGGCTTATTATAGAAATATCGAGAGAATATTTAATAACTAAATAAAATAAACACAAAATGCTCAATTATTAAACCAACCACTGCACATATATAAAATTTATAAAATTTACACATCAAAACATTAAAAACGCTCCGACATGTTTCGGTCCTAAGACCATTCTCAGGGAGCTACATCTTCCTTGCTAAAGTCACACTACGGATGTGCACTCTTCGCAACATAACATTACACAACACGGCATGCTGCCACAATACCCAACTGGTACAAGGAAATTAATATGTGAATATTTCTAGTGTGACTTTAGCAAGGAAGGTATAGCTCCCTGAGGATGGTCTTAGGACCAAAACATGTTGTAGCGTTTTTAATGTTTTAGTGTGTACATTTTATAAATTTTATATATGTGCAGCGGTTGGTGTAATAATTGAGTTACTCGACAACATGCACGGTGTAACAGTGAGAATAAACACAAAATATTTGTGTTCATAACACAGGAAATTTTCAAATTCCTGCTGCATACAGCCCGATAGACTCTACTTTTCTGTGATCAGTCACGTTGCCTGGGACTAAAGACATGAGCTATGCTGTAACATTACAAAGTCAACACAACGACATTAATTATGCAGGCCAAATAACAATGACCACTACAGTGACACTTCGAGAGGTTGGCAGGAAGCAGGAAGATAAGAATGCGAGTGGCAGGGAGATGGAGATAATAAGATCAAGAGAGCTGTTACAGGAAGACAGAGACTAAGGGAACGGATAAAAAAACATTCTTTGGTTGAAGAGAAGAGGAGAGGGGAGAAATAGGTAGATAGGCACAAATGCAGAGTCGGTAGTGGATGTATAAATTGATGTGACAGTCTAAGGGAAGTGTGAATGTAGATTTAGTATTTATAGGAAAGAAAATATCAAGGATGCTTTTAAATGAGAAAACCGGAGAGCAAGTATCACTTTCTTTTCTTTTCGTGATATAACTTAGGTTTCTTTTCTTTGTCTTTAATTTTCTGCCGTATTCGAAACTTAAATTATTTCTTATCCCATCTCATTTATTCCCTCTCCGTCTTTTCACAGCTGGCCGACTCCAATTTCTTTTTCAACTATCATAATCATTTCAGTTAAATGTAAACCCTGACAGAATGATAATAAGACACACGCCTTCAAAAGTTACAGGTTGTGACGTAACACTTCTTTGCGGCAGCGCAGGACATTTGTACAATTTCATGGTCGAAATTAAGAGACAATTAAAAGTGAAAATGTGGTACGATAAAATCAAACTGTTTATTACAACATAATTTGAAGATGGTGCCTCAAACTTCAGCATTGAATGACGCCATAAATAGGAGTGAATTGCTAACAGACGTGGATTTAGAATTAGTCGAATGTGACGTGCTTAAAATTGATATTCCTGCGTTTGTCAGCAGTGATATGCTGAAAATATAATAAATAAATTAGTCAAATACATAATACGTGCACAGCAGTTCCTGAATTATTGTTCTCGGTTTTGAAACCGCCTTTTATTCAGGCGCGTACGAAAGTTTCAGAGAGTTCTGTCTTCAGCAACAAAGATTTGAAAATGCAGCATGTTACATGTAGGTGGGTCACATGGAGTCGAAATGACTCTAATGAGATTAAAACAAAACACCCTTAAAGGTATTGTAAGCAGATTGTTATGTAATAAATTATTTAGTGTAGCGACCGGTATTTTCGCAACAAAATAAACAACCAACTAGATGCAACAATAACAATTTATTAGTAATTTCAATTAGCTCAACATGTTTCGGGCGATAAGTTCGCCCGAAACATGTTGAGCTGATTGAAATTACTAATAAATTGTTATTGTTCCATCAAGTTGGTTGTTTATATTAGTGTATCAGAGATGTACGGTCACACAAATATCAAAGTTATTTCCGCTTTCTGTCAATTCTGAAAATTACGCTAAACATTTACATTCATTTATGAAAGTGGAATATCTTTGCTTACTCGCATTGTACGTGTGTCAGTAACGTTTCAGTATGCAGCTAATTTCCTAGATAATGAAGCTGTGTGCCAAGTTTGTGCTTTGCGGTGTGGACCCGAACTCGCGGGAGCAACGTCCGAATTTTAGCTGTGAGAAGGCTCGCGAAGGAATCTCATTGGTAATGTATTTCGCTCCCACTTTAAATTAAATAGTCTGGACCGTATAGTTCAGGATGCGAAAACAAGACCATATGTCTTTTCCCATCACTGTTTATGTTGCAGTTTCGTCTAGATTTTGTAATTATACAACACTCATAAATAAATATAGCTCTTTTTTCGTTGTGAAAGCGGCTAGCAGACTTCAGCTTTTAATATATATATATATATATATATATATATATATATATATATAAGATGTGGGCGTCACACAGAATGTGACTTTGGTTTCTTAGTTCAAAGTCTAAATTTTCTGCTTTTTATTAATTTCTTGAAATTCTACAGAGTTAAAATGTCAGCAATGGAAAAGATTCTTCATTTAAGCATTTATCAAATAGTCATAAGCTTCTTGAGGGCAGAATGGACTGAACAGACATATTTCCTTAATTTCAACTCCAGAATTATTAGCACTAAAAAGTTCTTAGCACGACCGCTCTCATGGGTATTCCCGGCGGATGAAGGCTTCTCATGCGTTATAACTGACGTCCTCGTAAGGAGGATAAATGGAACAATCTGCAGTTAGTAATTACAAAGGCAATGCTATCACTGTTTACAAAATCTTCAAGTCCACATCTCCATGAATCTCGTGACATATTGAAGAAACATCTGCCCTTCTTTGTGTCCTAGTAACTTTAAGTGCTCTGAGTAAGGGATTGGTACTGTGGATTGAACACGTGTGCAGGACCTTTTGTCACCTCGACGGTAGCAGAAAATGTAGGGTGTCCCTGCATTTAATTAAGAACAACACCATAAAATAATACACGGAAATGGAAGTAAAATTCCCTTTCCGCTTTAAACTTTGTACCAGTTTTGGTGGTTGGCTTCACGCTATTATCACCTATGGAGAAGAACACCACACATACTTCGAAGAGGAGACTAAGTGGGTCCTTATCTTGTCTGAACTCTTTAAAGGCGAGAAAAATCGCTTGCTATTGACAGTAATTTATAATATAATGACAGTAATCTGTACTGAAAAATGTTTCCGTCGCCAGTTTCGCCATATAATATAAGGCAAGGTTGGTCTACGTACTATCTAAATATTGTTAAAGCTTCTTCAATCTCACCACCAGCATCAGCAGTTATAACATCGCTATGAAAAATTTATAGATTTTAGTGCAATATGAATGGTGTCACTGAAAAAAGAGCAGGGGAAATTCGTTTTTGTTATACCAGACCTTTAAGTTCTGTTCTTACTTACATACACACACACACATATATATATATATATATATATATACAAACACACACACACACATATATATGTATATATATATATATGTGTGTGTGTGTGTATGTATATATTTTTGTATATATATATATATACACACACACACACACACAAATCCACTGCGAATTACTTTCGCATCTTCAGGGCAGTGACTTTTTGTTGGATCAGGTATCGTAATTATGAATCATGAGGTTTGTGTTTAATATTAAAAATTTCAATTTGTTTTTAACGGTTCATTCCGCTTCTATATACTGCACAATTAATTGAAGATTTAGAAATTTTATTTTAAGTGCGGTTGACAATAATATAACGATAGAAATGTAATGCAGAAGCCCGTTGAAGTAAAGAGTCTTGGCCTATATTCTTATAACAAAACCAACGAGAAGCAATAACTTCTCAAATTTATTTTTTGAATGGAACCCTACATGTTTCGGACAGTCTCTCTCTCCATCATCAGAAGTTCAGCACTGTACACACAACAAACCTGTATAACATACACCTGTTGCTGTGTGTGCAGTGCTGAACTCCTGATGATGGACAGAGAGACTGTCCGAAACATGTAGAGTTCCATTCCAAAAATAAATTTGGGAAATTAATGCTTCTCGTTGGTTTTGTTGTAAGGATATATCACGATGCACGGTCCTCTGAATGTCAGAGTCTTAGCCTATATGGCCAGGACGAATTGTACAAGATTTAAAAAAGTGAGGTAGCGTACATAATTAAATGAAAATGAAATTAATTGTCACTGTCCAGTTAGACGATTTACAAAAGCCACGAACAAATATAAAGATGAGTGAGATACGGTGACTGAAAAATAAATTAAAAAACGCAAGATTATAATGTGTGGATTTTGTGTACAACTTTTCAGTCTTTTTTGTGTTCCGAAAGTTTGGTATAAACCTACGTTACATAGGCTGAATTGCTAACAAACATTCTTGTAAATGATTCTTCTTGTTACAAACTCAGTCGTGATAAAATTTATTTTAACGGTTGAAATATTTTACACACTAACCTTGTCTGAAACAGCGGTCTCGAAAGATGTATGTTTATCCTGCACCTGAACCACATATAAAAGGCAAAGTACTGTTAGCATAATTTATATGAAATATTTTTGAACTCTTTTCATGGAAGAATTATTAGCACTCTTCAGACAGAAGCTGTAGAGAAACAAAGTGCTGATTTTGTTATTATATACGTACTAGAAAAGTCATATCAGTGGTTACATTATAGTATTGCATTGGAAAACGTCCATCCCGCTGTGTACATATGACAAATTTTATTGAATTAAACCCTATTTACACAACACAACTGACAGTTGTATTGTACAACTGGTTACATCAGCAACATGTTTCGGCATTGCTTGGCCATCGTCAGGCTTACAAAGATTAGCATCAATTATGGTACATAACGTTGCTGTACAGATGGGATCCCATGGTTTACATTGTCTCTGTGTCTTATATTAAAACTGATTAATGGTTAAAATATAACGCAATAAAATTATATTATTTAAAAAGCTGTGTACTGATAGCATCCAAGTAAGCGGGGGAGGGGGGAGGGGTTAACCCTGTGGGTGTGGATACAGTGGGCCGGTTGTACGAGGGCGCCTGAAGGCGATATTTCGTGATGTTACTCGGAGGGCTTGGTGGGTTCGAGTGAGATATGCACTAATTCTGACGCAGTTTCCTCGCCTTCCGGTTTCGATGACTTTGTCTGTCTGTATTGTTATATTTGTGTTGTCAATGTGTGCACTGTATACTGGAGAGGAACTTCACGTTCCGTAAGGCTGGTGAAAAATTCACATTTATCTCTGTAGTAAAATTTGTGGTGCTGCGAGCTGGTGAAAGATATGCTCAAGTTGTTTTTGGGATTCTGCGAGTCTCCTTGCTGCAGTAGTGGCCCCTTGTGTTTGTGTTGAGAACAGTACCGCCTTATGGTGTTTCAGCGGACGTGTAACTAGTTGTAGAATACAACTGTCAATTGTGTTGTGTAAAGACGGTTTAATTCAATAAAATTTTGCAATATACTTAGGTCATTCGGAAAGTAAGTACCGTCTGCGCATATCTCTCGCGCATTCTCGAGACTGTCGTTTTGCGCATGTGCAGTGACTTCCTCTATCATTTGAGAAGACACAGACGCCATTTCGTGAAATTCGTTTTATGTTTATGTTTGTTCCTTTGCGCTAAACATGTTTAAGACAATTGAAGGGACCACCGACTATGAAATACGATCTGTAACTCTTTTCTTGAAGGCTAGGAATGTGCTACCAAGTGAGATTCATCACCAGATCTGTCAAGTGTTTGGCGACAATGCGATGAGTGATGGCATGATTAGGAAATGAGTTCGGATGTTCAATGAAGGACGAGAGAACGTGCATGATGAGGCGCTAAGTGGGCGTCCATCTTTGGTGAATGATGATTTGGTGCGCAAGGTCAACAAAAGAGTGTGTGACGACAGACGTTTCACAATTTCTGATCTGTCCCTGGACTTTCCTCAGATTTCAAGGACTCTACTCTATAACATTATCAATAGTGGCTAACATCGCAGGCGGCCGCATTCTATGAGGAGGGTATACAAAAACTTGTGCCCCGCTAATATAAATGCCTCAATAATGGCGGCGAATATGTGGAAAACTAGTTTGAAGAATGTAGAATCTGATAACAATAAAATTTTATACGAAACCTTACTGGATTTATTTTACAACGAAGCGGTACTTACTTTCTGAATAAGCCTCGTATTACGTTTAAATTAAAACTAACAGAGAGAGAGAGAGAGAGAGAATGCTGGAAGGCCGCTCAAAACAGAACATTAGGCAGTAAAATTATCCCTTAATATAAAACAGCATTACCAAGCATGTACATTCCACTGTAGTTACATGTTACATACTGGCACAATGAGGGGAGGGGGCGCGGGGCACAGTGGTTAAAGTGCTGTGCTACAAATCGGAAGGTCGCTGGTTCGATCTCAGATGGTGTCATTCGAATTTTTCATTGACATAATCATTCCGATAGCACTTGGTCCTGGGGTCGACTCATCCTTTAACATAAATTAGTACCAGGAGCATTTCCTGGGGGTAAAGGCGGCCGGTGCATAAGGCTGACAATCTTACCACCTTCATGTGCTGTTGTCATGTAATCTAGGAACCTTAACTTCCTGGAACCCTCTGGGCACCTCGGGTCTCTAATGGGATTGCTTTACCTTTTTACTGGCACAATAAAATACATCAGGAGAAATAAAAGACATGAAAACCACAGAATCATGCTAAACCTTTATCAAGTATGAATGCCTTTATGAGTCCTCCATGTCCAACATCCTCCGTTTCCCTGCCTCCTGTCTACCATGTCGGAAGTCACAAGCAGTTTTATGCCACAGACGCCATTTAGGTCTGCAGCTCTTCCTAGCTTAACTTTTAATACATAAAGCGATAATAATGTCGCAACACGACGGTAAATGCTGTGAACGTATATTCTCATGAATCCAGTATAAATTATTTCTATAGTAAAAGCAACTAGATGCATCAATGTCTCAGATTTATTTTATTGCAGTAACACTGTACATATTTCGGACGGTCTTTCCGTCCATTATCAGGTGTTAAAGACTGTACATACTGCAACAGGCATATGTCAAACAGACACTACTACTGATTGCTAGCAAGCAGACAGCTATATCTGTTTGACATATGCCTGTTGCAGTTTGTACAGTCTTTAATTCCTGATGATGGACGTAGAGACCGTCCCATACATGTAGTGTGTTACTCCAATAAACTAAATTTGAGCATTGATGCATCTGGTTAATTTTACTAGAGAAATATATTACGATGCACGTCCCCATGATCGTCAAACCAGTATATGATACTTGACGAAAATTCAGGACTAATGACGGGCACGTCCAGTATATTTCTTTTCAGTGAGCAGGATCGTCGTATATTGATAACACCTTAGAATATTGAGTTTTAGACGCAGAAGTGCTTACATTTGAAGTCACTATAATAAAAAAAAGAAATTCTTTTCCTTTAATGGAATCGTGATCTCTTTTCCTGTTATCTTATTAGTCGCGATACACTTTAATTAGGTTAAGTGGGGGAAAGAAATTAAAATCTTATAATCTCACCATAACACGGTTTCCTGAAACACAATATTTGTGTCATCATAAAGAAAAGACTTTGGAACACTGTAGTGAAGTTTCGAAATCCACCAAGGGTGGGGAAATATTTTAGCACCCTTTGGCTGTAATCTTCCCATGAAGAACTTTTCTGCAGAAGATCCACGCGGTTCATTAGTGACTGGCGAAGAATCTTCCCTCATTAAGACTTAGGAATTTAACAAACAAGTCTTGGATTGCTAAATAGCTATTCTGTTACAAAGGCTGCATATGAAACTTAAAACACAGGTGTGTGGGACACAGTGGCTTGAAATATGATTCTATGTTGTCCCATAATTATCTCTGGCTACACTGCAAGCAACATCGTAAAGTTCTGTGGAGTAAACGCATTTATATAACATAGTGGGTGGGGGGCGGGGGAACTTTAAAGCAAATGTCCAAAATTGTGTGCTCGGTAACTCATATAGTACGAATGCTTTTGATAGGAAAAAAAATTTACGTGTTTAAATTTTCATTCTAAGAGTAATATAGAAATAAGTTTTCCCAGAAAATCCTTAGCTGATAGTTTAGCAGACAGCGAGAGACAACAGAATTAATTCTCTTGCCTACTTTCATTTTTCTGTCATCTCATGAACTTAAATACAAAAACCAGTTGCTGCTTCAGAAACCGTGCTTGTCGCTAACCAAAGTGTTGCAAGAGGAGCTCAGATCTGAAAACTTTTGACATTACGTCCACTAAACTATCACACTATTTTAATATTAAATGGGATATTTAAACTCTTAACTCAATCTCGGCCAATATATAAAGCATTCCTTCACGAATATCTGTAAGACTAAGTTCTCAACCCCATCCTTTAATTAGTAACGTTTTATATAAAATGTGTTTGTTTTCTATTATATTTTTATGCCTGTGCCTGACGACAGCTTTATGAAAAGGCCGAAACATATAGCACATCGTGGAAAATAAAAGACGTCTGAAAGTATAGTTGTGATTGACAGCCCATCTGTTTTTGGTCTAACCAATACGTTACTTGACTACACAAAACACATTTTGGTGGTGGCACATGTATAGGACCCCAGATATTTAGATTACATCAGCTGAGATGTTGTGACCCCAGAAATCCGAGTCCTTGATTAGAATATGAGGGTCTGTCATAGTGCCAGTTTTTGTGATTTTGCTTTGGCGCAGTTGGGGTCCCCGTTCTTCAGAGATCTGACAGCGTCACTGGGTAGTCGGTGCCCGATGTTTCGAGACAGCATCATGGCCTCTTGTTCAAGAGTCGAAACCTTCGGGCTGCAGGATATGCTATAGCCTGCAGCCCGGACAATTATCCAGCCTGCCTGCACCTAACTTCCAACCAACAGCAACCCAAGAACCGTATGGCCCATGTGGTAATCAGCACTATAGTAGTGAGCTCCTGATGATGGGCATAATAGTGCCCGAAACATGTTGAGCCTATCATAAGTGTAATAAAATAATAAGTAGCATCTACTCGTAGTTTGTTCTTATTCTTCAAATATACACCTGTTTGGAAAAGGGTAAAATTTAAATATTATTTAAAACATCTCGACACTTCACTGTACTCATATTCCTATAATCTGCGTTCATTAAATTAAAGCCTAACATTCAATAATAAGAATGACACAAAACAGTTGTCTAGTTAAAACACGTGTAGACTTCGCGGTGTGTCAACCCCGTTGTGTTAACTCAGCAACAAATCTTATTATGTATTGTACATACAGTCATAACACAACTATATTTTCAATGAGTAATATCCAGTTACATTGGGTACAACTACATGTTTCGGCCTTGTGTATTGGCAGTCATCAGGTTGTCCTTAGACTAAGGACAATCTGATGATGACCCTACGTATTGGCTATCATCAGATTGTCCTTAGACTAAGGACATTCTGATGATGGTCAATACACAGGGCCGAAACATGTAGTTGTACCCAATGTAATTGTACATTACTCATTGAAAATATA
>Ga0136643_10011373_pt1 | contig 13199 bp, 5 predicted proteins | sample TergutLab28metaG_FD_96883 | JGI IMG/M metagenome (GOLD analysis project Ga0136643, IMG submission 96883) | Labiotermes labralis P1 segment gut microbial communities from Petit-Saut dam, French Guiana - Lab288 P1 (version 3) (version 3) | ecosystem: Host-associated > Arthropoda: Insects >...
AGAAAACAGAGATTAACGGCTGTGGGGACCCGTTGCGCTGACCACGTGACACCCCTCTATCCGCAAAAGTTGGCACTAACTTCGCCGACCGGCGGCGGCCGCTCTGTCGGTATAGTTCGCGAGTGGACTAAGGCCACGGAGTTTAGTTGTGAGATCTTAGATGAAATCAGACCAAGAAGATTAGAGATTTTGATTTATGTTAGGTGGAACATGTAGTTCTATTTGTATGTATATAAATGCAGTTGCAAACAGTGTTATGTTACAGTTGTACTTGCCACGTGATTTTATATGAATTTTTAAAATCAAATTATGTATAGCCCCTGGGTTAGCCACCTCCCTGCCCTCCAGTGAAGAATTTTGGGTGTGCACCTGACTGTAGTCTGAGACTTAAAACAGAAGCAAGTGGAACTCCTGTAAGAAATTAACTGCATATATATATATATATATATATACTATAGAAGAACACTATGAGAGTTGGTGGGTTTGACATTTTGTTACCACACTGCTGGATAACAATACAGACAGACATACTCCTACATCTTTATGTTTCAACCGCACAGGTATGACATGACAATTATCATGGAAATGTTTATGTAGTAAGTACATAGTACTTCAGAAAATGTGTACTAGTTTAAAAGATTGTGGCATCAGTGCATTGAGTCTAAACTGTTACATGAATGATTACTGAAAGTCATATTTATAAAATGTGTATTCACTTCCATGTAAAGATGAAAGCTCTTTCATTTTTGTTTAAAAAAATTTTTGAATCATGTCCTGAAACTGCAGTCAGAAATTGTTTTAATGCCCCAACATTACATGGTCCAGGTTTGATTTCAGGCTAATAACAACAAGGCAGATTATTGTAGTGTTTTGAATTCCGTGCTAGCATCCACAGATTATTAAATGTAATATGTGTTGTGCAACTTGTGCTGAATATTCAGGGATTACATTAAAAGATGCTATAACTGCTTTATAATCTTAAAGTGACAAGCATATTTCCCTCAACCAATGGAATCATGTTTTCTTCTATACCACCGTCATGGGATGCTAGCATGTGGAAATTCCAGTTGGGCAGGTATGGATGATTAACATAAGTTTAAATTCATACTGAAGAGAAACTGTCTAAAATTCTGTATACAGTAAGAAATATAGTATTTTGGATTAATCTGTAGCTGTTAATGCTTGGGACACAACATGCCACAAATGTGTGACCTCATTACATAATGACTGTCTTGTAATTACTCAGGTTATAAATATCCAATGATCTGGGTGCACAAGTTTTCTAAGTGTATCAGCCACCTTAAAATTCTTTGTGTCAGCCAGTTCCATGCTGAGGAGCCACAAACACTGGGCACCACTGTACAAAATCTTTCTCAGTAATTGACCAACTTAATGCACAAAATTCTTGTTTTATAATAAGTTTATTATATGCCTCTACATGTTTCGAGCAACATGTGCTCATCATCAGGAGGTCAAAATTGTATTATACAGCATCTGGTATCATCACACCTGTAGGTGGCCGTCCTGTGCACAGGTTGAGAGAGGACTGCAGTTCTCTCTCAACCTGTGCATGCGACGGCCACCTACAGGTGTGGTGATACCAGATGCTGTATAATACAATTTTGACCTCCTGATGATGAGCACATAGTGCTCGAAACATGTAGAGGAATATAATAAACTTATTATAAAACAAGAATTTTGTGCATTAAGTTGGTCAATTACTAAGATTATACTGAGATGCACAATCAGCAAAACATCAAAATTTATACAAAATCTAGTTGCCACTGCAACATGGCACCAATGATTTGTGCAACCCTATCCATCATTGTATTCCCCCTTTATTTTCTTTGCCTGTCTGTCTTATTTTCTTTGTGTGTCTGTAATAATGCCAATTTGATTTCTGGCACAAAGAATTTTTTTTTAGCTACTTCGTGTTTAATTTTTAGGCGCATTTTCAAAATTGCGAAAAGCAACTGTTAGACCCATTATGCCTGTCTGTCCATCCACGTGGAACAACTCAGCTCCCACTGAACGGATTTTTGTGAAATTCGATATTTTAGTAGTTTTCGAAAGTCTGTCAAGAAAATTGAAGTTCCATTAAAGTCTGATATGAATGACAGGTACTGTACATGAACACCAATATACATTTTTTATCTTATCTCTCTCAATTCTTTGAGTGAGAAGTGTTTCAGATAAAAGTTCTAAAGAAAATCAAAGCACATGTTTTATAATCAATAACGTTTTTTAAAAAATTATGCTATTTATGAGATATGTGGAAAATATGGTGGAACCAGACAGGTCACAAATGACAATATGGTGCATGCCCATTGCATGCTGGATAACTGAGGCTGTAAACACACACTTGCCATATGTAATACTTATTGCTTTTCCACTGCAACAATGGTTGCATGAACGCGCTTCATTGTTAAATTGTATGTACATTTCTTGTCTTGTTTTTATCAAGTACAGCCAGATGACATGCATATGATGGCCTGATAAATTGTGCCAATTTTTATGAAGACTGTCAGAGTTTGTTTATTGTATCACACACATTGGCACATCAGGCTTTTGCATCTGAAGATGAATGTAACCGTAGAGGGACAACCGGCACACAGGAAGGGCTTAGATGGCCACATCTCTCTACCCTACAGAAACGGCAGTTTCCATTATGTAAGACTGACAGGGTAGTAAACTGAAGTCAGGTAACTTTTCATCATTTAAGGTTTTCACAGTAGTGTTGCTGAAGATGGAGGTCTTCTGAGATGAATTAGTGTCACATTCCAAAGACTCGATTCCTCAAGTAACTCTGGATATATTATAGCATGCTTGAAAATTTTTCCAATATAAAATTTCAATTACAGAATTACTACTGCTGGAAGTACATAACAAGATTTATGCAAGACTGGAAATATAGTTTGACCATTTACCATGGGAAACATGCTGTTGGTAAAAGCATTCATTAACTTGTTAAATGTTCAACATAATTACAGTAGTAGCATGAAACTTAGGTATTAGTTCTGATTAATTTATCATGTGTTTCAGATTCATTCCATTCAGTCATTCTGGGCACTTGCTTAAGACATACATATAGTCCTCTGGTCAGACTGTGAGGATGCACCTTCTCAGGTCTGACAACTGTTTTCTGTCCATAATAACTCTCTTATTGTGCGGTGTTTTCTGCAGAGTCCACAAGATATAAGATATGTACTTTGAGGATGTTTCGACTCCGCCAGTGACACGTTGGTGTTTGTCGTACCTTTAGGGCTGACTGAAGTCTAAATACCACCCCATAAGATGACAAATTTCTCTGCCAGCTCAGTTAAACAGAGCTAAAATGTCTAAAATCATTTTTACAAATAATATCACACTTTTGTCACTATAACTCTTAAACAGTTGTTCTTGTAAAGGTAAAGGTAAAGTTCACCCAAGAACAGGCCACTAAGGCCCAGAGGGGGAGTAGAGGTATAACTCTACTGTACCTTGGCACTACATGGGGTTGGGTGGTCAATGCCACACCACGGCCGCTTTACCCTCGGGGAAAGACCCAATACCTATTGTATAGGAGGCTGGGTGGGCCCCAGGGCCGGTCTGGGCTGTTCAGAAAAATCTCGCCCCCACCGGGATTTGATCCCCAGACCGTCAAGTCCATTGCGAGTCGCTATACGGACTGAACTATCCCAGCACACCAGTTGTTCTATTATCGCAACATACTCGTAAGATGTTTTATTTAATATGGCCAGAAATGCTGTACAATGTGCCACCCCTAAAATTGTGTAACCCAAGTCAACTGCTTTGTTTACCTTTGCCATTGCATGCGCCTCACTTGTGTTGTTTGGTCCCAGATGTGTGATTGCCAACAGAGAGAATCCTCTCCATGCACTTCTAGGAAAATAAATTCCCCCTCTTTTTTACACCTACCTCCTCTACCCTATGCACACGATGGCGCAGTTGGTTGAGGCACTGTGCTACAAGCCAGAAGGTCGTGGGTTCGATTCCCGATGGTGTCATTGGAATTTTTCATTGACATAATCCTTCCGGCCGCACTATGGCCCTGAGGTCGACTCAGCCTCTAACAGAAATGAGTACCACGAATATTTCCTGAGGGGTAAAGGCGGCCAGTGCTTAGGGCTGACAACCTTAGCACCTTCATGTGCTGATTGTCTTAAATCTGGGAGCTTCAATCTCCTGGAACCCTCAGGGCCTGTCCAGGCCTGTAATGGGATTGCTGTACCTCTCCTCTACCCTGTAAAAGAAGTATGGGGAGCTCATTTGGATTGAATTTCCGATCACGGATGCCATGCAATGTCCACCTCCACCGAAAGCAACAGTTTCTGATTGGATATGCACTGTACCAAGATGGAACACTTAGAGAATACTGTTCTTTGCTGAAAGTTGTGTAAATACTACATCCTTTTTTGGTGGTGTGCATTGCCACACTTGCCGTATTTATTGACATAACTCCAAGTTGTGAAAGGCGGTGCACCACCAACAGTAATTCTTTGTTTAACGCGTCATTCGGTTAGGGCCTCAGAAAGTGTACGAATGTGTAAAACAAGTGAACTGTACCTTGCACATTATTAAGCATTTGAATGTAATGCTTTCTGTGTCTTCAGAAATTGAACAGCTTGTTTTATTATTTTGTAAGTTTTATAATTATTGCATGTTTGGAATACCATAACATAGCTTTTAGAATTTAGCATCATCTGGTACATATTATTCATGAATGAAGAATGACATTTCATTAAATAATTCAAAGGTATAAGAAAGTAAAATTGTTGTTTGTTAGTTAGTAACATTTTACAAGTTAGAATTCCAATTGAAATGTTCATTTCATCACACACACTCTTGCTTTTACAATTTAACCCTTTACTTGCTAACATGGAGAATATGGTGAGCTCCGAATAATGCTAGGAAAGGGCAGACAGGATTTAACTCAGCATTTAAAAGGTTAGCAGTGTAACTTCAAAGCAGAACTCATTGCAGTAATTCCATGTAAAATAGATTTATTTCATAAATTAATTTTTTTCTCCACCCCTCCATTTCTACATATGACTTCCAAACATGTCAAAATAAAACAGTTACATTCAGAAGAAACAGAGTGTTCATGTTAACAGCATTAGCCCAATGTTAACAGCATTAGCCTAATGTTAACAGCATTAACCCAATGTTAACAGCATTAGCCCAATGTTAACAGCATTAGCCTAATGTTAACAGCATTAACCCAATGTTAACAGCATTAACCCAATGTTAACAGCATTAGCCCAATGTTAACAGCATTAGCCCAACTAACGCATTTCGTGTGAGAGCTGAGGCACCGTTGAGACAGAATATGAACACATGCCTTTAAATTGAGCATTGGTCATTACTAAAGTACAGGACTCAGGCACGTTTTGTAAGTCTGTGCAAACTCTGCATCCGATGACACCGCATAGTTTTACTGTAACAAGTGGTACACTTCATATAACACATAAATTCCTCTTGTATGTTTAATTGCCTTGCTTAATCCAATTGCTTTGCAGATGAAGGGGCAGATTATAAAATGGCAGCATAACAAGTACAAAAGGCCACGTGTGCACTTCAATTTTGTAGCTGTACTTTTATTGTGTTGTGGTGAGCAACATGTCAGTTTGATTTCTTTGAGAACAAGAATACAATTATAATAATTGTCTTTTTTTTTTTTAAGCAAGGCATCCCCGTTTTGTTTGAATGTACTCTTAATAAAAGTATATAATAATAAGACTTTTTAAGTAGTTTTATGAACAGTATAATATGTGTCTGTTCCCAAAAGAGTATTATATTTGAATTTGGGAACAACAAGATTGAGAGGTAGACCAAGAAATAGATGGCAAGATGAGGTGAGAGAGGATGGACGAATATTCGGTAGGGAAAGGTGGCAGGAAAAAAGTACATAACAGAGAGGAATGGAAGAAGCTCCTGAGAACGGCAAGGAATCGTCGCATTCTGCACATGTCCAAGGGATGAATGAATGAATAATATGTGTCTGTTCTTGAAGAAATAACCCTGAACTTGTTGGTTACAACAAAGCCATAAAAGTACATCAGTATAATTAAAGTGTGTCTCTTGGTCTTTAGTACATTTAATGCATCTAGTTAATACATGGAATATGGAACACATCAAACTATCAAATGGAATATATAAATATACAATGATGTATCAGTCAAACACAAAAAAACTTTATTATGTTTATTATTGTATTAGGGCAACATGTTTTGATTCTTATAGAATCATCTTCAGGCCCATCTAAGAATACAGATCCTTACTTAGCAATGTTTAAAATGTGCTGTGAGATCCCAAACGATATAACTATGTATAAAATGCATGTGTTGTTATGTATAAAATGCACGTGTTGTTATAATGACACATGCATTTTATATATATCAAGAATGTAAGCATTTGGGATCCCCCAGCACATTTTAAACATTGCTAAGTAAGGAACTGTATCTTAGAAGGGCCTGAAGATGATTCTATAATAATCGAAACATGTTGCCCTAATACAATAATAAACATAATAAAGTTTTGTTGTGTTTGACTTATACATCATTCTATAATTATATATGTGTTAAACACTTCGGGATGGCAAACATTAAAAAAATATCAAATGGAAGTTGTTCTGCATTGTTAAATCCACAATTTTTCTTTAGCATGTTATCACTGTGGTTTAGAATTGTATAGCTCAGGTTTCTCGTAATCGTATTTGCGTGGGTTTGTGAAGAGGCAGTGTAGCTGAGGTTTCCATTCTTCATGGATATGATGACATGTCACTGGGTGATCAACTCCTCATATTCCAAGGCAACATAGCAGTCTCATCTTCAAGGGCTGAAATGCCCATGGATGAAGCAAGTGTTTGAAATCAGCCTTGGTCACACTGCAGCAACATTTCATAGCAAGCACACGTGAACAGTCTGACTACATCTCCTTGTACACGTGGTATTTTGTCTGGACCTGTCTTCCCTCTCCACATCACTACCCTACATTAGTTTCTAGACTGGCCTTGCATACCATATAATTATGTCTGTGGTTACATTTACCTGTATGAATTTTGTGAAGTTTTCATTTTCATTAAACTGTAAAAATTATAATCTCTTAAAGACCTGTGTTTACATACGCAAGCACCTACCAGAAAACGCCCTCCAGAAATTCACTTTGTATATTTAGGCAACAAGGACATTTAATGCGTTTTTACGACGTGCCCCATGATCTCTGTTTTATTTTCCAAAAATGCCATTTATTTAATAATTTTGTATTCCCCCCCCCTCCCCCAAATAATACTGTTTTGGAAACCATATTCTAAAATGTAAATACCCGCAGCGATAGGATTAAGTGTATTTAAATGTGCTGTCTGAAATGATGGACATCTGACCGAAAGACAATCAACATAGATTTACCAAAAAAAAAAAAAAAAAAAGAACCTACCCATTTTTAAAAAAAAAATGAAAAAAGGAAAAGCAAAAAATAATGATTTGTTTTTTGTGTATTTACCATTCCTTCAGCCCTTTAACTTGAGTTCACTTTTTTTTTTAATTTACTGTATTCTGGAAAGTATTATAGATACTAAAATTTTTAATCTGTTGAGGTTATTGACGTGTGTGCATGAGTTTGGGAACTGCATTCTTCTGGATTATTATGCAGCGTAGTGGTAATTTCTTACTGACATTTCAGGACAACCTGTCGGTCCCATTCTTTTTTTTCTTTATTCTTGACCCTTGAAGAGGGGGAAGGATATGTCGTCCTGAAACGCTGGTAAGAAATTACCACTACTTGCTGTGTAAGAATCCAGAAGAGTGCAGTTCTCATCCACTTCACAGCAGAAGCCTGAAATCATGCAAAGATTTGGTTTGATAACCGAGCTTGATTACCACTGGAACTGATAACAATTATGGACACTAACACCCACCAATTTTTCTGACTCTAAGATTGAATCAAAACTGTAGCAGTCTTACATAAATTAATACATTAAATTTTTTACCTGTGAACTGTCTTGTTATGTTTAAAGTCTTATAAAATAAGCATTAATCCTACATGTAATAGGCATGAATGCAGTAAAATTACCAACAAAAAAACACTGTCCTGTTTGCATCTTGTTTGATTGGTTTCACCAACTGATGCAGAAATTGTAAAAATTTGACTGACTAATCCTGACCCAATATTTCGGTGCTGTAAACTGGCTGTAATCAAGCAATCAGCTTAACAAAATCAGTTTCCTTACTCTAAGAACATTTCATTTCAGATCTGTTTTGAAGGATAGGCCTAGCCACTTTCATTTTTTAGGGATGGCAGATTTGTCAGGTTGTTAAGAGTGGATGTGTGTCAGCTCTGAGAAGATAATTAACAGTGTTCTTAGTGTGAGGTAATTATCTCCATACCTTTTCTATAGGGAATATTTTGTTCCTTTCATTAAATTCCTAGGTGCTGCATTAGGCTCTTATCCAAAACAGATTTGTATTAGTATGTGGTATGCTTCTTATTTTTATACACAAGATATTTCCTCTTGAAGTCCAATATAATTGATCACCATTATATGTCAAAGTGTAAGAAATAATTAAAATTTGTTAATAACAGAACACATGGTAGAGTTTGACACGTTTCAGAATCCTTTTCAAATCATTTGGACCAAATTATTTCTTCTAGACATAATTTTAAAATTCATTGTTTATATCTGAATTCAAATTCACGGTGAAGACCTTCCTCATGGGATGTTAAGATGTTGGAGAAAACTGCCTCTACTTAGTCATGCTCCCAGGAAAATTCTGTATTATGTAGCGCAAATGTGACTATAAACATTAAACATATAATTTTAAGTTTTGTTACTTGGTTACATTTTTATTGGATTTTTATATAACCTGTAAAATAATAGTGTCATAACGCTCACATATCTGGTCACCCGGCCTGTGCCTCTTTTGAAATACTTTTCAGAACTTGTTGCATTCGGCAGTAACATTCACGTTCATAAATCGCGGTGCAATATGCTGGTCTTTGCCGTGCCGATAAGTCATGGTACAAACCGTCTGCTTTAGATTGATGCAGATTCCTACTACATCGATTGCGCTCCGTGGGTGAGCATTCTTGGTCCAAAGGAATGATTCCCACAACACGCAGTGTCAATGTATAGGTAATTGGCGTCCATGGATTTGTTTATGAGTTGTGCGTCCTGGGTTTTGAGATTTTTACTTGTGTTTTGTTCCTGCCGTGGAGCATCCCATACACTTTATTTATGAAACCTAAGACGGAGAAACCGACACCTACGATAACGATTTAGCTCTGTGGATTTTCTGCATTGTTAATCCCGAAAATTTGAGGTCATGGTCAGTAGACTAAATAGGTCAGTAAGAGGTAGTGAGCTGCGAGGTAGTTTGTATTTTCATGATTCAGTGTTTTAAGTTTATCACAGAAACATAACTTATAAAATAATTCGATGAGAGGGTAGCACGCACAAAATACATACTTGAATATAAAGAAACTGAGGTGTCAGAAGCATTGACACCTGCGTTAAACATAACTATGCAGCATAACAAAGTACATTTCGCTGACCATCAACAAATAGAGTCCGATGGCTACAAATGAGCAATCGTTCTGTCAAAATCGGACACGCGGAAGTGTTGACATTCTCATGTTTCATTTCCTCGTTCTGGAATTTCTCTGTCATTCCAACAGTAAGACCGTTGGAAATAAGGTAGAATTTGACACTGAATTGGGCCCGATTGGGAGATGTCATGAAAAGAGAACCGAAAACAACAGCAAATACGAAATTCAGATCACTGTGTAGTTATATGTCCTGTTGAGCATATATTTTTCTGTTGCTTAAGTTTTCCTACCGCCTAGAGGTGAATGAGAAACCCATTTGTTTCCTGTTGGATTTATGAAACAATGTGTATGCACATTAACTTCTAGGAGTGCAACGTTTAAGAATGGAAAGATACAAGCAACTGGAATGTTTTCTGCACTTCCTGTCCAGCAAATCAAGTCCTACTGCTTTCATATTCATTTCTGCATACCAACCACCTCATGGCATGTTTCTTATTGACTTAAAGTATTGAATTTAGTTGAAACATAACATTATTCAAGGGCTCTTGGCCAATGTGGAACCAAACGCCTGATCCAAAGGGGCCACCTCTGGACTCAGGTGTACAGTTTTCTATAATATACACATGGGTTAGCTGCATGTCATGCTCCAGAAGTTAGATCACCCACTGTATAGTGGGGGGGGTTTCCTGGTCAATGTCTGCCAGTAGAATGCCCATCATGTCTTACATTTCATACAAAATAATCATTAGTCCTTCCAGATGAGTGCCAGGATTGTATCTTAGATCTGCCATAACTGTTTCTGCCATTGTGTTCAATTCTTGTTTGCTAAACATCCCATCATCCAGTGCTGTACTGTTTTGGGCTACCGAAACAAATAATACAATCCTGTAATTTTGATGCATTAATTTTGGGAATGAATTTTTATATGATAATGTATATGAATCTGTGTAATCATACATATGCATGAAGTAATTCTGATTTAAGTATTTCAGTACACAAAATGAACCAGTATACCTGTTCTGTCAAGTGCACCTGCATCAGACAACTCTTATCCAGGCACAATGTTCATTTTCAGGCGAAAACACTATCCAATCAGTTACATTCACAACAGCAACAAGGAGAAGCTACTGCTGTGGTACACTGACAACTTCAGACAGCAGTATCATTTTGTGTACAAAGATCGGAAACCTCTTTTTCTGGCTGCTGAAAATGAATGTGGGCTGCAGGTAACACAAACTTGTCCATGTCACGTAACTGAAATAATTTACATGTTAATCGACTGCACCTAACCAATGACATGGCACACAGCCCTTTGTGACTTCCCTACATTTATTCAGATTTTCAAAATTCTCCATCATGCATGCAAAAAATTTTTTGGTCATCATGCCTTAGGTCAAGGTCAGATTTATATCAGATAGTGCAGTATTGTTTAACTTCTGTGAATATTAGAGTTTTGTATTTACATGAAAGAACGAAAATATGCTTCAAAGATAATTTTAGGATTAAGGCTTTAGCGTTTGTGAAATCTCTCCACCAATACATACTGCAATTGAATATTTTGATTTGTTCTGTGACAAGCTTACAGTTGCTTCACATTAGTTCCACATAATAACATTTTACTGTTTGAGCTTCATGCAGTTGATGGCCCTCCTAATATTGTACCATGTAACCAAATAGATTTAAACACTTCATGCTTTAATATCATCAAAGACACCTGGTTGAATCACAGTCACATAAGTTTATCGTGCTTAGTCTGTTTGAGAACTGATCAAAGTTACTAATCCACTACTGTGACAGACACACCAAGAAGCACTGAAAAATAAAATGGTTAAAAAACATCAAGGAGGCTCTTTTATGCTCATGCAGACCACCTTAATTTAAAACTGCACATAGAGCAAACCAGGTATTGTGTGAGTATTTTATGTGCTACCACTATAAATCTTCTTCCACTTCTTTCCTGTCACCTAGTTTCACTCAGGTTCAGAGAGTGAACTGTCTCAGAATTCTCATTATAAAACCAACAAGATGCACTAATTTCTCAAATTTATTTTTGGAACAGAACTCTTCATCAGTGTTTCTCAACAGCCGGGCCGCGACCCAGTACCGGGGGCTGGCATCAATTATTCCGGGCCGCGAGAGATTCTCCTGGAATTGATGACTAATTTAAATGTAATTTTATATTAGTCAACATTCCACACCGTACACATAATTGTACTAATACTCTTATGATTATGCCATAATTAATTATTAATACTTACGTTAGTTTAATATACGAACTTGAAAAAAATTGGAAAAATACTGATGAGTAAATCTTTTAGGACTGGGCCCTCGTATTATGAAAAAAGAATTTACCGGGCCGCAGTCTCACAGAGGTTGAGAAACACTGCTGTACATGTTTCAGACATTTTCGCTGTCCATCATCAGGAATCTAGCGCTGTACACACAGCAATGTTATGTCATACAGGTTATGCTGACTGCTTGCTAGCAGGATCAGGATGGAACTCAGTGACATATACCTATTGCTGTGTGTACAGTACTAGACTCCTGATGATGGGCAGAAAACCTGTCTGAAACAGGTAGAGTTCTATTCCAAAATAAATCTGAGAAATTAGTGCATCTAGTTGGTTTTATTATAAGAATATATCACAATGCACGGTCCTCTGAATGTCAAATTTGTCTCAGAATATCTTTTGTGCAGGTAATGTTGTGTCATACTTCTGTGTAAAAAATAGTATGGTATTTGTACGAAGGCCCATAGGGGTACGTATATTCCGTATGGTATCTGCCCTTCTTTCTCAACAACACTGCCACTGTGAGTATAATAAAACTTGCCAGGGACAACACAATTCTGATATCTTGAACATAATCCAAGACAGGAGTACAAAAATACAGAGTTCAGACTTTTATTTTACAAAATAATAGAACCTGTGAACATGGCATCATACATATTACAACTGATGTACACTTTACAATGGCTTTCTTACACATAAAATAACTAACATTTCACTAAAGGGAACAGTGACATCTGTTTGTACATGTGAGTAGAAAATATATATAATATATATTTAAATCTCCATTTTTTGGCAATATTAAATTATTAACTATTTTCAAGTATAGAGGAATATAAATTTTCCTCCAGACTTGTTCCCAGTGAAAATAAAGAAGAAATGGGAGGTGTGTCAGGTAAATTAAACAAGAATGTACACTTACAACTTTGGATTGGCTGCAGTAAATGTGAATGGTCACCCCACAGTAAATCAGCAAAAACAGTCCTCATTCTATTACGCAACAAATTTTCACTGAGCGCACTAATGGCAAAAATTGGGCAGAAATTTGTAACAAGAACAATTTAATTTGCTACTCCCTTTATATTTGTATGCAACCCATGTGAATGTAAATACCACTAATTACATAATTTTAAATAATGACATTATGTAAACGAAAAATTAAGTTCTATCCAATAATAAAACATGATATTCTTACATTACAGCTGACAAAAATTACAGGAACTTGTCAGACAGAAATACCAAAAAAAAAAAAAAAAAAACGAATACTTTGTGACAAACTAGAAAAAAATAACAACAAAATTTAGAATCACTTTTTTCATACAAATTTTCAACTTTTCTTTCCTTTATATCTCCCACACCCTCCTTACC
>Ga0136643_10011374_pt1 | contig 13197 bp, 7 predicted proteins | sample TergutLab28metaG_FD_96883 | JGI IMG/M metagenome (GOLD analysis project Ga0136643, IMG submission 96883) | Labiotermes labralis P1 segment gut microbial communities from Petit-Saut dam, French Guiana - Lab288 P1 (version 3) (version 3) | ecosystem: Host-associated > Arthropoda: Insects >...
ACTGTGTAGAAGGCAGTAAGGATGGAAATTGAAACACTGTGTAGAATGCAGTAAGGATGGAAACTGTAACACTGTGTAGAAGGCAGTAAGAATGGAAACTGAAACACTGTGTAGAATGCAGTTAAGGATGGAAATTGAAACACTGTGTAGAAGGCAGTAAGGATGGAAACTGTAACAATGTGTAGAAGGCAATAAGGATGGAAATTGAAACACTGTGTAGAATGCAGTAAGGATGGAAATTGAAACACTGCGTAGAAGGCAGTAAGGATGGAAACTGTAACACTGTGTAGAATGCAGTAAGGATGGAAATTGAAACACTGCGTAGAAGGCAGTAAGGATGGAAACTGTAACACTGTGTAAAAGGCAGTAAGGATGGAAACTGGAACACTGTGTAGAAGGCAGTAAGGATGGAAACTGAAACGCTGTGTAGAAGGCAGTAAGGATGGAAACTGAAACACCGTGTAGAAGGCAGTAAGGATGGAAACTGAAGCACTGTGTAGAAGGCCTCGCGAATGAAGGTCAAAAAATATTTTTCAGTCAGAACAGTTTTGTCATTCTCACTTCTTAGTCTTTTTAAGAAATTTATATTTTACTGCCAAATTTCCATGTTTTCAGAAAAGTATGTTCCATACTGACATAAAAGTATGCCTAAGTACGGGAAAAACAACTATCAGTTGCATTTTTCATACACTGATGTTTTTTTTCCTGTACTTACAATGGGATTTCCCACTTACAAATATTAAAATATTCACCAGGTTGCCATGTGGACAAAGAATTCTGAAGAATTAAAAGGCTGAAACTAAAATGGCAATAAGCCTACTTAAATCCACAATCCATAGATTAAGTGGGCTAATTTATAATGTGTGAGAATAATGGGTTCCTCTGCACACGCAACATACAATATTTTACCATGCACCTATGGGGTCTGGGAGGACCCCATAGATGCATGGTAAAATACTGTATGCTGCGTGTACAGAAATAACCTCCTTATGATGAACAATCATTTGTTCGAAACATGTAGTGGACAGTTTAATTGGAATCAATTAATGAGATAAAGGTGCAACTTGCTGGACTTTCTCACATGTATCGCTAGTGTCTATCAATATGCCAGTAAACCTGAATAGATTTTCTGGTTACATTTGCTATTTTAAGTACCAAAATTATCCCATTCCTTTCCAGCCAACTATAGTTTACAAGCAAACTCTTACCATCCTACCTTTTGTTGCCAATATCCAGCAGGTAATCCTGGGTAAAAACACCACTTTACAGCACTTTCACAACACAGTCCACCCAAACACTGAAGTTAGAGAGAGACATACTGTCATGCCCCTAGGGATCACATCTTGTGCCATATAGTCGGGCCACCTTAGACAGCTAAAACCCCAGAGACTGCAACTCTCAGGAGTCATGTGCAAAATGTAACTACACCCAAAAGTAGCAATCTCAAATGAATAAAATCTTCAAGTTACACTTCTCAAGTACTACACAGGATGTGGTCTCACTGGAAATCTTTCAGTACGACTTCAAAAAGATTCACAAATAAATGCACAGAAATAAAGTCATCAAACTGAAATAAAACAAATGAATTAAACAACAAATTCAAGAAATAAACGAAGTAAATATCAAATCACAACTGTATTTTTGTATCGTACAGTTTACATTTTTGTGACTTATTCCACAATGCACCAATTTGACATTTTAGCTCCATGTAATGCATAAATTTTGTGTGGTTTGTGTGTAAAACTCAAGGAAAAGGGTGCAGAAATTAACATGTAATGTTTTATCAATGCCTTTCAAACTTTAATGCCACTCATCGTTGAAGAAAAGTGCCAAATGTATAGACGCTACTTCGTACAGTATAAAGTGTAACTAAAACTAATCAGGTGATCACACAGTCTTTTATTTTTTTTTAAAGAAAAGCAAAAAGCAAACATGATTTCAAACATATGGGAAGGGTGTGGGGAAAGACAAAAATGATAAATTTCAATTCTGTATTTGACCAGTATGGGTAAGTACACAATACCAACAGACAACACCAGGCCTAAATAAGCAGAGAGAACCGTAAAGTAAATAAATAAAGCAGTAAAAAAAGGGTAAATCAGTCCCATTACAGGCCCGGAATGACCCACAGGGTTCCAGGAGTTAAGGTTCCCAGATTTCATTACAATGGCACAGGATAGTGGTAAGGCTGTCAGCCTTATGCACCGGCCATCTTTACCCCCAGGAAATGCTCCTGGTACTCATTTCTGTTAGAGACTGAGTCAACCCCAGGGCTATGGTGCGGCCAGATGGATTATGTCAATGAAAAATTCAATGACACCATTGGGATTTGAACCCGCAACCTTCCGGCCATAGTGCGATCAGAAGGGCTTTATGTCAATGAAAAATTCCAGTGACACCAGCTGGAATCGAACCAGCAGCCTTCCAATTTGTAGCACAGCACCTTAACACTGTGCTACCACGGTCCCCAGATAAAGCAGTAACAAGTAAGTTATTTTATATCACCTGGCTATCTCCACTGAGCCTGTCACTTAGGAGCTTTATGAATGTGCAGCAACAAACTTGTGCTGTTTCACATATAATTTATATAAAAAGCAGTCCAATTACTGGCTTGAACAGGCCCTGAGGGTTCCAGGAGGTTGAGGCTCCAATATTTCAAGACAATCGGCACATGAAGGTGGTAAGGCTGTCAGCCCTACGCACCAGCTGCCTTTACCCCCAGGAAATATTCCTGGTACTCATTTCTGTTAGAGGCTGAGTCAACCCCAGGGCCATAGTGCGGCCGGGAGGATTATGTCAATGAAAAATTCCAATGACACCATCGGGATTCGAACCCGCAACTTTCTGGCTTGTAGCACCGTGCCTCAACCAACTGCACTATTGCGTATGCCTATAATTTAGATAGTTTTGTGCAAATACTGGTGTCCAAAGACAACATGGCTCTACTTCATTCAACAGCTGACAATCTTCAAATAGTGTGTCAAAACTGTCCAAATCTGCTGACATGAATGTGAGCTAATGAAGACTAACAGGATAATTGAAACAGATACTTAAAACTTGGATGGCATTTAAAAAAAACAAGGTAACAAACAATCTGATGCCAAAATTTTATTCTGACTTCGAAGTATACATGGCACATGGTACACACCACACTTCCATGTAGTCACGACTGACATATGAACATCTGCACCTGCTATCTCCCGCCCCATAACACCAAGGCCTGTACCTTGGTATAGATAAAACATCCGTGTCAAGTGTCCATAGCCACAAGCAACACTTCATCTTGGCATCTGTCGCAAAACACTTGCCAGCCACATGCTACACAGGGGCAGTGGTGTACCAGGGGGAGGGGGGGGTCAAACCCCCCCCCCCTGAAATTCCAAAGGCCCTCCAAAATCGTGCCAAACTCAATCTGATTGAGAAAACTGTTAAAAATTGCTGAATTTAGGATGCCAACACCCCAAGATGTTTGGAAAAAAGGCAGTAAAATTCTAAAACTAACTAGGTTCACAATTGTTTTACATTAGGAATTGCAAATAAATTGGTTGTCATCATAAATAGTCCTAAAGTACCAAAAATTAAGAAAATATTAGTATATGAAATGAAATTTCTTGTACCAAATGACAGCTGCCTCCAGAACCCCTGACTAGGGGGCTACCGCCCCCAGATCCCCATTCTCTCTGTCCTCTGTCCTCAACTGAATCTGTTGAACCCCCACACCCTGAACAAAATTCCTGGGTATGCCACTGCACAGGGGTCCAGAGATTGGAGTTGCTGGGTGCAAGAACCACACTGTATCAAGGCTGGTCTACACCCTCCCTACTGCAGCACCACGATCAGTCAGCAGTACGAGGTCGAGTGATTTCCCTCTCCTTCGACCCCGTAAGAAGCACCTCACTGGCAAGTGATGTGCAACAGACACCTACATTCAGCACGCCCTCACCTACTGTACAGAGAGTTGACACCAATTTCTTATATACCAGTACACAAACCTTGGTGCCACAGCGGGACAAAACGCTTAAATGTCATGTTGACTATGTGGAGGTCTGTTGTGTAACACCTGCTAACCATGTGCCATTTGCACAAAAAAAGTTTGTTACCTTATTTTTTTTTTGAAATTTGCATATATAAAAGGCTGGTGTTGAGAGGCACTCAATTTAATGACAGGAAATGGCAGGCTGAAAGGAAAAAATTAATAGTGGGCTAGCTCATCAGACTAAGATCCTCAATATTCATTCAAATATTAAATTACAATACTTCATCAAACAAGATGATAAGTCTCTCTTGAATGTAAACAGAATTCTGATTGATTCTTGTTGTACTTTACAAACAGTTCTTGAACATTCATTCAAAAAAAAACAAGGAAGTGTTCTTAAAAAGTCCCTGCATGGAAACACAAAGCAAATGCTGGCATGCAGGCCACATAACGAGTCTCTGTGCTCCTTGCACATTACCGTATCACTTGTGCATTGCAAATCTGACGTTTCAATATGAACAGTCAACATTGGGAAGAGAAAAAATGTTTAAATAGAATATGGGATGTAGCTGTGGATACAACGTACATATAAAAAACTCTATCACTCGTTACTTCCGTTTCTTGAGATTCCACTTCCTTACATTATGCAGCCTGTTAGTTCAAATTTTGCAAATGTTGTACTCTTGCCTTTTTCTTTCTTCCCCCCTCTCTTGTACACTTGTACATCACAACCCAGTTCATATCAGAATGGCATGTCTTCCTTCACCACCTCTGTAAAAACCAAACCTTTCTGCAGCACCACTCCTTGACCTTGACGTCACAAGTACTTCAGCTACCGTACTTCATGCACCAAAACTATTCACCCACATCTTTGTAACCAACGTAACAAAAACAAGTCCTTGGCAACACAGACTCAAAGCCATCATTCCGCATTTGAGTAGTTTCAGCAAGCACCAGATCCAAACATCATACACCTGCAGCAAATTTTGGAAGAATTTTTATGTACATTACTATTTTTTTGTGCTTTAATTGAAAACAAACAGTGCATCATGAGCAAAAAATTAACAATGCAATGACCCCCAAGCTGGCCCACCCTGAAATACTGTTTATTATATAACGAGATGGTTGCAAGCTCACATACAGTTCATACAGTTCTGTTAGAAACGACTGAAGAAAGGGGAATGGTCAACAGTAAACATCCAATATTGGAACATTACTCAAGCAGTAGTCTGTAAAATATACCAATATCTCAATTAAAAAAAGTTACAGCAGAAGGGAACCACAAAATACCTGTCTTCCTTGCCACCCGTGCAGAACCAGGATTCAAATTGAAACAAAGTTTATTCATATCACTACCTTCAAGCCAGATACATACAAGTGGACACACTGAAACTTGTGCTTAATAGATCAAGTCCACACCTCTAAACCACTCACATAAACAGCTGTATTGGTGGGGAATTTGCTTGTGCACAGAAGAGTAAGTCTGTATCTTTCTGCTGGCAATGTTTAATTTGTAAGTCCAATTAAATATTATAGTACATCAAAAAATTATTGCCTTTATGACTATGTTCACATAAACAGTTGTGCTTCCTTTCTTCACACAGACGGAGATCAACTATTCACACACGCAAACAAGCACCCTCGGCATTGGTCTGCCCTCCCACCACAGGAGGGTGGCTGGATCAGCCATATTTTTAGTCCTCCCTCGGGTTGAAACACGTTACGTCAGAGAGAAATTACTGACATGCCGTCATGTCACTCTGTCAGTCCAGAATTACTACCAGTTCATCCATGCCCCTGACATTCAATTTTCTCCACGGTTTCCTCGCTGCCCTTCGAAGTTCAGTTCCTGTTAGCTGTCTTCTCATTTTCCTGAAATTCAACAAAACAAAGAAACCTCAGGTAACCATACAGCTGAAAACACAAATATCCAACTACAACTATAACAGCTAATGATCAGATTATCAAAAAATACCAAAGACATACCTTCAAATGCACATGTACAAGCACTAACATTGTTGTATATATTCATATAATCCTTCCAGCATGTTTCAGTGTACCTTATATTTTACAAATTTTCATTATATAGATCTGCACAAATCATGTCCTGTGGCATATACTTATTAGAATGCTCTTTAATGATGTGTATTTTCTACACATCTAGGCGGACAATCCCGGGTGTGGTAGATGCAAAGAAGCATATGGAACAACCTCACATGTTCTTTGAAACTGTGAGGCACTGGTCACATTAAGATTTAGACACCAGGGTCAGCATTTTATGAAACATGGCGACTTTTAGGTCATCTCTGTCAGCAGGGTACTGCACGCTTTTCAAACGTGCGGGGCTGCTCAATGTGTGAGCAAAAGTGCTGCATAAAAGGTCAACAACGGTCAAACCGCAAAAGTCACTCCAATGCCTACCCTCACCTTACATTCTACACATATCTGCATACACACATACTGTGTAAATTTCCAAGTATTTTTTTAATTTCACATTCAATTTCCCTGTGAACGAGCAAGGTCAAATGCAACACAATTGAGTAGTTATGTGAAAACACACATTCTTGTTACAGCCTTTATGTGTACAACTGACGGTTTCTATTTAAGACTAACAAGCTGCTACTCATTTTTGCACACCCAATTCAGGAGGCCTAAATGATATCATCTCAGTGTCTTGTAACAACCAAGAACAGGAGAATTTTGTTTAGTGGCTGCATCTTTCTAATTGCAACAAGGGAACAATTCAGAAAGACGAAATAACCTCTTATACTGGAATCAAGTGTCAGAATCGTGGCAGCCACAATGGTGCTCTGTATGATGAAGAATCAAGTAGGCACTGATCACTTCAGAAACAATACTACCCTCACACAGGTGATCCACAACTTGAAGTCTTAAAGTTATGGTCTTAGTCCTAAGGTCACTCCCAATCGGACACATCCTGATGGTACAACTGATCCTCAAGGGGTATGGACTTATTATTACTGATGTAAAAAATACGAATAAGCACGGACATGTCGCACTTTCTCAACATGGCTCCTCTGGGTACTGGCTGGCACTGGACCATGGCACTCTCCAAATCATTGCAATATTAAACCACCTCACACAGTAAAGAAAGTAATAAATTAATTTTATCACACAACAATAAAATCTACACCCACTTCATACCAGACTGCTAAACATACTTAAAGTTGTACAGTGATGCCAACTCACTCACCCCAGAGAACATACTGTGTAAAATAGAAACATTTTGAGATTTACTACACCAACTTCATACCGGACTGCTAAACGCACACAAACCTTTCCAGTGCTGCCAACTCAATGACCCCACAAGACGTACTGTGTGAAATCAAAAAATTTTGAGAATTACTGAATTTACAATGAACATGCAATTTGCAGGAAAAAGTGAAAAAAGAAAAATTCTAATGTAACTAAGACAAAAGCACACAAACCTTATCCACAATTATCATACTTCTCTATTTTTTTGTGATTTTGTTAAAAAGTGCCAGACCCTGGAATTCCAGATTAGGGAGATGTGCCCAATACTGACACCCACATAAAAGTTACTACTGCTGAATTTACAGTGAATGTTCACTATGACCACACTCAGCATCATTACACACTGGCATATCCTGGTATTACTTGAACTAAGCTTCATATGGGTTGCAGCATTAAACATGTGACACAGCAATGGACTGTGTGTTGTCACATCATCCTGGTACACAGGCCTGGAGGTATGGGTGGTTTAAAATGTGTACCACCGTGACGGATCCACTGACCAGGGAAGCATTGACAGGCATGTGTGTTAACTGATGTGCCAGGCTATATAACAAAACTGAGGGTGGTTATGTACAGAGATACATCAAACGTATGATTCTACCATTAACAGTTGCAACCACCAGAACACTAACAAGACGTTTAAAGAAAAATATGGAAGCCATAGCAGGAAGACGCTCAACTGATTCACCACAAATATGGCTATACTAGGAACATTTCACATAACGTGCAAAGTAGTGCAGCCCGAAACTTGAAGCCTGAGTATTAGGGATCACTGTTGGTTCAAGGAAGTACCAGGGAGAAAAGGCCTGTGTGAGAAACAGAAACAACAACAACAACAACATATTTTCGTGCTGTTTGCTGATTCTTAGTCGTTTTTACTGTTCAGGTAAAGATAGAGAAGTAAGAAGAAGATGTATACATCTGTGAGACATTTCTGACTGGAAATGACCTCAGGAACCTGACCTTTGAAGTTTTCATTTTCTCTTTTAAAGCGTGCTGATTAATTATGCTGTCAGTTGCTAAGGTTACATGGTGTCAGTCACTGATGGCCAAATCAGTATGGCACATTGACGGAATGATTATGACAACTCAAGCTGTCCACGCAAATCTTGTCCCAATGCCATTCTGTGCACCAAAAATGCCAAAACTATACCATCCCAGAATGAAACTGAGCCTCTGCAGACAGTGGCTGGCGATTACCCACCTCACCAGTGGTATGGTGTGATCACCCTGTGCAACAAGTTTTCATGGAATGGAAGTGTGTGTCTTGTGGACCAGATTATCTTCATAACAATGTACCGCCACCCAGATGCCTTCTTCAGACACTCTCCTCAAAACCCATAATTTTAACTCCAACGCAAAAGTCTGTAAGGCCTATGTGAAGACTAACATCTTCTGGGATCTGACGATGCACAATCTGGCAGCTACTTACCAGGACACATGCAATTAGGTCTCACAAGACATCTTCACACCGCCATCACGAAAGCCTCAAAACTCTCACAACTTTTAAAATCGATTTGTCGTTTTCTACGAGTGACACAGTGATATTGTTAAAATATGACAACATACACAAAATGTGACAACATACATATAATGTGACAACACACACAAAATGTGACAACATATACAAAATGTGACAACATACACAAAATGTGACAACATATACAAAATGTGACCACACACACAAAATGTGACAACATACACAAAATGTGACAACATACACAAAATATGACAACACACACAAAATATGACAACATACATAAAATGTGACAACATACACAAATCCCCAATCCTTACGTTAACACAATACTAATAATTTAAACTAAGGTTTTCTTCAATTTAGAATGTAGCAAAACCAGTCATGGTAACTCAAAAACAAGAAACTCATAGTGAAACCAGAAAGACAAGGAAGAACAAAGTGGAAGAAGAATTTAAACCATTTTCATTTGCCTATGTAGGGGCAAAGCAGGAAGTTCCCTGAATTGGAAACACGTTTATACTTTCATAGCTTTACTACATTTTACCCTTCCCTCAACACTTATTAAAAAAAAAAAAAAAATGAGAAAAACTGCAGTACAGTTTTGAACTTTGACTGTAATGCAATCAGAATCATTTTACTATGCACTTATTCTAGCAGCATGATTCTGTACAAAAACACCTCCCATATCCACAAAACAATAGGTGAATGTCCACTGTGAAATGATAAATGTAACATAACTTGAGGGTAATTCAATGATTTGCTTCAGGAATTTATGATCATCCGTCAAGTTACCTTCAGTTCCCCCCTTTAAAAAAAAACTTCTTTTTATATGGAAATGTTTCATTATGAATGAAAGTTAACAGTGACACCGATCATTACAGACCACTTAAATAAATCCTTCAGCTAAATGGAATACTCAAGATTTCCACAACATAGCCATCTCTTTCGCACAAGAATATGTGCACTTACTTGGTTCCATCTGTGGATCGAAAGTAGACATCATCAGGTGCGTCCATCCAGGAGATCACTTGCTTGCGACCGCTGCCGGAGCGGGTCATTGTAGCAATTTTTGCTTTCCCATTAAGATGATTGATGACAGATCGACCCATCATCGGCGAAAACCCTTCAGGACCTCGTACTGGTCCCACCTCCTTATTGGGCCGCTTGGCAGGCGGGCCAGGCTGAGGTACTACTATACCTGCACAGTACAGTATACATCATAATGTATAATGTATCAATGACCCTGAACTGTGGACCATTTTTATAAGTAACGGCCATTACACAAAGCAGTAGCATGCGTGGTCACTCTAAAGATATAAAACAAATGTAACAGAACAACAAATAAGATTTCCTTTTTAATGGATTTGTTAAAATATCATATCAACTACATTCCCCACTTAGTACACCATTAGACATAATATCAAAATTTAACATCAACAATATGTCCATAATTCTTGCAGTATAAGCAACATTTTATTTCATATACAGTATATAGGTAAATTTATGAATTCCCTTTTTACTAAATCTCACATGCCAAACTCCAATAATTCATCAGCTGTCTTCACCAGACTAGCAGTTAAAGAAAAGTTTCACGTGTCCGCCATCTTGTCCCTCACTATACAAAATACTGCCCTCAACAGAATGGTACACTTTTCTGAGATGTAATACCATAATTCTCTTCAATGCCCCACAATAAGTGGTGCTAGTGCTGCTACCATCCCATATGTTTACACATATGCTGATGTCATATGCATCTTAGAGGAACAAATGTACAATCAAAAGCAGCAAGAATGAAAAGGCACATTTGGCTTTCGATCCTTGAAACAGAAAGCTCTGTGATTATATCTGCGCACTGGAGATCTACATCGACGACCACATCCACATGTTTGGGCTGCTTGATTGATGGGCCCTTTGTGCCCATGTTTGTGTTGCAATGACAAGTAAGGTGTCTTCAGACACCTCACACAGACATACTTTTATGAAGGGAAATTTACTGTTATGCACTACTAACAAGATGATAATACTTGGATTTGTTGAATGATGCTAAAGAGAAGTCCCTTAAATATAACTGCAGCAACACATTCGTATGATATACAGTGACCTAAAATTGTAACTACAATAAGGCTCTACAGAAGTATACTTCAGCTCTTTATACATTTGCAGGATTTAAAACTGATGATATGGAAAATCACATGTTACTGCACATGGTACATGACAATGGAGAAGCCAGTTAATGTTATTTTGTTGCAGTGAACATTTTAGATACACCTCTTGAATTAGACATAAGAGGACAAAACATATAAAAAAGAGAGGTGAAAGATAAATGGGCTGTGGCAGTGTTCCGCGAACAAGTACCGAGCAGTGCAAATGTTCAGTTTTAGACACACGTCTGTCAGGCACAAGCAACAAGTATACCTAACCTGACTAAGTAACAAACCCAATGAAGCAGAATCCTTGCAAAAGCTAATAGTTCCATAGTTAGTCTAGAAATTACCCACATTCTATGACACCCAAAGGCTCATTTACTGTCTTCATGACAGCCTGCCACTTGTCTGTACCCTGATCCAGATGAATCCAGTCCATACCCCCCCATCCTATTTCATTATGATCCACTTTAATATAAAATTCGTGCCTATGCCTATATCTTCCGAGTGGTTTACTTCTTACAGACTCATTTATTTGATCAACCAAATAATATTTTATGATTCATACAAATCATGAAACTTCTCATTGTGTAATTTTCACCAATATCCTGTTATGAGCTCTGAACATCTTCCTCAGCATCTATTTCACAAACACCCTCAGATTGTGTTCTACACCTTCAATTTGGAGACCGAGTTTCACACCCATTATAAAACAGGCAAAATTTTAATTCTGAATATTCCAATCCTTATGTCAGAGATAGGAAATGGCAAGACAAGAGATTCTGGACCAAATGGTAGCCAGCATTCCCGAATTTAACCTCCTAATTTCACCAGGTACATAATTGTGAGTTGTTAGCAGCATTAAAAAATATATAAACACTGTCACATTTTCAAAGCATTTACTATCTATCTTTGTTACCACTTTTTCCTGCATTCCATGCATAAGACACACACACTCTTTTCTCAGCATTTACTTCTAGGGTGAACTCCTTACTAGGGCAACCTCCTTTCTAGCAACTAATAAGGTTTCTGTATGCTCCTCAGTGTAACGATGTTCCAGCCCAATAAATTACAACTATCAACAAATCTCACATTCAGTTTCAATCCCTCCTGGTTCAGTTCAAACATTCAATAAACAGACAAAGAATAAAATCCGCCTGTACTCAGCCGATGAGTATAAATACAAGAGTAGGTTTCAAAACAGGCTACGACAAAAAGTGTTATATCCATCATAAATGGAACTCCAACTTACCTTCGTCCCAATCCAGATCTGGGGGAAAGCAAGAAACACAAAGAAATGAAAGCACATGGAGTGAATACCATACACAACACACCATTACAGATAGTCCTTCTTTCACTACTGCAAAAAGCAAGGCAGCTTTGTGGCATAAGCTAGAATACCCTCACAGCTGTGGTACTTGGGAAGGCAATGACAGAACGCACTTTACCACAGTTGAATAAAGAGAGACCAACTTGATGTCACTTGCTTTATTATTTCATTATTTAATGCTCAATATGTTTCGGATGTTAATACATCCATCCTCATGAGCTTGCGTCTTATTTGATGAGTTATTTCATGGGTTGTATTGCTCTGGTACTATGTGTGTTGGTGTTACGTTGTGGTTTGGCTGGGGTGGTGTGGTATCCGGATGCAGGCTGAAGCCTTCAGGCACCCAATAACAGATATGCACAACTGTGAGGTTTGAGGTACTCACAACAGTGTCGTCAATGACGAAGATCTTTTGAGATATGATGCTGTCACTGGGCGAGCGGCTCCCGATGCTTCAAAGGCACCGCAATCCTTTGAAACCTCAGCAACTACTCACTCAACAACACAACACATGGACCTACAGTATGTCTGTCAGGTTTGTACGAAAACGGTCTACAGTTGGGCCTGACAGCTTGACACTTAGCAAGGACATAAGAAATGCAGGTAGTATGGGCTTACCCCAGCTTCCTCTTGCCCCCTTCATGCCCAGCTTCATAACCTTGCAAGTCTCACATTATCAGTCCCCATCTGTATACTATTAGCTACGAATACATATTTTAATACACAATATCCATGGGCATTTGCACTGTGGAAATAAAGTACGAGAAGAGCTGAAAATAGGGATGAATGGAGGCATCTTATGAGGGAGACCAAGGCCCTGAAGGGGCTGTAGTGCCATATATGGAATGGAACTAAAGTATGATGTACTTCATGCATAGCGACATTCATTCAGTAGGAGCAATCCCATGACAGACCCTGAGGGTTCCAGGACGCCGAGGCTTCCAGATTTCAAGACAATCGACACATGAAGGTGGTAAGGCTGTCAGCCCTA
>Ga0136643_10011379_pt1 | contig 13195 bp, 10 predicted proteins | sample TergutLab28metaG_FD_96883 | JGI IMG/M metagenome (GOLD analysis project Ga0136643, IMG submission 96883) | Labiotermes labralis P1 segment gut microbial communities from Petit-Saut dam, French Guiana - Lab288 P1 (version 3) (version 3) | ecosystem: Host-associated > Arthropoda: Insects >...
TATAGCTCTACTCTTCCATGACCGCGGCACTAGAAGGGGGTGAGTGGTCAGCAGCACGCCCCGGCCGCACTTTACCCCTGGGAAAGACCCGGTACCCATTTTACAGGAGGCTGGGTGGGCCACAGGGCCGGTCTAGACGGGAGGAAAATCTCGTCCCCACCGATTACTCGTATAATTTTAACTGAAATTATAATATTTCTTCATTGTTATGGAGTGACGGCGACACAGCTAACCACATTTGTACCTTGTATTCTCGTGATAATAATATTGCCCTGAAGATGACCGTAATAGCGGCCGAAACAAGTTGGTGAGAAGTTAGTGAATAAGATACATAATAGAGATGTGTAGTGCATTTTGTTTTTTATTCGTATAACGTGGTCTAAAGATTATGTTTTGTACTACAGCATATTTGTGTTTTTACTGTTAGGTTTGTGGTATTAAACAGCAAGGATACTTTCACGTGGTTTTGACTTGTATGACGCAGTGTAAAACGAGCCAAATCCACGGATAGCAGCACTTTTAGAGAACCAGACTTGTGTAAAATAGCGAGACCAGATTTGTGGGTAGTAGTTTGTGCTGTTGTTCGATCTGCATTAACAGGAGAATGCAGGAAAATGCAAGTTCAAATTAAACTGAAGATCTTTATAACTGGCAATGTTCTACAAACATTACTGGGATACGCTCATCATTGAAGAGACAAGAGTGGTGCTTGTATGACGCATGGGGGGAAAATAGATACCCTAGCCGGAAGACCAGAGGATCTTCATAACTGACAAAGTTCTACAAACATTACTGGGATAAGCGCATCAATAAAGAAACAAAAGTGGTGCGAGTAGCACGCATGGGGGAAAATAGATACCATAGCCGGAAGACCAGAAAGGAGGAAGAGGCCTATGTGGAAGTCCACGAATAGACGAGGGTATAGTATTAACACATATATGAAAGAAATGTGATGTGTATTCGAGGCTTCTGGCCCAAGAGAAGCTGCAGTGGCAGGCCCTTGTGATAGCAGTAGCAGAACATTCTGGGTGGTCCTTAAAGGAAGAAGATCCGGTGACCAGCGATTATTAGCTTCTGAAGAGCTCTTCAGAACAGAGATATTTTTAAAATTTCAGCCCTTGTGTCGAAAGGTTACTACCTGACCCAAGGTGACCATACAGCACGATCTAGTGGAGCTGTACCCCTAACATCCGTGACGCGGTGGTTAGGCCAAGGTACAGTCCAGTCCTCTTTTTTTTTTTTACTCTTATGTCAGATACGGAAAACAAAAGAATAAATCGCACCAAAGTACACTTCTCTGACAATCTGACAACAAAGTTGCTGCCGCGCCGTGCAGCGGTGCGTGGACGGAGTTTCTGCCTTGTGCAGACAGCTGCAGATGTGTGGTCGGCGACGGTCAGCCGGCACTTGGAACACTACCGGTTATGTATTGCTGGGATCGATATATCTAGAGACTTGAAATTCTTGGGATATGTAGCATGCAGTGGAAGAAGAAAAATTCTTGCTAAATTCTAGTCACAAAATCTGAAGGGAAAGAACATATTGTGATGAACAGATTACAGGTTTAATATTAGCAGTTGGCAGGGTAATTTTATCAGATGACAGAGTGATATTAGCAGATAGCAAGGTAATATTAGCAGATGACAAGGCAATATTAGCAAACGACAGGCTAATTTTAGCAGATGACAGGGTAATATTAGCATATTACAGAGTATTATTAGCAAATGACAGGATAATGCTAGTAGTTGACAGGGTAATTTTAGCAGATGACAGAGAGTAGATGGCGGGGCAATATCAGCAGATGCCAGGGTAATTTTAGTAGTTGACAGGGTAATTTTATCAGATTACCGGGTAATAGTAGCAGGTGACAGGCTAATACTAACAGATAAGAGGGTAATGTTAGAAAATGATTGGGTAAAACTAGTAGACGGTAGGGTAATAATGACTGATGATAGGGTAATACTAGCAGATGACAGGATAATACGGTATTAACAGATTGTAGGATTAGTATTAGTAGGTAATACAGTATAAAGAGATGGTAAGTTGATGTTAGCAGAGAGTAGGGTAATATTAACTTGACGAACAATTATCGGCTTCTCAAAACGACTGTACTCTACAGTTATTATTCGCAATAGGAGACCATATCAACACAGACCGAGCAACAAAACAGTGAAAAGTTAAAGGTACCGGTCGTTCACAAAACGGGGCGCCATCTGGAGTCCTGGGCTCTAATTTTTTTGAGGGAAGAAACAAATAGCCCTTAAGTGAGCTGTATGTCCAAAGTAAGAGCAAGTACACAAGTCAGTATATGTTGCATGTCCACTGTGCAAGTTCCGTCGGTTTTTATCCTGTTCTCTGTCGTTGCAATACATTTTATTGTACAAAAGCCATCTATAAAAGTCAGAGCTGGTTTCTGCGTGGCAAATAATTAACACAGAACAATCACCACGACTGTAATTAATAGCAAAATCGTCAACGGAGATACGTGAAATATAAGCAGCTTCAATGTTCCAGTTCATGGACAGAACCCTGCAGCAAGAACAGGCGCTTTGGATAACGAAGCAGAAAGAAATATGTAAGTAGGACCCAGTGCAAGGCGGCAGAAGCCTTCGGCACAACACAGACCGGGCAGTCTTTTGTGAGCGCTATTGAATAGCAGGTCCCACAAGCCCGATAAACGTTACCACATACCGACGCTAGGCCTGCGTGGTATGTGCTGGCCACGTGACAAACGCAGTGGCTGATAGTTGCCTTACAGGTTGTGTGTGTGTTTGTGTGTGTGTGTTCACAGACACGCGATTTTTGTTGCATTGTTGCCATGCCTACATGCATAACAGGGTTTTGTCAACGTCACAGACGAAGAAGCTTGTCAATGTGGCGAGGAATACAACAGCAAAAATCAGATCATATGAAACAGACGCTGCTTAAAGAATATGTTTTTTCACACTGAACTTAATATTACTTAATTTTACCACAGGAATACTGGATACTGAAGAACACATAACGATATCAAGGTAAATACCCACCCACCTTAAATAACACACTAACTAATGTAACCGGCCAGGGTTCGTAGTTCAAATCTCGGACTAGGCAACCAAAAAGGCGAGCGTCGGCTAGTTTAATGTATTGAAAGGGAAGAGGTAAAGTTTGTTTGGTGTGCACACGTGCACTTGCCAGGCTATATGGATGATACTGTTGAGTTCCCCCTCCCACATATGAATTGATTCTCTGTTTGCGATGACAGCTATGGGCCAGTGTTCACTGTTGGTATCGGTATCAGCAAGGCTTAGGAGGTAGTCAGTTGTGCGGAGATGTACGCTGTTTGCGGTTGGGAATGCTAGATGAACAACAAGCAACCAAAAGTTGTTGGTGCTGGAACCAAAAGTTGTGGTGTTCGAACTTCAGCGAATAAAGAGTACCGAAAGAGCAAAGCGGCTTCTAATTCCTCCTGTATATTCCTTGAGAGGGATCCGTGCCTACGACGAGCTACAAATAGTTGTAACCGAAGTCGGGCAAGTCAAACGGACGGTTACACTAAATAACTAACTCACTAACCAACCAACTCAACTTCATTCAGTAAAATCCCCCTTAAAGAGTTCGTGAAGAAATTCCCCGCATTTTGTGGAATTCCAAAGGTCATTACTGTGCTCACAACATCCCCCCCCCCCCAACCACCACCTAACTTGTCCCTGTACTGTGCCAGAATAATCCAAACAGTGTCTACGATCCTATATAGGAGCGTTTGCAAAATTTCGAAGAGCGACTATGAGCATCGTCGTGTGTATCCATCTGTCCGTCTGTCCACATGGAAGAACTCGGCTCCTACTCGACGCATTTTCTTGAAATTTGATATTTGAAGATTCTTCGAAAGTCTGCCGAGAAAGTTAAAGTTTCAAAAGTTTTTAAAATCTGAAGACAATAACGGATACTTGACATGAAGACCTATTACATTTATGATAATATCTCGCTGAATTCTTCTTAGAACGAGAAATGTTTCAGACAAAAGTTGTAGAGAGAATCAAAACACATTTCATATTCAATAACTTTACTCGAAAATCATGCCATTTATGAGATAATGTGGAAAAATATGTTACAGCAGGACAGGCCACATGACATGCGCTTTGCATGCTGGGTAACTAAGGTTACAGACACACACTCACAGTACGCAATATTTATTGCTTTGCCACGGCAACAATTGTTACGCGAACGCTCAACGTTACCTTAATAGGTAAACTGCTTGTCTCGTTTAAGGGGAGGAGTTGTTAGTCCCTCGCCCTACCTCAGGTTGTGGGACCACTCCTTATCAGCTCTCCACGACTGTGTATTCGCAGCTACCGTTCAAATCTGGAGGCCGTCTCCTTCGGAAACCTGAGGCCACGCCATACCGTGGTGAAAGGAAGCCATTTACACTTACGTACTTACTCCATGGTGCAGAGTCCTTGAGAAGCTAACTGGTTTGCAGCTAGTCAAAAAATTACCCGCATTTTATGGAGCCCGAAGTTTCATTACCGCACTCACAAGCCTTCGTCACCCGTCTCTATCCTGGGCCAGCCCAATCCAGTCCATATACCCACATCCCACCTCCTGGAAATAGTCATTTACACAGATACACTAAACATATACAATAATATGGATATCCTACGTCGATCCGTGTCCGCGCGGTCTAAGGCGTAGATCTGCGGCCACTCTACTGCTGAGGTTGTGGGTTCGAATCCCTCCGTGGACATGGATGTCTGTGTGTTATGAGTGTTTTCTGTTTTCAGGCAGAGGTCTCTGCGACGAGCTGCTCACTCGTATAGAGGAATACTACAGACTCTAGTGCGTTGTTGTGTGTGATCTAGGAACCACACCGCAGCACCATATGAAGAAAAAATGGATGTCATACACAGAGCAAAGAATGACTCCGTAGTAGGCAGGCCTTGTACAAGCTCCTTAGGTCAGGAATGTCCCGAAATATTAAGAAACCAAAACGTGCATTACCGTGCTCAAAAAAGCCCGCTAATCGTGTCTGAACAAGAGCACGTGAACGCAGTCTAAAATTTCCAAAACTTTTTTTATAAAGCACTTTAATATTATCTTTAGCGGCTTTATAACTGCGTTTAAGAGCTACGAAATTTAAAACAAAAAAACAGCTTATTAATCAATTTTCTTAGTGAGAGTTGAATTAGACTATTTATCGAGCATGGATATCAATAATAATTTTATACATAGCCATAATAGGAGAAATATTGAGAACATAACGCCGAAATAGGAGTCTGCAGAAGTTTAAAACAAAAACAAACGTAACTTCTTGTCAAGTAGTACCTACACCTTGTTCTACAGACAGTAATCACATACGATTTAGTCATTCTCTGCCCCTGCACATTTCTCTCTGCTGAATCCCCCAACTCGTGCCCTGGCAGTGATCACTCATGTAGGTTCACCCATCGACATTTTATTTCTGTGCTGCATCATAAAAATTTTAAAACAATCTTTGTCTTCCGCTTCTTCTACGACTGAGAGTGGAATGGATATTGTATTCGGATAAATAATTGCCTTACTCCCCTCTTTTAGCCTGGCCTATTTGAGCGGGGTCCCATTTTGATTGTGCATAATCACACGATGTAGAACGAGGAGCATTATTTTGAAGCTCTGGAATAAAGGAAGTGATTGGAAGACCGTTATATTCATTGGAAGCTGCAACGTAGCCCATTTCCTCGTTACGTACTGTCCTGATAGCTTTTACCATGTCTCCGCTCTCCTAAGACTTTAAACCCGATGCCATTTTTCTTGTTGGGGGTACGCGGTGGCGCAATTGGTTGAAGCACTGCGCTACAAACTGGAAGGTCGCGGATTCGATTTCCGATGATGTCATCGGAATTTTTCATTGACATAATCCTTCCGGCTGCACTATGGCCCTGAAGTTGACTCAGCTTCTAAGAGAAATGAGTACCAGGTGCATTCCCTGGGGGTTAAGGTGGCCGGTTCGTAAGGCTGACAACCTTACCACCTTCTTGTGCCAATTATTTTGAAATCTGGGAGCCTCAAACTCCTGGAAACCTCAGGGCCTGTCCAGGCCTGTAATGGGATTGCTTTACATTTTTTTTAGCTTTTACCCTTTGTCTTGTACTTGCAGACATCTACGAGAAGCAATGTATCAGTGTTACCAACCCTGACCTCTTCTTTCTCTTCAAAAGGGAAAATAATACCACACAATTCCAAACAATGTGTTCCTTATTCAGACACCGCTCGATTCCCATATTGTTTACGGTTGTAATTTTTTTTCCAAATCAAGTGAGCCTTCCTTGACTGAAATTACTGTCGCAAGATGTCGAATTTCAAACACCTTTGGCTTGCCAAAAGAAAGACCAACTAACATGCAACAGGTACTGTAGAATACTGTCCGACATAACTGTCCTCTGCCATCCGACATTTACGGTCACCTCACGTCCACTATCTGAATCGCTCTTAGACAAAACTATTGTTACTAGCAATATCACTCACAGTGCTTCTTACAGTTAAAATCACTCTTGGTAAAGGACATTCCGCTGTGTTTAAAGTAAAGGTAAAGGTAAAGTGATCCCGTTACAGGCCCGGTGTGGCCCAGAGGGTGGGTAGATATAACTCTACTCTTCAATGACCGCGCCACTAGAAGGGGGTGAGTGGTCAGCATTACACCTCGGCCAAACTTAACCCCCGGGAAAGACCCGGTACCCATTGTACAGGAGGCTGGGTGGGCCCCAGGGCCGGTCTGGACGGGCGGAAAATCTCGTCCCCACCGGGATTCGATTCCGGACCGCCCAGCCCATAGTCAGTCGCTATACCGATTGAGCTACCGGGCCCATGTTGTGTTTAAAGTACGTTAATAAAACAAACTATACATGTACTCCGTCTGACACAACTATATGATATTTCATTGTTATTCTACTATTGGCTACTAGTTTCGGCCTCAATGGGAGATCTTCAGGCCAATATTTACAAAAAGTTTAAAAACGCCGGTGCATACAGTACATAAAATTGAAGTTTTTGTACTATATGCACCAACATTTTTAAGTTCTTTTTTGTAAATATGGACCTAATAAGGGTCATATCAGGCCGAAACTAGTAGTCAATAGTAGCGTAACAATAAAATATTGCACGGTTGTGTCAGACGGAGTGTATGTATAATTAGGTACATTAAAGTAAAAATCAAGCTCATTCGAACCCATTATCCTGAACTGCGACAAGTGTAATAACAACTAAAACTTACTAAAATAAGATAAGCTTACCTTGAAAAACTTAGATTTCTTGAAAACTCAGGAACGTGGCTGCAAGCTGGACGCCAGCGATAGGTTATAACAGGTTTCCTGTGGTAGGAGAATGTACGTCATGCGTTCATTGCAAAACTGCATCAACTGCATCGCTTAGAGGGGCATATCTGGAGTTACCAGACGGACTTAATTTTCCCGGTACTTTCTCTATTCGTTGTGTTAGAGATGACAAGACCATTAAAAAAACCGACCCGATGTAACCGTACGTTCGCACTTCCGGAAGCCAGGTGTCACAGAAGCCTCATGGTAGACTTCTACAGGGATTCACCCCAGCAGCTGAATGACGGAAATGACACCACGAGCCTGCATTGGTACCTTCGTTTCGCGGCTGTTGGCAGTGGATGTTGTGCCGAAGCGGTACTAAAGACCCACACAGTCTGAACATTAGGTTCACATCACGTGTATAGGCCTGAAGATCCAATACATGCGTCACAGGAAACACTCATAGTTTCCGTTATAAAGACCAACCGGTCACTATTGTTTAGGAAAATAATTGTTGTTTATCGTGAGCATCACAAGGAACACACAAACATGCCGAGTGGGCAAAATGCAGAAACTTTAAATAGGATATTACGTCAGGCCTTGCTTACAAACCGCTGCGCCTTGAAGACTAAACTTCAGACATAAGTTAGGAATATTAAGCAAGAATGACATCATTCTATAAATTGAAAACATGTTTAATTAAAGTTAAATATTGAACATTTTATTCACCAACCCCAGTGGCCGCGAGGTCTAAGGCTCTTGCTTGCACGGATTGTGGGTTTGAATACGGCCGGGGGCATGGCCGTCTCTCTCTTGTGAGTGTCGTGTGTTGTCAGGTAGAGGTCTCTGGGACGGACCGATCCCTCATCCAGGGGAGTCCTGCCGAGAATGTCTGTATTGTGTTATTGAGTGAATCAGGTTCAACAATAACACTCTACACCCACAATGAGTAGGTAGAAGAGGTCAGACTCAAAAGAATTATTCTGTAGCATATGGGAGTGGCCTTTGAGGATCTGGAATGTGTTTAAGAGCATTTACCTAATTAGTGCCATTATAACCGGAACAAGTACACATACAGCTCTTTATTAAGCACCAGCCCTCATTGTTCTGTACTCCCGATCAGAGGAGGTTCAGCCTTACTCATGATCTCTTGTTCTGACGAAAGTTAATTGACTTCACAGATAGGCGATAACCCTTGACTGTAGGACTGTAGGTTTGGGCGGAGAGCTGGAGGGCCCTTCACTGAGAGCTGCCTACTTTCTCTGCTGTCCTGTATCAAATTGACTCACAGAATGTGTCGCAATATTGACTACTTTCCAGAAGCAAAAATCCACAGCCTGTTCGACCGGTTGTCTTCAACTTACCAAGAAGGACAGCCGTGCCAAGGATAACCAGGATTCAAGGATTTTGCGCATTTTCTTCCATCCTTGTCATTTATTTCATTTCAGAATGCAATTTCAATAAGAAGACTGCATAAACAGGAGTTTCAAGTCTGCTATCTACACAAGATATTACTAGGAATAAGGAATCCGCAGCAGACGGGGATATGGAGCTTGAGATTAACGAAAATTGTAACGTCCCTAGGAAAAGGCCTCCTGAAAGTAGACAGCAAGATTTTATAAAATAAAGAATGTTAGGCTGCAGATTGCATGGAAATGTCTCAGGAGAGGGACCAGCGGCACATCTTGTGAACATGGTCATGAATGTGTTGTTTAACGACTCTGGCAGTGGGTTAGACTTTATATCGCCTGTAGTAGACGAATGAATGATGTTGTGTATTATCGAAGAGGTACTGACAGGGCAAAACTAAACAACGTGCAGGAACATTTGTCCCACCACCACTTCGTCCACCATAAATCCACGTGGACCAACCCGAGACTTACCTGGACTCGAAACCGGGCCGCCGCGGTAATAGTTTGCGACCGAAGTGCAAGCAATAGGAAGAAATTCCTTGCCCAGTGTTCCCCGACAACCGCAAGAACACCGATTTTTTTTTGCAGTTTCCCAGGAGTCGCCTCTCGTCCTTCTGATAAGAACTATACGGACAGCACCGATGAAATGATAATGACACGGTAAAATCGAAGTACTCTTAGAAAAAACCTGTGCTAGTGCCACTTTGTTTACCAAAAATTCAACATGTTACGGTCTGGGATTGAACCCGTGCCTTCGCGGTGGGAGGCCGTCGTTTAACTGCGTCAGCATGAGTTTTCCCAGTCAATGCCATGAAGGTGTGTAGAGGAATTAGAGGTATAGCTCCACTAATTCTTAACCTCGGCTCTAGATGGAGGTGAGAGCTTTATTTCACATTTCACATTCCGGTCGCCTTTATCTGAGGGAAAGAACCCCAGTACTCATCGAGTGGGATTCGAATCCAGGACCGTCCCGCCAGTAGCCCAGTCGCTATAGTGACTATACTGTGATTGGCGCAAGAAGGACTGGAAAGGAACTGGAGGCAAGCGATCCTAGTCTGATTTTGAGTAGGGTCTATTTCCCGGAGATTTTGGTGGAGGAACTGAGGAAAATGCGAAAAAAAAATCATACAAAATAGAAGGCCTCGTTGCCGATATTTCAACCCGGGCCCACCCGAATACCCAATCGACTGCTTCTTGCCGGCATATGCTTTAATGCTTGGAAACCTGCACAGCTGGGGAAAAAAATGTAAACGTAATTTTTGTTTCTGCTTACGTCAGTCGATATATTTGTGCGGCAAGCCGAAAGCGATGTTACAACGTTTAGCAAAATGGGGAGAAGCATTACGAAATTATTTTAGGTGCAGTTCATTTTGGTGCTAATGTTTTGTTTTGTAGTTCCATTTGGGCTCCTTCACAGAAGTCTGTAAGAGTTAGCAATACAGCCAATGTACGTATAACGTAACAAAGAGGCGCGTTCTTAGCCATTGTTGCAGTGGAAAAGCAAGAAGTATTACATATTCTGAGTGTATGGTTGTAGCCTTAGGTATCCAGCATGAAAAGTGTATGCGCCGTGTTGTCATCTGCGGTCTGTCCGGCTGTACCATATTTCCGCACATTATCTCACAAACGACACGATTTTTTAAAAAAGGTCATTGAATAAAAGAGGTGTGTTTTGATTTTCTCTACAAATTATGTACATTTTTCATTTTAAGAAGAACTGATCGAGATGTGATCATAAATGCACATTGGTCGTCACGCGAAATGCCCATTATTCCTACCAGATTTTAATAAAACTTGAATTCTCTCGACAGATTTTCGCAAAATATTCAAATATCAAATTTCATGAAAATCCGTCCAGTGGGAGCCGAGTTGTTCCATGCGGACAGAGGGACAGACATGATGAGGCTAATTGTCGCTTTTCGAAAATTTTGCGAAAGGCCCTAAAAATGACCAGTGCTTAACCACCACACCATAAGGCACTTGGGAGTAAGAGGTAAGACTCCATGCATTCTTTAACTTAGCAGTCAGTGGTGGGTGGACAGGTCCAGAATCTTGTTGATTGATGCCCTGGGCAAGTGTTTGGGTGGGTATCGAGTACAGTATTGAAAGAAGTCGTTTATTATAGGCGTTCGTTCATTTCTAAATAAATCTGCAATAAAACTGAAGCTAATATATCAGTGACGTAACAAACACTTCAGAGCAGAAATCAGACCTACTTTATTAATGCATGCATTTCTAATCAAGGTTTCCAGACCAAATCTCGGGCCCACCCAGTCTTCAGTTCAATGGATACCGGGGCTATTTTTCCGGAGTTAAAGCGGCCAGAACGTGAAGCTAACAAGTGATCTTTCATCTAGTACAGAGATTAAGCATGGGTTGAGCTAAACTTCTTCTGTCCAAAAGGTTTTTTAAATTATTGTTAATATTATTATTGTTATTATTTTCTCGCTATGAACATAATTAAATCTAATATTATTTGATTCCATTCCGTTTTACCCCTGCCGCTTATAACATGGTTCATACTATCAATCGTTGCCTGTACTTACCGTTCATTAAGACTCTCTGTTCTTTAAATGTTTTTTTTTAGATATTATCCTCGAAAACTGTAATTTCTTCTTTCTTGCGTATTTTGTATACTATCTCCTCTTGTATTTCTTTTTTGCAATATCTACTCAGTGCTTAATATTTATGTTTTGCCTTCGATACCAGTATTTTGTCGCTTCTCGTTCTCAGTGGTTTTATCCTTTCCCTTTCAAGTGTTACTCGCATTATACAGTATGCAGTTCATGTTCTCTCTACAACCAGCCCTTGGGCTGTTGAGTCAGCACGTAAATAAACTGGATTTCAACCTTGAAGCTTTCACGGCGACAGAATTCAATGAAATTTTCTCTGGCAGACAGCAGCGTCAAGATGTGAAGGTTTCCCGACATTTCGGGAAATAACTCTGTCCCCATCTTCAGGGTGTGCTGGTGGTTTGGTAGAACCAATCTTCAAGGTGTGCTGGTGGTTTGGTAGAACCAATCTTCAAGGTGTGCTGGTGGTTTGGTAGAACCAATACTGTTTTGGTTCTACCAAACTACCAGCACATCCTGAAGATGGGGGCGGAGTTAGTGCCTAAAACGTAGAAAAAACTTCGCATCTTGACGCGGCTGTGGGCCAGAGAAAATTTCATTGAAACTTGAATATTATTATTATTATACGATATGGGTGTCTCTTGTCAGAGGCATTTCTTCCTGGTACTTCTCTTGAACCAGCGGTGATCCCCACCGTTCAGGCTTCAAGCTTCACACTGCAGTACTTTCCGTATTATGTGTGATGTTCCAAGTATAGCCGTCTTTTGTAATGTCTTTTCTTCAATGCACGTGAAACACCACAACACTTCCTTCATCTTCTCTCGGCTCCATCGGATTCGTTTGTTCAATTTCTTTCCATTTTCTTGCCCGAATCCGATGTTAGGTGGACTTTGAGATGGTCCATGTTGAGTTTCCTCGGTATGGTTTCCATTTTCTTCAGTGCTGTCAGAGGACCTCTGCTCTTTCCTTTTATTATTATTATTATTATTATTATTATTAATGCGTTTGTGAAGAATTTGCTGGTTATGCCCAGACTCTATACACATAAATTGTGCCGGATACAAACTCATTTCACACGTCTTACTTTTCACTTACACTAGAGCATTTTATGAATCCTTCCTCGCTGTGTAGCAAGACAGAAAAGCAAAGACCTCAGACCTTTTCTTATTGGTTTACAGGGTTACCGCCGACACGTTGCGGTCTGTGTTAGGCATCATCACGAAAATCTGTCCTACACATAGGGAATAATCACTGGCTGAACGTTTGTAATGGAAACTCTCTTAACCTTTTAAAGTCTAAAACTTACTCTATCTACCAATAGGTCTAATATTAAAAAAATTTGCGTTCTGCCCACACAGTGCATATATGTGTGTTGCTTGGATCTCAGAAGAAACAGCGATTATTTCTCTATACAACATTAACTTATCGGTTTATATAACCGAAGCAGAGGGTGTTTACTGCGCGGTACGGACTGGGTCTTCAAAAAAGAGAGATACAATTTCGTCCCTAAAGGGTTAAGTAAAGGTAAAGCAATCCCACAGGCCTGGACAGGCCCTGAGGGTTCCAGGAGGTTGAGGCTCCCAGATTTTAAGACAATCGACACACGTAGGTGACTATTCCTGGTATTCATTTCTGTTAGAGGCTGAGTCAAGCCCAGGGCCATAGTGCGGCCGGAAGGAATATATCAATAAAAAATTCCAATGACACCATCAGGAATTGAACCCGCGACCTTCCGGCTTGTAGCGCAGTGCCTCAACCAACTGCGCCACCGCGTGCCCCACTCTCTGAAGTACTCGTGATTAAAGAGTTCCATTCGTTCCAGTAAGTGGGAAAACGTAATATCTGGACCGTGTTTTATAAATTTTGTAATGATATCTGCGCTCTTCTGGGTTATTACGCAGCGTATAGTGGTAATTCCTTACGGAAGTTTCGGGACGAA
>Ga0136643_10011381_pt1 | contig 13195 bp, 8 predicted proteins | sample TergutLab28metaG_FD_96883 | JGI IMG/M metagenome (GOLD analysis project Ga0136643, IMG submission 96883) | Labiotermes labralis P1 segment gut microbial communities from Petit-Saut dam, French Guiana - Lab288 P1 (version 3) (version 3) | ecosystem: Host-associated > Arthropoda: Insects >...
GGATCATCTTGTTAATGTATACTGACGTTTCTATGAGTTGTCTTATGTAGGTAGAAACCTTGCGATGGGCGGATGTAATTTTCTTCGGTATCAGTCCGATATAGCCCCTACTTCGTGCGAAGTGGAACTTAAATGTCTTCTAAAAAAATGGTTCTTAGTGCAAACAGTTTGCACATGGCATGAAATGCGAATCGCAGTAATATCTACGACTTCCATTTGACCATTTGGATGTGGTGTTTATTGAGCGAAATATACGTATAGAATGGGGTTTGTATAATGTATTCAGCGTTTTCAATAGTAGATTTATGCCTGCAGTAAGTTAACATCAAAGACAACGATGTATATGACATCACAGGGAATGTGTTTTTGAAGTAACTGGCGTGTGCTGCATGTGTGTTCGAATGTTAATGTACCTCAGGGATATGGAATAATTTCGGAACTCGGGTTACATTTGGATTGCGAAATTCTGTGCTGGATAATTTTGAGCCTTTGTTACCCGAAAGCGTAAATTGCACTTATATCAATAACTTGTAATTAATCCCTTAAAGCCTAATGGTTAGTATGTGTACCACCGTGTTTAAAACTAAGAACTTTGTCTTTTATATACATCTTGTACGGTGTATTTGCGAGTTCGTATGTTTCTCACAGTAAACAGTGATTGTGTTTCCTTACCTAATGATATTTGTAATAGAATCACAGTGTTCTCTGTGACGTGCAAACTGAATATATATATATAGTAGATTAATTTTAATTTTGCACCTCTGAATTATTATGTCAATAGAATTAATTAGTGTGTAGGATAGTTTTAAATTATTCACCATTCAAGCAATACAGGGCAGTGGTTGAGTTTCAGGCGCGTTCGAAAAATTGCGAAAAGCGACTATTAGCTTCGTCATGTCTGTCTGTCCGCCTGTCCTTCCGTTCTCCGGGTACACCTCGGCTGTCACGGGACTGATTTTCGTGAAATTTGATATATGATTATTTTTCGAAAACTTGGCGAGAAAATTCAAGTCTCATTAAAATCTGAAAAGAATAACGTGTACTTTACATGAAGACCAATATACATTTTTGATCATCTTCCTCTTAGTTTCTTGGAATGAGGAGTGTTTAGGACAAAAGTTGTAGAGAAAATCAAGACACACATTTTATATTCAATAACGTTTGTCGAAAATCGTACCGTTTATGAGATAATGTGGAAAAATATTTTAGAGATGGACAGGCCACGGATGACAATATGGCGAATGCGCATTGCATGCTGGATACCTAAGGGCACAAACACTCAGAATATGTAATACTTGTCGCCTTTTCTCTGTGACAGTGGTTGTAAGAAAGCGCCTTAGTGTCACGTTATACGTACTTTGCCAATGTTGTTTATTTCTACATCGATGTTATGTCAGCTAACTCGTAAACAAGTTCAGATTTGATTTCGAATTTTTCCGTTTTGAAAGTAGGTATTCGTAAGTACAGAAAGTGCCAGGCGGTGTTATGTCAGTTTCTCGTAAAGCCGAGAGAAACTGTGTCGAAAGAGTTATGGTTTATAAAATTTTAGAAGAAATGTGTTAAACAATTTTTATTTAATTTCTTAACCTTCCTGTGAGGCTGTGAGAGCCATTTAGATTCTTAGACTGTGCTCAACGTCTGATTCAAATAATGATTGAGATACGTTTATGCAAAGAGACACTTTTATTTCTAAGGTCTTGGAAGCTGGACTGTATTTCTGCTCTCAGAACTCAGTTTCACTTTTACGTTTCCTGTGGTCGGAGAGCCGCACTTTAAGTGGAAATTGTGTCCATAAGTCGAATACACTGGTTTTCATTTAGGTCCGACGGAAATGTAATTTTCGGTCCTTCTATCGTGAAAAGTTCTGCTTTGGTTATTCACTTTTTTATTTGATATTACACGTTTAGGGGACCGCGGTAGCACAGTGGTTAAGGTGCTGCGCTACAAATCGGACGGTCGCTGGTTCGATTCCAGATGGTGTCATTGGAATTTTTCATTGCCATAATCCTTCCGATTGCACTATGGCCCTGGGGTCGACTTAACCTCTAACAGAAATGAATACCGGGAATTTTTCCTGGGGGTAAAAACGGCCGCTGCGTAAGGCTGACAATCTTACCACCATTTTGGGCCATTGTCACGTAATCTGGGACCTTAACTTCCTGGAACCCTCTGGGCACCTCGGGCCTGTAATGGGACTGATTTACCTTTATATACACGTTTCGTGGTATATTGTTCAGGAAAGTTGCTTCTCACAGTACTGCAGTGTATCGGTTACACGCGCCAACAGTATTATACTGAGGACGATATTACGAAGTGCGCGAAGAATTTTTTGTGAATTCCTTTGAAGATGGTTTTTGTGGAGAAAGAGTGTTTGTATGCACTGCTGTACAGAGGCTGCTCTGGGGCCGATTCCTATTCGCGTTAGGACTGGCAGTTTTGGCATAGGGCCTATTTTGGGTGTCGTGACCAGGTGTTAAAACATCATTCGTTATATTTACAGTCTTCAGACGCATTCGCCTAGACGCGAAAAGCCCCTATTAGCTCCGTCTTGTCCGTCTGTCCGTCTCTATCAGCGCGGCTGCCACTGAACGGATTTTTGTGAAGTTTGATATTTGGTGTTTTTGTCAAAATCTGTCGAGAAACTCCAGATTTAGTTAAAATCGGACAGATATCGGGCACTTTACATGAAGACCTAAATATATTTTATTTTTGCCGGCGACATTAATTCACCATAACACATCCGTGTGCAACGGTCAATATTTGTGTGTTTTTGGCAGTGCCATGTTTCTAAACAATACACACAAAACGCATTATTTTATTTCCATAGCTGCAGTGGTTACGCGAATGCGGCAGTGCGTTACCTTACAGTACATTGCGTATATTTTTTTTCGTCATAGGGTCTTCCCTATGATAGTACTTGGTTAAGTCTCACTGTTGAACACGTTTTGAGTGGACTGAAGCGACTAGATATTTCGAGATATTTTAAAAGAGGGGAAGTATCTAGTCCCCTTTATTTGTTGGTGGTGAGACATTATAATACGAACTGCGGGGCGCAGGTCTGTAATAATGCCTCTGTATTATTCTGCCGAATACTGCAGTCACATGTGAAAGAACACTTCGAAAGTACAGATAAAATAATATAGGACTGCGGAATGAGATGTATTTTTTTGCGATGGAATATGAAAATTCGTTCGTTCTTTAGTTAGTATACGCCACCGCGTGTTACCATAATTTATCAGATGTTTGGCATCTCAGTGGTACTTAAATTCATGTTCTTAAGTAAAGGATCTGCTTATGATAGCGATTTTCCTTTGTTACTTTTCCGGTTGCACGGATTTATGTGATCTAGATATTGTGTTCAATGATACAGGATCGTGCATGTCACGTTCTTTGATCACAATAGTGTAGTACACCAGTGAAATTTATTACATATTTTCTCCTTTATAGTTCAGATAATAGATTGCGGTTGCAGACTGTCAGATGTGTTTGTTTTCTGCAGTCCTTACTCAGAAAGAACGAAGACGTAGAAAACGGAGGACGCGGGAGTCATTTGTGGCGTGGTCTTGGTGGCATAATCGATATGACAGACTTGATTGATAGTTATCCTCATAGCAATTGCCAACCCTTTGCTGGGGGGAGAAAATGCGAACTCGTATAACATACTGTATTACGCGTGTATTATTATGGAAGTATTGTATGTGAAAGGGCAGAAAGTGATTATCATTTTACTAATTTCATTGTGGATCGTTACGTCAAGTACAAAAATCTGTAATACTGAGATATTTTATAGTTTTTAAGAGGGCGAATGCGTAAATGTGTACCCATATCCTGGCATAATTCGAAAGATAAAGTAATGGAATCGAAAGCCGATACCGAATTGTACGTAGGTTATGAGTGGGGCAGTAGTGGGTCTCCTGGCATATGCCAGACTGTCATTGTGTTTCCGTCTGTCATACTAGCACAGTGCATTTATAACATCAGCGCCTACCCTTTGGTATACATGAGAACGTTCATCACTGTAATTACGTCACCGGACTGCGTTTGTTCAAATTTGTGTCATTACCACTGGAAGACATTGACTGTGAGGAAAGTGAATGCTCTTGAGAACGCTGTGCATCAGAGAAGTGACCTTTCTGATTTGAAAATCGGAAAACCCGATAGGGCTGAATTTTGCGACTCAGGGAGTGTACTGCTAACTGCGTAGATAAGGGTAACGCATTATTGTGTGTGACACTTGCTGAATATAGGTTTTTTTGCGATAGCTTTCATTATTACACTGTGTCTATTGTGAAGCACGACAACTTCCTTTCTTCGTTTCAAGGAGATTATTGTAGTTTCCTTTCGGTGTACAATATTAGAACAAACATACAGGGTATTTCCGTGCCATAACGAGCTTTATTACCTAAGATCTCACACGTGGAATGTTTGCGTTATTGTTCGCAGTTAAAACAAGTTCTCTGAGAACGTACCACTCCTGAGTTTCTTTTAATGCTTCGCTATATACATGCTTGTTCGTGCAACTAAATACAGCGTCGCTATATATCTTTTGTGCTGGTCTTTCTTGAACTTGTATTTCCAATGCCTGAAAGTTTGCAGGCAGGCAAAATGTCTGGAACTTATCGTTGTTAATAACTTTAAGCACGCACATACACACACACACACAAACACGCGCGCGCGCGCGCTCTGGCATCCTAATTAATGTTCTAGATGTATTCAGAAGTATAGCGCCTTGTGTCAGCTGGTGTTGGCCGGCTATTGGGTTTTCGTATCTTGTGGTAACGGGTTGTTCTCACGTTTCGGAAGAACGTACTGCCTCCCAGTCTGGTTCATGTGGATATAGAAGTAATTTGGAAGGGGGAATGTGTCGGTTATGTAGGAAAGTTTGAGGAGATTTTGGCCAATTACGGAAAGGTAAGAGGGTATACGGCTTATACTGAGCTACTTGGCTTAGAGTTTTTCAAGAACCCTGCTTTCCAAGGTCAGCAGCGGTAGTTTCCCTGAAGATGGAGGGAGTACGTTCCTCTGAGACCCCTGAACAAACCAGTGCCACGCGGCGAGAACCCAAAAAAACTATTACATGAGCAGTACCCGCCGTGATGACATTAAAACATATATATGTTTCTGATGTGCTATCGTAGGCCCACACAGTTATATGTGTCTTCACTAGAGTGGTCCGGTAATTATTTTGGTCACGCAGAGAGCTGCGGATACCCAGCGCAATATTCTTTTGTCCCTGGAAGCAAAGAACTTAACATCATATGTCACGACTTCCATAGAGGACGCTAGTATTTTGCCATATTATTCGATGGATATTTCCATTTAGACGTTAGTATCCAGATACGTCTAGACGTTAGTATCCAGATAAGTTTTTTTTTCACTATTGTTTTGGTAACTGCTCTTAACACAAGTGACGGCAATGCCTTTGCGAAACGTTTCTTATTGTGTAATTTGTTGACGATTTGTGGGAAATACTGTGATTAAGTTATCCCCGAAAATTCATGCTGTAAGCTTCTAGTTTATGGCACTGCGAAACCGTCCCATGTGCTCAGGCGTTTAGACGCCGTTCTCTCTCCCCGTGGAGGACCGGCTTCGGTCTCAAGCCAGTACATGTGGGATTAGTAGTCCTAAAAGTGGCGCTGGGGAAGGTTTTTGTGCGAGTACATCAGACTTCCCTGTCAGACGTATTCCACAGGTGCTCCGTATTCATTTGTCCCTCTGTCCTCGACCCTGTATTGTCTTACTTCAAGCTCCAATCGCCGTGGCTGGAGCTGTAGAATCTCTTTGCCGTGTTTGCGCAGTTCTGTGGCGTTAGTTAAGCTTTCGGATGTATGAAGTCAGAGGGTCATTCCATTGTGTGTTTATAATAATATACTGGTGCGTGTACCTATACAGGGCACCGAGATGAAACACTGAGGCACTCATCTGCAGCAAGATGCGTGCCCTGTTTATAATTCTGTGAGCGGATAGTGGTGTGCCGGGGAAGAATGTGTAATGGGTGATATCAAGATTGAGATTTGAGTAAACTGTGCTGTTATTCTCTTACTAGAGGCTAGCACCTGGGAAGAAATTAGTGATCAACAACGTGTTCGTAGCTAAACCGGAAGTTGCGGTAGCTTAGACATTTCCATTGCTTTTGAGTTTCTTAAACGCAGTGTTGTGATTAGGAAAGGTGCGCTGTAGCATACGATTTGTAGATCCTGTGTATTTAGCTCTTATGTCAGTTTTTTTTGTATGAAAAGGTACACCATTATATTATTCTTATGGCTCGTTCATTGTGCGTTGTACTTCAGTAAACGGATTGTATTGCAGCTTGGCCGGCCATCTGTAGCTCCCATCTGTTGCCGATTCAGTGCTCCTCAGTGACTCTTGCCGCATATCCTTATACCTGTCGAAACTTAACTCCATTGCCCAGAATCCTTCTCGAGAAGGCGGTAGTCAATCGTCCAATTGAATATTCCAGATTTTGTGGAACGTAAAATTTATTGTCATGCTCATGACAGCACCATTTGACCCAATTAACATTCTGTGTCTCTGAGATGCATTTTAATATGGTCCTTCCATGTATGCCTAGTTATTTCAAATGGTTTTAAACGAAAATTTTGTTTGTATTCATTATCACATCTGCCTTGCATGCTCTTGGCCTCCACTGATATCATCTTCTGTGATTTGATCACTCTAATGTAATTTAGTGAGACTGTAATTATGAGGCTCTTCATTGTGTTGTATTCCCCACCGTACTGTTTGACCTTCCCTCTTAGGGTCAGATTCTCTCATCACCCCTTTCGCACATACCCCTACTGTATGTTACAAACGATGAGAGTTAAATTTTCACTTTTATAAAAATAGAGGTGATAGTATAATATTAATTGTTAACGGTCTGAGTAGTAGTCACCAAGAAACTGTACTATGGCTTGAGGATAACAACCCTCTTACCTTAATGTGCGTGTATTTAATACTTTAATATAGTGATGTTTGTTACCGTTATTTGCAAACGTTTGACCACAAACAAATATTGAATATACCTTGTACTATTTGTTCGTTTCTCTTAAAAATGCCTGGTTTGCAATAGAACGTTTCTGTCTTGATTTTATTGTTGAAGGCTTTTACACACATGCCTGTTTCCCATTTACCAATTTTTTTCGACTGTTGGATCCACATTTTAATTTTAGTGTATGCGTAGGACGATTTTAATGTTTTCTTCTTTGTGACCGCGTTCTGTATACGAACCGTAAGCAATTAAAGATGTGTTTAATTTTCATTGCCTCAGGGACTGTATACGTGGTAAACATTTTTTCTTATGCTCTGGAAGGATGCGAGTACATTCACAATGCATCAAACATGTTCGTTAACATTTTATGATCCTTTTCCTTGTCGTAACAACGTTGTGTTATATTCAGTGAAACAAAATTGAATGCCTCTAATTTTTTTTTCTCTCTCTCTCTCTTTCTCTCTCGCTGAGGATGAAATATAACTGCAGGGAACGGTATGGGTTTATTTTGTTTCTGATTCCTGTCATGGTTATTTTCGTAAAGATTCGTGCGTTCCATGATTTGACCCTTTTAAGGCTGACGTTCGTCTAAATTGTGTAAATTATGCATAAAAGTTCTGTTTGTGTCTCACAGAGAACACACCCCTCGTCTGCCGGAAGACCATGCGGTTAATGCTGTGTAGGGAAATAAGTCGCTTTTTGTTTTCGGAATAACGTGGAGCACCGAAACACACAGTGGGGCAAAATGCAGAGTTTCCTAATGTTACGACGGGTGATACACGTAGTTGTCAGCGGGCTGTAAAGGATTACGGTAGACTGTATGTAATAAATCGCAGCTTTTAAAATTATGATAGTCGTCTAGGTAACTGAAATAACTCTTTGTATCTTACAGCTTGCCTTCAGTTTTAGTGCTAATGCTAACTGACGTAGATCTCTAACTGTACTTCATTAATTTGATTTTCCCTTACCTGGATAGCTGTCGGCATTAGACTTGAACAATACGCAGAGCCCAGTCTCGTAATTCACGGATTGACATGAGTCGTTGCCCTGACACGCCTCCAGGCAGTCCGTGAGCATAAGTGTTCCTGGCAGGGAGTCCAGCAGATCCAACGGTGCTGAATACACGAAACCTGTGACCAGCTCGAAACCAATCATATCCGGATCACAGTCTTCTACACTTGATGGGCCTGTGAATCCAAGCCCACTTGGACCACTGGGCCCACTTGCTGAGGGTGCAGAAGACTCAGCGGAGCCAGAAGATGTTTCGGACACGGTGCTTGCAGATTCTGAGGACGTCGAGATGTCATCAGCTCTGGCAACATGACGTCCAATGGCCACTGCTGCTAATAGTAGGCTTAGAAACCGCCATGTACCCATTGTAGCGTACCTGGAAACATAAAGAAATAAGAACAGGGTGCAGTCAACAGTAGAATCTGGTACTCTGATTCGCGTAAAGTCGTGAATAAACGTATCACACAACGCGCAGAGTGCGGTGGTCTCATTGCGAGGTTGGATGGCTTGTGTCTGCGCTGGACTTTATGGCCCTTTTACGTTTTGACATACACGCAATGCGAGAAATTATTGAAAGAAATACGAGCTGGCAAGAATGAGTTAAGGTAAATGGCGAGCTTCATAATTGGCCAGAACAGGCCGATAGACATCCTTAAGATGGAAACTGCATTTCAGATGTGAAAATGTTGTAACTACAGAGCTTTGTTTGGGGCGTCAGCACTGTACTTTTCAGTTCACTTTCCAGTAACTGACTAATGTATTGAGAAATGTACGAAACACCCTTCTACGGAAACAAAATTTATGTTACAGCCTTTAATTAAACGTCCTGTCCTCCTTCACTGTAATGCCACTAACATAATAGACTAGTAGGTAGGTACGTACTTGCGAACATAAAAATGTCTTGTGAATGTATTACATTATTCTTTAGAATTTTAACTCGTTTATGTTTATCGCATGTGGCTTAAAACGCATCATTTCATGATTCTAAACATGTATTCAGATTTCGTGAACATATATCCGATGTTATTAAACATTAAAAATTAAATTCCTTTTTCTCTTGTCGAGAAGCTTATGTTTAAGTGCACTGGCAGTACATCGACTGTAACCCATTTAGAGCTGTGATTAAAAACTGCACAGAATAAATGAATCCCTTGGCATTAATGGAGAGAGACAAAGAGGTAAGGGTGATGGTGTCCCTGTCCACGCCATACAGGCATATATTGAGAGCAGAGATATAGGTACGCTCATTCCAAACGTCGGAACTGGGTGGAGGTGAGTGTCAACTTCACGTTCCGGGCGCTCTGCCCCCCAGGGAAGAACCCTGTTACCAGCTGAATAGGATGCTACTTGGCCCCCAGAGCTGGTGTGAACGACTTTTGGAGAATAGGAAACCTGTTTTACCTGCTTGGATTCGAACCCCAGACCGCCCAACCCGTGGCTTATCGCTGTACCGCGCACGATATTCCGGCTTCTGAATAGAGGACAAATATGTTGAGTAAAGCTTAAAAAAATCTGTTTTGTCAGGTGCTATGCTTTTGATTATGGACCGTGTCCAACATGGTATTCCCCACATTGCGAAATAGTCCATAGTGGGCCGCGGCCCCTTCGTTAACGATGCTTTATGATCACACTCAGACACACCACTCTAAGTAGGACTCCTCCGGATGAGTGATCAGCCCGGCGCAGATACATACCCCTGACAAGACACAACACTCACAACAGACAGACGTCAATGCCCTGGTGGGATTCGAACCCGCAATTCCAGCAAGCGAGTGACCGTAGACCCACGCCCTACACCGCGCGGCCACAGGCTTCGGCGTCCAACATAGTACAGATAAAGCGAAATATGTGGGTTTACAGCAGGTTGTGGCTATTGACTGACGAAGGAGTTGACCTGTTCTAAATGTACACAGTTTCTGTTGCTAGCATTTCTTGTGTACGGATTTGAATGTTTGTGTTATGATATGAAGAGGGGCACGGATAATGCCGTGTGATAAATAAAGCTAAGTATCATGCGTAGTATTGGTTTGTAGTATGTTAATGGCTTTACGGAATAGCTGAGCTAGCTGAATGCAAAGTATTCTCGCTCATCATTGCTCATGTAATGCAGATGAGAAGCGAACGGCCGTATCTTCCATCGACCGACCCTGTAACAGGCGGTTTGTTATTTTGCTCTTCTTATGGCGATATCGCGAAACCATTATATGTGATCTACAGTAATTTTATGAGCTAGTAACGGATATATGTTGCGTCCTTTACTCTAGAAGGTAGCTTCCTTAACAGAATATATTAAAATAATGTCTTCATCAGTCTATTGTGCAGAGTCCATTACTGTATATTGTGAGGACGTCTTTTTTATTGAGGCCATTAAACCGATTCTGTTTTAATCTTCCACCTAGACTAATACAATGCATAGCACAAAGGACTAAGCTCACAAAGGACACTGATAGAATTGTGGTCTGTTTGTCTGGATACTTATCAAACGATTTGTTGTTTAAGAGATGCCGAATGTAGATCTGTTTACGGGTATTAGTGACGGCTGGGGTGGTGGTGGTTAGTAGTTGTGGTTATTTGCGCTAATAATGCATACGATGTATAGCGTAGAGTGAAGTGCAGAGTGGGTGCGGATTGGGAAGTGAGCGGTTGTCATCCAACCTTCGCATTAAGACGCTGAGGAAAACCGTGACATGTCACAGTCAGGAGAAACGCTGACCTGGGAGAGATTCGAACTGCATACGTTTCAAGTAGAAGTATAGAACGCTGGTGGTTCACGTGCCATGCGTGTTTAGTAATAAGGAGAGAGTGAGGGATAAAGAAACAACCATGAGAAACGCGTGAGAGTGATAGTATTTGATAAGGCCCGTTTTAATATCGAACTCTGTTCCCCTTCGTCAGAGCCCTGTGCACCAGGTGCACGAACATCTGTGACGTCGGAGTGACTCAGGTGTCATTAACCTTGTAGTGCTGCAAGCACTCGTTAACGTAAGTAAGACAGCAGATTATGTAAAGGGGAATTTATGAATATGTTTGCAACGTAATCCTACGTTTCCTTTACTGTGCAGTATATCTGATGTGAATGACGCGGAACTATATTTTGTTCCGGTCCACTCTAAATAATCTGCAGTAATGACTGGTTTACACGTATATTACATAATTAGTTTGATCCTGTAATCCGGTAATGAAAGTTAGTAGGATATTGACCATCAAATGAGTGATATTACGAAATGTGAATATTTTTGAGTATCAAATGAGACCAAAGTTTAAACTAGGATGTTGCAAAGTGGACGTAACGTAACGCTGAATACTGACCATGCTGAAGCTGAGTAATTGTACATTAATAGGTCGCAAATATTAAACAGTCATATTGTTAATTATTGGGGGCCGAAGAGGGCGTTGATTCGTTGCACGACATTCGTCGACCGCATCATTCTTCAGGTCATAATTTTATAATTCCTCTGATGTCTGTCATTTTTCGAACAACCAGCCGTGGCAGTGAAGTCGTACTTGATAATGGAATAGACAGGATTCAAGTCTTCTTGAATGTGACGCCTTGTCACTGGGATGAGTGGTTCCTGACGTTCCGGAAGACTGTAGTGCCTTCTTTTTCAAGGACAAGGAGTCCTTTTCTTCCTGGACACCTTACACTTTAAGGTGAAAGCACCACTTAAAAACGTCTGCAGCCATTCCAGAAACGACACTGCGTCGCACCGCAGAATATTTGAATTCTAACTAACACTGTGATAACCTGAAACCTCGCAAGATAATAGTCGTGTAGCTGGTCAGTATGTTACCCCGTGTGTATGGAATCCGGGAGTTCATTAGTGTTCACGAGTGCGCAGTGAGCCAGTGGAAACCAGCACGACGAGGTTGTGTCGAATTAAAAAAAAATATATATTTATAACTCTGCCTATTTATTTTTAATTTTCACACGCCTTTGTATTTAAATAGCTTTATACGACGAGTAATAGGGGCCGTTATTTCCTGAACTCCGCTTGAACTTCTGGTCTGTTGCTGCTGTCAATTTGACTTTTGCATCTTAAGCGTGGAGAACGCGTACCTGTGCTGCAGGTACTTGTCGGAAAAATATATGTGCCGTACGTAAAATGCTGTCTCAGTGTTGGAGTGTAGGAAATTGCCGTGAGAATGTGAACTTCTGCTTGCCTGAACTTGGCACCTCCTTGTTTGGCCAAGAAATGCCAGTGGGTGTGCAGCTCGCGTATCACCTACATGCGGGAGGGGAGTGCAACCGTTGGACGGAAGAATTCCATTATTAGAGGGCAAAATAGCTCATTATCTGCTGGATACTGGCTTCTCATGTTGTAGTACATTCCAATAGTTTCAGTACGGCAATTTAAAGTAATTGTGAGTTACTGAGTTGAAGGCTCTTTCCATGTAACCGAATATGGAACAAAATGAATTATTAACCTCGCTTGTAGCCCATGCTGCATTACTAACCTCACTTGCAGCTCTGCCGATATAACTCAGTTCCCCAATAACGTGTGACTTGTGTTAGAGAGTAATGTAGTCTAAGTCTACAAGTGGCATTCTGACGGAGGTCGGGCATAGTTTGCCTTAATAACACAGGGCTACGACCGTATTCCTTCGGTTTCCTCACAAACAGGGAATTTACAGTTCACATACTTTCATGCCAGGGTGGAAATGTAATTATTGTTTTTTTAAGGATGTGTTGACGTACGATGAGATATGAGGATTTCGCATAGGTGACGAATTGTTTTATGTACTTCATGGCATCGTGTAGTCTTGTTAGGCGGGTACCAATTATTTGTCCTGAAGCTGAAGTTATTATTTTCCTTCGAAACCTTGTTAACCATCTTTCGTGTGTATAATGGTTGGTCATTTGTCGTATCTGAAGTTACACAATCGCGATTTGCATGAGCTGTGAATTGTCGGTGACAGTGCTGCTACTGACACTACTAATACCACTATTACTGCTGCTGCTACTACTACTACTACTAATTATACTAATACTGCTGCTACTACTACTAACACTACTACTACTAATTCTACTACTATTACTACTGCTGCTACTACTACTACTACCACACCACCACCACCACCACCACTATCACTACTACTACTACTACCACCACCGCCGCCACTACCACCACCACCACTACTACTACTACTACTACTACTACTACCACCACCACTACTACTACTACTACCACCACCACC
>Ga0136643_10011382_pt1 | contig 13194 bp, 9 predicted proteins | sample TergutLab28metaG_FD_96883 | JGI IMG/M metagenome (GOLD analysis project Ga0136643, IMG submission 96883) | Labiotermes labralis P1 segment gut microbial communities from Petit-Saut dam, French Guiana - Lab288 P1 (version 3) (version 3) | ecosystem: Host-associated > Arthropoda: Insects >...
ATAGCTAATAGATTATATTATATTCTATTACAGACACACTACCACAATGCCATCATAGCAACAAGTGATATAAGTAACTTTATCATGAACTAATAGCTCCCTGAAGATGGTTTAAATATAAACTGAAACATGTCAGAGATTTTAACTATTTTAACAAATTAAAGTTTTATAGTGTCAGTTAAAAAGTGTGCATGTGTTGGTGAATATATATGAATATGCACGGTGAAAAACTGAAAAGAAGAGATTCACAGTGCTTTTCACACAGTTTGTGGTGAGAATGTAGTGGATGGCACCACAGAGTTATGGTGGGAATCTTGCTGTCCTAAAGTGGCAGTTTGCTGACAATAGTGGATGGCCTATCTCTGGTCATCATCTACAGGCTGTTGGAAGAAAACCAACACAAAACATGAGGAAATTGTATATGATGCAAACATGTCAGATACAGCTGTTTTCAGAAAATTTTGGCATGTGAGTAATGAAATATGGCTTTTGCAGGGGTATTTCAGGCAGTAACTATCTTACAGAGCTGACAAGTAGAGCCTGAGGTTTTTAATTTTGTCCTCTGTAAGATTGGGTACATACACAAAGCTGTGTCAGAAAAGTGGTGTGTGTTTGTGTGCCAAAGGCTGTATGAAGTGTCTGTAAACTTTCTGTCTTGGAAGAGTTTGTTTTGTGATGTACATTTAAAACAGTATTTAAGAATTGCTATAAGGGGTAAATGTTTGTTCATTGTTGTTGTGCCATTTCTTGAATAATATCAGGTTGTGATGTGTGCAGTCAAGGTCTACTGCCTTGCAGCATTTGCTCTGATTCAGCAGCAGAAGTGTGGTAAGTGTAAACGGCCACAATGTAACATGTCAGTAAGCAGGCTGTAAATGTACATTGCAAGCATTTTAACTGTTGCATGATGTTTGCCACACATTTAGTTTTGCGGAGTATTTCTGTTCACTGCTTGTCCTATAGCAGTGCGATTTCTGTTGCTGGTGTTTGGGCTGCTGCTGTTCATGTTACAATGTTGTCCTTTTTTTTAACATTTCATTGGTTAGTTACGTGTCTCGATACTTCCTGTGCATGCAAATGCACACATGCGATACCACTGTGTTACAATTCATGTACTTGCAGGGACAGGTTCCATACCAGTATGTTATTTATGTTGTGTATGTCTGTTAAACTTACGACATTGAAATGGTATACCATTACATATTTTTATGTATTTTGTATTTATATTTTGTTATGTTTATTGATAGCCCACTGATGGTATCCTTACTTTGACATAGTGGTGGGGCTTGCATGATCACATGATCCTGAGAGCTATGCTGTCAGTAATATAGCTACTGGTATGGCCTTCCATCTTTGACAGGTCAAAGGTGATGACCCAGACAAAAAGGGATACCCTCATCCTTCAGGTTGAGGGTTGGGGCATGAAGCTAACAACCTGACCTTAAAAAAACCTCATTGTTGAAAAGCTATATAGCTACTTGGAATGTACTCTGTGTATATAAAGTGGGAATGTTAATGCAGGTTACAACAGAACTGGAAAAATATAGAACTGATAATGCAGCAGTCCAAGAGATAAGATGGAAGGGAAGTGGAGTGAGGGACACAGGTAATTTTACACTAATGTGGAGTGGTATTGAGAGTAATGCTGTTGGAACCGGTTGTCTAATTAAAAGGAAGTATAAAGAAGCAATTATGAATTTTAAGGCAGTGTAGAAGGGATTATGCTTTCTGATGATGAGAGGAAAGTTTAGTAATTTTAAAATAATTTTGGTACACACACCTACAAAAGAAAGAAGATGAGCTAATTAAGAATTCCTTATATGTTTAATGTAATCAGATATATATTAAAGAATTCCAGCACATGATACAAATATTATAGTTGTTGGTTTTAATGCCAAAATAGGAAGAGAGCAAGTCTTAAAACTAGTTGTAGGGAAACACAGCCTGCATGAGATATCAAATGAAAATAGGTTTAGAGCAACTGATTTTGCAGCAAATAATAATATGATGACAACAAGTATATAATTCCCACACAAGAACATATGTAAAGTGGCTTGGCGAGTTGCCGATGGATGAACTAGTGATCCTGATCACCATTTGGTTCAAATTAAATATCAACAGGGAATATCTTCTTCTTCTTCAGGCACTGAACTTCCTTTAATGGTTGAAAGTTATGGCCTTCTCAATGATATCTTTCCATTTCCCTCGATCCTGGACGCAGGTTATCCAATTTTTAACATTCATTTGGCAAATGTCCTGTTTGACGTTATCCTCCCATTGGAACTTGGGCCTTCCTTGTGATCTTTTAGTTATAGGATTCCATTCAAATATCTTGTTGACTGTTCTGGTACCTGGCATTCTCTGTACGTGACCAAACCAGCTTAGTCTCTGAGCTTTAATATAATTAACTATATTTTTATGTTTTATCAGTTTATCTAATTCTACGTTAGTTTTAATCCTCCATATTTGATTTTCTTTCATAGGCCCAAATATTCTTCTTAAAACTTCCCTCTCAAAGACCAGCAATTTCTGAATTATGGTTTCTTTCAGCACCCATGTGTCTGAGGCACGTGTCACTATTGGTCTTACGACAGGTCTGTATAATTTTTATTTCGAGCTCTTAGTGACTAATCTACTTTTGAAGAACTTTTGGTGTGCGTAGTATGCCTTTGTACCAAGAGCTATCCTCTCTTTGACCTCCTCTTCGATTGAGTTACTATAATTTATGATGGACCCTTGATATTTATATTGTTGAACTTGCTCTATATATGAGTTGTTAATCTTTAGGTTCTCAATCCTGATGTATTTTTTTTGTGCATTTTAGATACTTGGTTTTCTTCTTGTTAATTGTTAATCCAACTTCCATTGAGTTATTCTTTAGTTGTTGGAATGTATCAATTAGTGACTGTTTGGTGTGTGCATAAGCCATAATTTGTCCAAGTCGTGTGGAAATATTACCTCTCAGGTCCAGTTTCTTTAGTACTGTGTTGATTACCAGACTGAATAATGTTGGAGAAAGCGGGTCACCTTATTTTACTCTGCTTTCAACCCAACTCTGATGTATATGCATTGTTTACTTTTACCTTTGCTGTTGTGTTTTCCAGAGTTAGCTTAACTAACCTTATTAATGTGGGGGGTTTTTTATTCTGGGTTAAACAGTCTAATATTTTGTTCCTTTTAATAGAGTCGAAAGCATTAGTATAATCTATAAATATATTATGAATATCAATAATACATTCATAGCACTTTTCAATAATTTGCCTTATCATGAAGATATTGTCAGTTGTGGATCTATTAGGTCTGAATCCGGACTGATAGTCACCTAGCTCGGTTTCTATAATATCTACCAGCTTCTGATTCAGAATTATTGCAAATATCTTAATGCAACTTTTAACAATGTTATAGGTCTATAATTCATACAGTCCAATCTGTCTCCCTTCTTATACAACGGGCAAATTATTCCTTCCTTCCATTGACTGGGCAGTTGTTCTTTTTCCCAGATCATTAATATAAGTTTATATGTCCTTTGTTTCAAGGTTCCCACCTTGTTTGATTAGCTCAGAAATTATATTATCGGTACCTCCTGCCTTGTTACTTTTCAGTTTATTAATTATTGAACGTACCTCGTTATAAGACGGAGGTGATGTTTTTACATCGGTCACAGGGAATATCAGGGTTTAAAATATATACGTAGTGCAAGACAAAGGAAGTATGTAATTAGAAAAGTAAAGGATGAGGAAACTGTGAAGAAATACAAAAAGGAGGTAAAAAAGGGATTGGTGAAAGTAATGAAAAACAAAATAATCAGAATGAAGAAACAGGTTACACTAAGTGGGAGAATATTGAGCAAGTGGTGATACTGCTGGCTAGTGAGGTACGTAGGTGTGAGGAAAGGAAGAAGAGGAATGATTGGTATGAAGAAGAGTATCAAATAAAGGTGGAAGAAAGAAATAAAGCCTGGGTTAAAATGCTGAAGACTGAATATTGAGAATTACAAAAGTATGCAAAGGGAAACCAAGGAAATCTGTAGAGGGTAAAAATGGACTTATGAACTTAAAATGCTGGCAGGTATGGAGGAAGCCAACAAAAGAACGATGGCAGGTAAAGTGAGGCATTTGCCTTGGGTGTGCAGGGCCAACAAACTGCATAAAATATGCCATGATATACAGGAAAAGGGCAGATAAGCAGCTCACATGACCAAAGAAACACTGTTGTTTTCTTCATGTTTTTTGTTATGTACATGTTTACCTTTTTACCAAAATAGCTGTTACAAAAGTATTCTTTTTGTAGTACAACAACCCAGCTCAGGCCTTTGTCACCTCACTGATGAGCTTTCTAGATCACACACATTTAGACATACCCAGATGGTAGAACTCTGAATGAGTGATTGTCTTTTAGCAGAGGTAGCTACGTACATAACACACCAACATCTGTGCCCTCAGCTGAATTCAAAACTGTTTTTGCAGCAATCAAGTGGCTTCAGACCTACTCCTTAGATCACATAGCCGCTGGGATCAGCCTTTTGAATGTACAGGAGTGGCACAGCTTTATACTCTTGCCTTGGGTGCAAAATTAGCTACTGACATCTGTGTCAGACAACAATGTAAATTTGAAGGATGGATCTCTGTTTTGATATATGTTACCAGGCACACAAATGAAATATTCTGACCTGGCTAACAGATGCCCAAGTGCACTTTATGCCCTGTCCTGACTGAGTTATGTGACAGACTGGTATATACTACCTTACAGTTACATATTTAGTGACTGCAGTACGAATTGATACAAATACTTACTGGTTCCAAGCAAGGCTCTACTTTTAATTTGTCAGCTGGGACTGTACAGATAAAGCACAGCATAACTTACTTTGTGTCCGTTGATCTAGTTGCACTTGAGTCATCATCAGAACTAGGGTCATCATGGTAGTCTGCTTTGTTGGAGTGATGCCTCTCACTGGAGACATCAAACGAAGGGTTGTCATACCCTTGACGCTGGAAGTGGTAGGCTGCGCTAACTGTCAGAAGAGAGACATCCAGACATTTTCTGGTAAGTAACCAAAACCAGACATATTCAATATTAAGCTTTTAATGCATAGTTACAACCTGCTTAGCATTCCTGCTCAGCCCATGGATTGCATTTATGAGATTCACATGCCTGACATATTCAATGGTGTTCCTCCCCAGACTGAGTAACATCAAATGGTTGGTCTTTGCAAATTTCATAAAATGTAACCAATATTAATGCATGTCACTGTGTTACTAATTGAATTCTGTCCTTTATGGTCTTAAATTTTAATGAACATCTGATACTATCTACATACTTTTGCTGTTAAGTGATGCTATCTTTCTTTAAAAACAGTGTTTTTGCTTGGTAATGAGGTCTAGTACTGAGTGCTTGTATAGAGTGGTGTAGGGTATACAGCCTTGAAATTTCTGAAAACTTCTGACCTTGTGTAGAATTTTATGCATGCGTGTGTTAGAATGAGATTAAAGTTGATGTTGGGGGGTGTGCAGTGGACAGAAGTAACCCATGATCATGTCTCCAGGTGGATTTTAGTATCTGGGTTGTTTAAACTGCAGTTTTTATTACCAAATAAGTTATGATGCTTCAGTAAAGATAGTTTTTGAGTGTGTGGGTGTGGCTTGAAGTGTTGAATATTAGATGAATATGTGGTCTTTTTTTTTTTTGTGATATTGAAATCAATTTTCCTGTATAGCACATTGCAAATTCCTGAACAAGATATGTTTACTGATGTTGGTGTACAGCAATGTGCACACATCAAGCAGTCTGTGGGCAGCTACTGTGGTCTGTAAGGCTCAGTGCACACCTTATGGACACTCACATTCACTGGATGTGGTTACAGTGCGCATTGTGCTCACTTCAGTAGTAAACTTGGCATTACATCATTATGGGGCATGAATGCTTTATAGTAATGAGCAAACAAGTCCCATCAATATCTAAATTCAAACTCAAATACTGTCTTCTGTGCTGTATAAATAAGTATTCTCTGACAACTGATAGGCTTAAACAAGCCTTTTTTAAAATAATATTTTTACTTTTTAAAGTATAACTTTTAATTACCAATGTTTTATGGATAAACTAAGATGAATATTGAGCAATTACAGACAGCATTTTGATGTTGTTTTATCCTACATCCATTGTGACTGTAATCTTGTATGTTGCCTTGTATTTTTTGTTTCCATCAGAGCTGAAACTTGTTGGAGGTAATACAGTATACTGTATGGGGTAATGAGTGCATTTAGTTGGATTTTCATTAAAGGATGTTGACTTGTGTCTGTCTTTTCTGAAATAATGGCAGAAATCCTTGTAACAACATTCAAGGTTTTCAGTGAAATAACACCAGGGAAAGATCCTGTTGTGCAGAGGAAAAACTTGCAGAAAATAGTGGAAATTAGTGAATGGTCAGGTGGTTTGCAGATATAAAAATCTTAACAAACTTCCCAAAACACACTTTGTTCCTGCATTGCTAGGGAGTCTGTGCTAAGTTGAGTTCAGTGATAAAGCTAGAATATCAGCCACTGCTCTCACTTAGGCAGCTTGACTAGGGTTTGATTTCAGTTGTCGTCAATCAACTACTACCACTGAATTGCAATATTATTCCACCAGAGCCTTGTGAATCATAATCCCAGCTTTGGTCAACTGGGAAGACAGTGCAGTCAAGAGCCCATTGGTGCCAAAATCAAATATATCGTGCCCATATCTACTGATAGAAGTGATGGATACAGCACTCCATAATTGTGAAATAATTAATGGTATTGTATGGAATGGTAGATTTATCATGTCCTCAAGCATAAAAAAATATGAACTTGGTGTGTGTGGGTTTGTTAGCTGTGATTTTGCTGCTAATTGATGACTGAAATAGTGTCTACTTTATAGTCATCTCTCATTACACATGGACCTCAGATGGTCTTTATGCTTATGAAGTGTATTAGTTGAATAATGAGTGTTTATTTGATACTTCTGCAAAGAAGTGTCATGGGACAAAATGGAATAGTGGAAGAATTTTTATTGACATGTTCAATGCTGCATAGAAGTGCAGTACAAAATTTTATGCCTATCTTAGATGAGGTGTGGTTTACTTTAAGTGAAAACATGAACACTGAAAATGATGGATCATGCTGTCACAAAAAATGTCCATGCATTTCATGACATTCCTTTACTTCACTTTAAAATTGGAGTCTGGTACACACTGAATGCACGCAAAATTATAGGGACCATCTTGTTTGAAGAAACAAATTCAGCCAGTATATTAATTCCGACACCATATAGGGAACTATGAGAAGAAGTGTAAATGCAGGACTTTGTTTATGAGTTAAAGGACTGTTTCAAAAGAGAAATTGTATTTTAAGACATGTGCTATGTTACATGTTGAGTAATATTTTCAGAATGTATGAGGCTACCTAGAAGCTGGAAGTCAGCACTTTGAGACCCAAAATTGAAGATTTAAGTCTTGTGCAATGTTATGCCATGTCGGCTGATAAGATGTTTGTGCCGATATTTCAAAGGACCTCAGTGCCTTCATCTTCAGAGCCAAGTGGTCCACAATTCTTGGAGTGCTTCACTCTGACAATGAAGGCACAGTGCACTCAGTGACACAGCATCAACACCTCATAAAATTTGAGTTTTCTGCAATGCCTCTGTGAGGACCTCAAACATCACACCTTAGCTCTTCAGCCATACTGCAGCAGTAGTGGAGCTCAGTCTCTGAGTGATATGCTGTAATCTTGGTTTCATGCAGTTGGTTTGAAGATGTCAAAATTATAATTTAATTTGAAGCTCCCTGTTACATGGAGTATACAAGGCTGTTCGTGTTGTGTTGTTTGACTTTGTACCAGTTCCAAGTGTCCCTTCAGATGATAGTATTGTAATAATATATATGACATTTGTTTATTACTCACACTGATCTGAAGATGGAGGCCTCTCATGGGAAACTGAGAGTGTGTTTGGTGAAGTAGTAATCTCAGAATTTTCTCTTGGTTTGGTGTAGATATCATCATAAGGCAAATCTGTCATTGGTGGAACCTCTTGGTATGAGCTGTTTGATACCCAGGTCTGTTTACTTACATTGCTGGCACGGTGGTCCACTGACAATGGAGCATCTTTCCTGCAACAGTTAGTTTGTGAAATTGTTGAGAACTATTTTGGCTGTGTGTTGCCACTGCCCTGATTGTGGTTTGTGAAATAGTTGAGTATTATTTTGGCTGTGTGCTGCCACTGCCCTGATTGTGGTTTCTCACAATTTTCCTACAGTCTCTAGACAAGGATCCAAGAGGTAGCTCAGTTGGTGTAGTGACTAGACTACAAGCTGGGCGATGTAAGAGCAGATGCTTGTTTCCTGAGTTTTCTCCCCAACATACAGACCAACCTTGGAGCCAATGTAACCTGCTATTAATTGGGTACCAGCAGCTCTTCATCTGGGGGTGAAATGAATTGGGAGAGTTGCTGACAACTCACTGACATTTAGTTGAGAACGCATGGTGTTACACCTCTAATCCCTCACTTTGTCTTCATGTCGTATTGCTTCATTAAGCAGTAGGACAACCTCACCTTTACCTTTGAGGCAAATGCTAGGATTTTACATTAAGGTATAAAATGGCTACTTCCTTCCAAAACCCTATTTATTCATTGTGTGTCACTGTTCTTCATCTGATTTTATGCTGTATAACGTCTTGAATTGTGTATCCCTCTTAGCTTGCCACTGACACAACCCTTAGATATTAATACCAATACTATACTCACCTCCTTCTTGTGTCAAGGTTACTAATGAGTGGAGTTCTACCTTGACACCTTCATTGCATGTGCAGCAACAACTTTACTCTTAGTGGTACTACAGGAACAACGAAATTTGTAAGCTAACACAATGTTGCATGTGCAGTGCATGCTGAACACAGCTACTTGCTATTGACAGTGACACACAGTATTACATAGTTTCTCATTTTAATTTCATTGTTTGACTTTTAATCTTCACTATGAAAAGACTGTTAGAGTAGACCTGAAGGGCCCACATTTTATCTGTCCTTTGTCACTTAAGTCAGAAAAATGGATTACATTAATATGATATTCTAATGAGCAGAATATAGCAGCTGATAGTTGACAGATAAAGTAATTACAATATTATTTTGAACAACTGTGGAATGTAGGACATGTTATTTGCAATATTGTCACTGACATGTTTTGTGGGGCTGTTTCCTAAGAATGTAATGCTGCACTATAGAACTGCTGTAATCATATTTTGCAGAAAGTAGTAAGTGTCATGGGCAAAAGCCAGTTAAGTTCCACAGGATCAGGTGGACAGTATTTGTGGACTTTTAAGGTACACTGATTTGAATTCACCCATTCTGACTGGAGCTTCCAACATGCAAGATATCTCAGACAGTAAAGTGATGAAGTTGTCTGTCTTTGGTGTGACTTCTGCTAAGAGTCTTGCTACTCAGATATTGACATTGTGCCTTGAAGCATGTCAGTATCACCTCTGTATTACTTAAAACTCATCATAAAAATATGCAGTTGATAAAACGAGAAACAAAAGTATGGGAATTACTATTTTTTTTTATTTTCATAAAAGCATTGTGTGTATTCAGAACCTGACATGTTTCACATCAATAAACTGCCATCGGAATTTTCACATATGCAGGTTAATGGTCACTGAGAAATAAACATTTTGGGTTTCGAGTAAGTGTATTGCATAAAATGTGGGCTTTGATCAATTGAAACAGGGTAGCTAATGGTGTTCCCCATGATGCAGTACACAGACTCCCCCAAGGTGTTCTTTGCTTCCTAAATATCCTTTGGATTCATGCTCATTGCACAAATGTAATAATTTATGCACTTAAGAACAGTATTTATTTCAGTGCACTGATCTTCTTCAGACTTGTAACTGATCAAGTGTTATGTGTTGATCCCTTAACATCAAATTTGGACAGCAAATGTGGAGAACTATGGATATTAAAGTATTTACACTTCTAAATAAAGTAAGGCTTCTACTGCACCTATTTTCATGAAACTCACAGTCGTTCAGTTTTTGTGAGCATTTCCTATTCTAAATGTTGTCCAAATCATACAAAAATATAAAAAATACAGCAGAATTGTGTATATGCCTGCAGGCAAATTACAGCTTTCATGACACCCATTTTATGGAACTCACATTTGCTCCAGAGCACTGTATGGACATACACTGTACAGGATTTCTCCCAGATCTCATTAATAAATAAGGAAAGTACAAGTTGAAGTTCATTTACACCATTAAATAAAGTGTAAGAGTCAGCAAGTTTTCACAACTTGATAACTCTTATGAAGACCTCTGTGCCAAATTTTATGAAAACTGGATGGTTTAGTTGCTGATACTAGGTCACAGACACTGTCTCCATGTTTGTAAAGACCACCCAAGAACCAATAATAGTATTCAAGGATTCGGTGAATATGTACAGAGTTAACAGGATGGGCAGTAGAACTTCTCTTGCACTATGAATCTGTTTTATATGTGCAGTCTTACTTTAGGCTGGTGTTGAAGACGTCGAAGTGCCACAGAGCAACCATTAGTAGTGTGAAAATGGCAAGCACGGCCAACGAAATGGGCAGCCAGATGTTGAATATTATTTGATTGTCTGGGACCGCAGATACCTGCCGAGAGTAATGGAAAAGTCACATCTTTCCTATTGCTTGCTGTAAGTGTAACTTTGTTGTCTCATTGAACTCTTTCCGTGTTATCCTTAACTGATGAGAATATATTTGACATTGACAGTATGGGTAATATCCTGATTCTCTGCGCTGACTTTGCAGACAAATCATCTAGATTTTGTCAAAAACACAAATCTCTTTTGACCACATCTGTAACTTTCCCGTGGTCACCATGTTAGGTTTTCAGTTTGAAGAAGCCAAAAGTCAAACTTATGCATGGATGAGCCAGATAGCACAGAACAGATAATAATAGTATTAACTCACATATACAAGACACAACAACATTTAGTCCACTGTATATTTTGCCTGAATACATCATGTAATGGCCATAAACATCTAATGTGTGACTTATCTTGCACTGTCACTTCCAAGGTCAAAGTTGTTCTCCTGACTCAACAACTGTATCTCATTTAAAAGCGTATGATTTGCTTTTATTTGTTGTTTAAGTACAAGAAAATGTGTTCTGACACCTCCCATTGGTTTTTTCATAGCTTTTCAATAACAGAAACTCTGCATTTCATTGAAAATATACCAACAGATATTTTATTTAGCCCCCTGAAAACTCCTCTTTATTTGCATGCTACCTGCTGGTGCAGCAGTGTTTCAGTGGCATCAGTTCCCTGCTGTTGCAGTGTCATTTTATTTTGGATATTCTTTGCTGTGTGGCAGTAAATAAAAGAAAAATACTAGCATAATTTTAGCATGAACTGCAAAATATCTTGGGGACATGGTGAGCAACCAAATATGTCTTGGAGATTGTTAGCCAGCAGTGGGTTTGATAGAAGTCATCATGGATAATATAAGTTTGTAGATTTGTAAGGCACTCCACAGACTATTCATATCGTGTGGCATTGAAACTTAAAACGTGAGCACAGTTTTTGCCAGATGTCAGATGAAATGTGTTTCATGAGACACACACACAGCAGGTTTTGCTCTTTTTCTGCCACAAAAAAAGGGGATGGGGGTGGGGGGGGAGAATTATGGAATTCACCAGTATCAGAACGTACCAAAGATATTGGATAAGTTAGGTGGTCACATTTATTTTTGTGATGACTTGTTTGAAGTATGTTCAAAGTGTGTTGTTATTAGTATGTGCATGGCTTATTACAAGAAGATTCAAGCTATCTGATATGAGGTGCCCTGCCTGTCACTGTCTCCTGCTAATGCTGTTTGCCAAAAACATGGTATGGATGTAAAATGTGGACTGATGATTTCATATATATATATATATCTTGATGAGTTGGAACATGTATAGCAGAATGTGTCTTTGACACTCATGTTTTGTTGCTTTTCAAAATTTTGCCAATGTTCTTTGATCTTAAAAATATATTTTATGAAATATTGCGTAATTTGACAGATGGACTTTAGTTTCTTTTTTTTTTATTCCAGCATACAAACTTGTTTTCGTCACACCTGACAACTTAAAACTGTGTTTGTTATGGTCTGCAGAATACAATATATAATCAAGCTGTTTGGTAACAGAAAGTGTCTTTACCAATCCGTTATTATTAGCAATTTGAGAGGCCTTGTTTTGTTGTTAGCAACTATCAATGCAGCCTCACACCCTTGTCTAGTTGCATTGTTTCTTAGTGAAGTTACATCCTAAAAACTGAGTGATGGAAGGTAAGGAATTGGCACTATGTGACCTGGGCAAGCACACCATCTGGCATTAGAATTGGCCCCAGAGAACTGAAGAATTAAAAAGCTTGTACCATGTGGAAGTTTGGCAATGCCTTGCAGCATTTACTGGCACAGCCCCACACTCTTGCTACAACCACACTCCTTTCACCCCTCCTTTAAAGTTACATAAACAAATTTTTGCAAAGTATTAGGCTAATTGTTTTATCGTGTGTGTGTGGCCTGGGGCCAAGCAAAATTCTTGTTAATTTGTTTTTTTTTTGTTGCTATTCTGAGTTTTGATATACCATCATGATTCAGAAAGGGACTAAGAATGATTTGATGTTCTGTTAAACAACATCACCATGACACTTCCACATTGCTCTAACAGCTGTGTTTGTGGTACATGTTGGCAAGAGAACAGAGGAGTTCTTGATTTTAAGCTTTCGCTGTGTTCTATATGTAATATGTTTTCTTTTGGGTAATTCTCCGACGTCTGAGTTCTAATAGCCGACGTTTCGGAACACTGTTTGGTTCCATCTTCATAGGCAGGTGGATGAATTATGACAGGGCATGGGATGTGTGGTGTATTTATACCTGACAGGGTTTTGGCAGGCAAGTGGCGGAACCAATGGGAAGGCGAGTGACCGGATGGGGGCGGGTAGGTGCACAGCAGGTTGTGGAAGGGGGAGGTATTTAAGTGCATGTGCGGGTGGAATCACTGTAGTGTACTCGGTGGCTGTCTCCTTTGCTTGAGTTTATGTAGCAGTGGTTTCCAGGATTTGCTGAGAATGAATCCCCCATCTCTGTTGATGCATCCTAATAACATCAACAGAGATGGGGGATTCATTCTCAGCAAATCCTGGAAACCACTGCTACACA
>Ga0136643_10011384_pt1 | contig 13193 bp, 8 predicted proteins | sample TergutLab28metaG_FD_96883 | JGI IMG/M metagenome (GOLD analysis project Ga0136643, IMG submission 96883) | Labiotermes labralis P1 segment gut microbial communities from Petit-Saut dam, French Guiana - Lab288 P1 (version 3) (version 3) | ecosystem: Host-associated > Arthropoda: Insects >...
CAACAACAACAACAAAAAAACACACACACACACACACAAAACTTGCAGCAATTAGGATCCAGATTGAATCAAGAAATTTAATTTCTGTACAAAAAGAAACAAGCACCCAATTATAAACTGAGTACAAAATTCCATTCTAATCAATGGCATAATGTGAGCTAGACTAGGTAAAATGCATAAAAGTAGCTTAATAATCTGCAACAAGTTATACGACGAAAGCCATGCACTAAGTCATATCGAAGATTAACTAAACGAAAAATAATGAGAACTCAAAAAAAAAAAGTGAGGATAATATTAATCGTTCGCAATATGACTGCACATTAAGGCGCAGTTCGTATTGCGACCTGGCTTGTCCTTTCAGAACTATGCCAGATTTTTTCCGAACGCAGCGTCTCCTGCAACACTGACGACCACTGACTTAAAACTTCCGAAGCGTGACAAACATTTCAAGGCACATATATCAGCAGTTAAAAGCGCAAACGCTGATTAATGACAACATATGTTGGATGGAAATTTACTCTACTAAAAAAGAGAACCGAGCTAAGAGTACACAGTGAATCCTTGCTTTCTTAACTCTTATTGAAGTCTAATAAGTTTATTTGGTTCTGTGGAGTCAAGGGATGTTCCTGCGATGGTGAACTCGGAAACGAAAAGCCGTACTGGGTTATTCTAAGATACTTCCTCGGCATTTGGCGGCAATGACTGAGAAAAAGCACAAATAAGACAAGTAATGGACGTATAATGTACCATGGAGTCGCGTTCGCGTTACCACGGTTGCCGCGGGACAGCAATAAGTATTACATATTGTGTGTCTGTAGCCTTAATTACCCAGCATGCAATGAGCAAGCGCCGTATTATACTGCCACTTGAGGCCTGCCTAACTCTACCATTTTCTCCACATTGCCTGATAAACGGCACGATTTTCGGAAGAATATTATCGAACATAAAATGTGTGTTTTTATTTTCGCTACAACATTTGTCTGAAACATTTCTCATTCTAAGAATAACCGAGGGAAATATTAACATAAATGTACATATGTCTTCATGTAGTGTACCCGATATTCTTGTAAGATTTTAATAAAACTTGAATTTTCTCCATATATTTTCGGAAAATACTCAAATATCAAATTTCATGAAAATCCGTCCAGTGGGAGCCAAGTTGTTCCATTCGGACGGACACACGGGCGGACAAGGCGAGGCTAATTATCGCTTTTCGAAATTTTGCAAATGCACCTAAAAATCGGGGAAAACAGTACTCTAGGCCTGTAAAAGCCGGAATCTCCGAAACACGAATCAGTAATGTTATTACAGCACCAACTTCAACATTCGATAACGGTACTTACAATTCTTGCAACACGCTACACGACTCAGCGACTCATTGCAATGATTTCCGAACATCTGAAACATGCACGTCAATAATATGCGACCAGTCGAAACAAAACGTTTCACGAAGTCATTCTTCCCTAGACTCTGCCTATAGTTGTTACACCACGCCAAGTTGCGCTTCGGTGAAAGACAAGACGTAAAATAGAAAAAGACAGACGAGAAAGAAGTAGGCCAGCGCCATCATACCGACATTCCTACAGCGAACTTGAGTTCCGCCATCTCGGGCAGTCAGAGGTAGAGTGGGAGATGGCGGCTTATTCGCAAGGACGTACGAAGTTGATCCGCGCAAACCGGCATAAGGGAAGGCACAACCATGGCTTTATAAAACTCATACTAAAAATGTCGACTGCTGAAGACGCAATAGGTAGTGAAAGGTCATCACAAAAGAAAACCTGTTCTCTCTCCTGATCCGTTAGAAACGTAATCTACATACACGTCAATAACTAGGATCAAACTTGGAGCATCTCATTTACACAATTTACGGATTGCGATTAGTGTACCTGCTCTAGAATAAAAAGACTATACAGAAAAACAGATCTAGAGAGGGGCAGCAAAGATCTGGAATAAATATGTTCAGTAAACCTTCTTTGAGTCACTACAAGGCCATTGTCTTATGTGCATAAACTTTCTCCATGCAGACTAAATTCCGGCATCACTCACCTAACTGGCCTGAAATTTACACAGAATAACCTATACTGAAATTACGAAGGTTTCAATTTTACCGCGTTTTACTAACTTGATCAATAAAATACCATCTCATTATACCGGGCGATGGTATCAATCGGTGTTAAACTATGAAGGGAGGTATAAAAAGCTATATATATGTATACAGGATTATATAATACATATGACTTCTAAAATGTAAGATTTAAACCGACAATTAGCGCAGAAAATTATGCAGATATACAGATGATTAACTTCAACAGTAATCCCCCCCAATGCTTGTACAGTACAAGATGCGTTCCTCACGATGACTAATAAAGAAGGCCGACACATGCCATACGCTTAACCGTTACACTAAATGACGATAGTAAACAATTTTATTTCTTTACTGATATAATGCACAAATGAGCAATTTCTGAAGCAGTAATTTTTCGAATTCAACACTTTAAATTAGACAACTGCTATAGGAGACAGACTACAACGGCCACACTATCTGAGCAAGGTAGATCATGAATGGAAAATTAGGAGTAGGAGGCAAAGGAGGGACATTGTGAAATATTCCTTTGTGAATAGGACCATCCAACACTAGAACTGGTTACCTGCAGAAGTGTTAGGCACTCTCCCCTGCAAACCAATTATTTTTAAAAAGAGGATAAGGAAAGTGATAATCGAGGTGAGTTAAAGGAAGGTAAAGTGTGTTGGAAATCATCTAAAAGTGTAGAGAAGCGAAGTAGAGTGAAGTGGAAATCATCTAAAAGTGAAATGAAGTGAAGTGAAGTGTAGGGAAGGGGGGAAAAAGAGACTTTATGGGAAAATTTTATGAGTAGTAAAGTGGTGAGAAGTGAAGGGCTGGGATGGAAGCGTGAGTACAATATGTGTGGGAAAAAATACTAGAAACTATACACAGTACTTTTTGGTGTTGTTTACCTTTTGTACATGTTGTATTTGAAGATGTCTTGTGTGTATTGTTGTTAGTTGTCTTGTGTGTATTGTTGTCATCTTATGTGTATTTGTTGTACTATGTGTGCATTGCTGTTTTTACTTTAGATGCCGGACTGCTGGCTAGAAGTCAGTATTCGGAAGGTCCTGCGACGGGCCACCTCGACACAGGTTTTTCTTGGTTTCCCCGCGTCTATAAGCAAATGCTGAGATGGTTCCCAAAATTCCAAGTTGCCACTACATGCTTCTCATTTAGCCCTCCCGACTTAAATCTAGTAGTAACCAGCTTCATGTTTTGCATACATGTAAAATAACCACTGCCACCGGGTGACAACCCAATTGCAGTTAAATAATAATAATAATAATAATAATAATAATAATTATTATTATTATTATTATACCTTACTGCTTGTCACTCGTTGACTTCGCTTAAATTTCGCAACGTCTATTTGTTTGTTGAAAATTTTCCGTTGTTTGTTGAAATTGTACTTTCTTTTGGGTTACTGTTTTGCAGAGGGGTAGGGTTACGTACGCAGTTTCGCAAGTACTGTTACCATACTGTAGTTAAGGTTTTTGTGTTTGAAGTTTGCGTAAATACAAATAAGGAATAAGTTTTAGTAAGTCAAAACACAACTAGTATTGTTTGTATTTTTATTTCATGAAATAAAAATACAAACAATACGAGTTGTGTTTTGACTTACTAAAACTTATTCCTTATTTGCACAAAATCAAACACAACGTGGATGACTCACCTAAAGATCATTTGCGTAAATACGTTCATATTACACGTAATAATTAACATCATTTTACAAAAACGCTCAGTCATGTGAAACGCTTATGTACAGTAAATATGTTCTCATATACACTAATATAAAATCGTGCTTTCTATGTAGAACTGAGTTAAACTGACAAAAATATCTGTTGGAAACATTTTAAATTATACAAAAAATAGGTTTTTTTTTGGTTGCGGTCAGCATTTTGGTTTAATCCACAGATTAATCTGTCACTATTCAAGTGTTGTCACTGTCCATAATGTAGTGTCATCTGATGGGAAAGTAAAAACTTAGTATCGTGCAACTGCAGCATTGGCGCTTTCAGAATGCGTTTTGAAATTTCACAATATGGAAGCTATCCCCGACAGCCTGTTTCAATTGTCTTTCTGTGATAGGTGTACCGTCATAGTCAGTGATTTTAATGAAGCGTCAGTTCACATTGACTGCATATGCATATGGTGACGGGTATCTGAAAGCAAGCACCATATTTAATTTCTCATCGAAGCCAAAGAGCCAGGACCCATATTTTAACTGGCTGTGGACGTCATGCATACGTGCATGGAGTTCCGGATCTGACCTTATTTGTTTTTATTTTTCAGGTATGTTTCTGCTCACTGCTGTAAGAACCGTGGAACTTTTTTCTGTCGGTTGTTCTTAACATCGTCTCAGATGTAAGGCTTGGACGAAGCAACAGGATTTTCACCGGCCTGCTTTCCGAATGGCATGCATAGTGTGTGCCAGTCGCCCTTTTACAACACAAACTTGGGTAAGCACACTTTATTTTATCCACGTGTGTGCATTATATTTTATTTTTTAGCGCACTAGTTAGATTACGAAAAAATGACTATCAGCTTCATCATATCTGCCTGTTCGTCGGTCCGTATGGAACAACTCGGCTCCCGTTGGAAGGATTTTCGTGAAATTTGGTATTTGAAAATTTTCCCGAAAATCTCTCGTGTACTTTACATGTATATCTGTGTACAATTATGATATTATCTCTCTGAATTCTTCGCAGAGTGAGAAATGTTTTAGAAAAAAAATTGTAGAGAAAATTAAAGACGCATTTTATGGTCCCTGAATTTTTTCCGAAAGTTGTGACGTTTGTGAGACAGTGTGGAAAAATATGGTAGAATCAGACAGGCGACAGATGACAGTATAATAAGGCGCTTGCGCTTTGGATTCTGGACAACTAAGGCTGCAGAGACACGCTCGGAATTTGTAATACCTATTACTTTTCCACGAAAACAGTGGTTACGCGAACGCGCCTCATTTTTACGTTATGTGTACGTTGCTTGTCTTGTTACCGTCTCCAGACGTACTCTTAACTTCCTAGTGATTAATACTGCCTCATTGTCGGGAAGTTGTGGTTTCCATTCTCGGCTCGGATGTCGACTGTCCCGAGTGATAATTTTGCGCTCTTCATCAATCTTTTCGTGAAGATGCTGTTGCAGATTAAGACCAGCCATGACCCACGTTCATACCACTCGTGTCGTGCCATTCTATACTACCTGAACCATGTTTTTGAAAAGACGCAGTCAGTTAACCCAAGAACGAGTGATTGGATGATCTAATGGGCCAATCATCGAACTGGTTGATGTAGCGTAAGTTTCTAGGGCTGTGTTCGTTAGGTGCCCGAAATTCCGGCCATCCTGATGAGGTTCTGTCGTGATACTCCTCAGTCTCCAGGAGAGTGCCCGGATATTGTTTCGCTTTTGTTACAACCAGACCGTTACAAATCACTTCCACCTCACCGTTTGCCAATCGTCCGTCCATCGATGCTGTACGTATAGTCTGCGACACTGCCGGCGCTGTGAAATCGCGCAGGAAGCCGAAATAAAAGATCAGTCATTCAGTCAGTCACTTACACCATCCATCCAATCAGTGAATCTCTCTACAACTTTGCTTCCTTTATTCCTTTTTACCTCTTGTCCCTTGCGTTTTTCTCCTTCTTTCCCGTCGTTTCGGACCGAGATGCGGGTGTCAATGACATTGGGTTTGCGAGGTATGGGGCTTCCCTCGCGGTGTAGTTGAATTCTTCGCTCTTCTGAGCTCTTATGTACTGTGGGCTTGTAACTGAATATCGACGTTTTGGGACAGCTTACCGGTTTTGTCTTCAGGAGTCAAGAAGTACACGTTCTGGTACAACATGTCGGTCTCATCTGTAAGGGTTAATGAGTTTTGGACTGCTGGACCTTTGCAAATGGGACTGAGAGGCTGTCCCGAAAGGTTGGTGCCCAGTTACCAATATACAGCGCATAAGGTATCAGTGCAACTGGGGTTCACAGATTATTAATTCCATATCATGACGTGTCACACGCTTCTGGGACAGGTCTCTGGGACAAAATGTCAATTACAAATCGTTACGTAATAAGTTTATTTGCAAGCGTCGATATGACATGCTCATCGGAAATGTTTCACCATATCGTTGTAGGTAATAATGAAGTGTGACGTGCGCCCTAATTCGGTCGTTCAATACCCACCCAAGCCTTAGACGTAGACAGACACTTAAAGTGATCTGCACAAGGAAGACCTCTTCTCACCGAACTGCCAGTTTGTTCAAACAGTCTAGCCGCATCTTTACCGCAGAGAAAACTTCGAAACTTTCTAAATGTTCAGTACTTTTCGTTGATATTTTGCCCTTGATCCCTGTTATCAAGGCGACTTTTTATACAGAATTAACTTGCGCCAGTTTGTTTCTCATGACGTAACTAAAATTATTGCCCCTCCATTTACATGCCGATCACAGCTCTTGTAAACATATTAGTCAACAGGCAGCTTATGTTAGCTGTACCTGTTGGTATTTGAAGACGACCTCTCATAGACTTGTGTCAGTTTGCCTTAGAAGCTTTAAGACTAGGGGAAAGTTTGGTTCTGAAGGGAAGTATGTGTAACAAGACAAGTTATGACATTGCGTAATGGATGCTTTACGGAGCCTACTCGTGACGTTGCATTGTTTTGTGTGTGTGTGTGTAGTTTGTGTATCAAAGGTAACAGGAAATGTGGAACATCTGAACGTTAAAACTTTACGCGTTCACTTGGATAGAGTCGTACAAGATAAAAGTGTGCCGATTGTTAAGTACAGCACTATGAAGACGTGTGGGCGAATGGAGGCATAGCGCTGTGGATTCATTACGTCGGCAGTAGGTCGTTGCGAGTAGTAAGCTTCACGACCCGGCCAATTTACCGTCGGGGAAAACAGATCTTCCGGAAATGTTTTCTGTGGGTGTAAACGTGACTGAATTTGCTTAAAATTGGGCACAGCTACCGGTGTTATAACAGTTACGAAATTTTGGCTTCCATAAAAAGGGAATACCGTCTTCAACTGAATAATCATTGTGTGCCGCAGACAAATTCTTTATGTGCACTGTTATTAGTTGATGTTAAAAAGCGTAATGCATTTGGGCTGACAAACTACAGCACAGAGAATGAGCCCCAAATGTCACTGTCTCTCTTTGGCAGAAGGTTTCTGCTTCGGGTGATTTCGGAAACGTGTTGTGTGAAATGTGTAATGTTCAGTCCTAATAGTTATTAGATCAGTTCGGTATTTTTACGGCTTCTTACGGAATTATTTTGTGATTTTTTATTCCAAATTATAAAGTGAACTTTACTTTTCAGTGCGCGTCTGCCTGTCCAATTCCTAGGAATCTGCGAGGATTGTTATATAAGTGGGTTTAGAAAGCTTAAAAACCCTGTAACAGTGTTTTGTTCAGTTGTCATGTTCGCGGAGCAAGGAGAAGGAATTTTTTTTTTTTACGCAGCGTGATCAGAAATTTTGACAAGGAATTAGCAAAACCTCCATTTGTAGATGGTTGGTGTAGGAGAGGATGTTACAGTAGGATGGCGGATATGCAACATTTGCGCTTGTATTATTAGACCGGGTCGGAGGGGGCGGGGAGACGATTTTTATAGTTTAAGTACTGTGCCATGTACACTGATTAGGCAAGGTATAAGCTCTTTCTGTTTTCTTAGACTATAAGAAGTTTTATCACTTTTATGTATCTGTGTAACTTTGCAGAAGAAAAACTGTCGGAGGAAAATAAAGTGAGTCTATCGGGGTAAATATGGTGGTGGTATTACCTCAGACATCGTATAGGAGATGTGGAAAGGGGCTCGCAAACTGAATTCATAGGATACTCTTTCTTTGTACTGATCCTCTTCGTCTTTAGTATGCAAAGTGACGTTGGTTTCCATTTTCTCTATTATGAATGTGCGGGAGTTGTTAGTGCGCGGCATAACGCTCGGATGGTCGGTGAAGGAACTTTTTTTTTTTAAATTTTGTACGAGGATGACAGTAGGAGAACAGAATGAGAATAAGTGAGATAAGAAGAAAATAGAGGTGTTGGTAGACGACTAAAGAGCAAAACAGTAAGGTGTACGAGGAACTGAAGAAATATAAGTAAAAGGAATAAGATGTAAGGAAAATATGGAGGAAAAGAGAAGAAACTAGGAGGAGAGTGGAAGAAGAAGAAGAAGAAGGAGAGGGGTAGGAGGAGGAGGAGGAGGCGAAGGAGGAGGAAAGAAAGAGAAGACAGACGGTGGGGTACAAAGAAAAGAGTAGTAGTTAGGACAGAAGGTGGGGCCAGACAAGGATAAAAAAGGAGCAGGTGAATAATGCTGATAACAATCAATTAAGGAAGTGTAGCGACGTGTTTATTTTCCGCCTGCACGGCCATGTCCGTGAACAGCACGTTGTTGAGACAACATTTGGTGACGCGGACTGCAAGCGTGTTCTTCTACAGTGGATATGTGGTGTCTGATTTTGAGATCTTTTTACTATGTTAATGTATGCGATTTGCATGCGAGAAATACGTGTTTCTTTTGAGGGCGCTGTGCCGCAACCATTTGCAACTAGCAGTTCGTTACCAGTAGAAAGTATACTCGCCTATCCTACGTTCTTTGCGCGAAGAGCATAAAGCAGCGAATTATATGGAGGTCGTGTACTGCAATGAACTTGTTTGATCTCCGAAACTAGCCACAAATTTGATATTGGTGGTCAGCTCGGGGAATTGTAGGGTTGCTTTCACTTCGGTCGATATCCGCGTGTTATAACCTCTGCTTTATCCACGCAAAGTACAGCTTCGTAGTGTATTGCTTTCTCTGCGGTTCGAACTTGGACCGGAAGACAGGCTGTTCTAATTTGTTTTTGTGTTTTTTTTTATTGCGGTCATAGGAGGGTCTGAGACTGAATGGGATACGTCAGCTTCTCGTGTCCGCTGATTATGTCGATGTGTTGTGCAAAAAAATTTTATTTTTTGTTGTCCTCTGTCTGATCTTAATTCTTTTCATCCTCACTTCTTATTCACTGTATGAATAGCCCCCTTCTTTATTTTAAGCTGCTTCTCATTCTCTTCCTAATACATTATTTCGCCTCTTGTTTCTAAATTTTCGTCCCATATTTTCCTTCTGTTCCTCTTTCATGTAAGTGCTACTTCCTACCTCCATTTTGTCTTTCCTCTTCCGTTTGTCATTTTTCTTCTGTTATACAGGCTCCCCTTCCTACGCTTCCTTTTATGTCTTTCTCTTTTTTGTCTTCGCTGCTTTTCTCATTTTCCTGTCTAATGGTTGTTTATCTGATTTTGCTTCTATTTAATTTGTAGTTCGCCTTTACTTCTCAATTTATTTTCTCGTGCTTCACTTATTACCACATTGCCTGACGCTAAGAGACATGATAAGGCTACGATCCCTAGGGTTGTGCAGCCTTCCAGGCATAGTAATCGGGAACTGCTGAAATTCTGCCGTTGTGTAGGAAGGAGGCACAAATTGAAACGAACTTGGTTCGGGTTTGGGGCGTGAATGTGGTGCTTAGGAGGAATCTGTGACGCCGAAATTTAAACCATATAATTTTTCTATGTTCAGTCCAAAGCGCTGGGAAAGATTTTCTCCCCAGGCTGTGTACAAGAAAGAAATCAGTGCGAGGATTCCTGGTATCAGTCCAGTCGATACAGTATGCTTTTTCGTGTGTGAAAACGATAATATATACCTCCATATTGCTGCGTGCATTTTATTCTATGTAGGATGATCAGCATAAATTTTGACGAGATAATTATGCAACTCATTACATTTCATAATAACGGCTTTTGCAGATTCCAAATTTCGAAGTTTTTTTTGGATGTGCCACAATTTCGCCCAACATTTGTTTTTTATTTAGCGCAAAATTTGTAGATGTGTCTTCGATGTTCTATAATCCTAAATTTTGTACATATCTAAAACGATTCGTTTGTTTCTAATATCGGACATAGCACTAAATGTGGATGATTATGTCCGAAATTTGTGTGTGTACACACACACCCACACACACACACACACACACACACACACACACACACACCCACACTGAAGGTTTACAAATTCGAAGTTTTCACATTGACAGGATATTAAAAATTTCGAAAATGGAGTGCTCTCTCAAGTGATGTGAAATGCCATTGAACGCCTTGTCTTCCAAAAGAGAGTCATGGTTATGAGACGGGATGCTTGTTTCTTTCCGTGTTGTTCGGCAAATTTGTACGGCTGGTAGAACTAGAATCCCACACAGAAAGCTTTTCCAGCATGGCCCGCCTAACCAATACCGCCTCGTTGTTTCTTTGCTCTGGCGATAGGAATTATGGGCAGATTAGCTTCCAGGCAAATGTATCGCTCCATGCAACTATTAACCACGATTAATTTCTCCCCTAATCCATGCACCCCGTAATGGCCAACTACTCTGACCACAATCCTTCCATAAATTATAACACTTCTCTCTTGGCCTAGCTCCCTTTTCGGAAAACAATTGAGTGCTGTTGGCCTCACACGTGAGGGCTGTGTGTTTAGAACAGCAGTTTAAGAAAGGCTGTGGGGTCCGCTGGGCACTTTTATACCCTCCCTCCGGAAGTAGTGTGAATGACGCTTTTCTTTTTGTTCCTTTGTCCATTTGCTTAATTTCCCCCCTCCTATTTTCATTCTTCGCTTTTATTGTTATATTCCTTCCGCCAGCATTTTGACAACCCGTGGTTGAAATAAGAGCGCAGTTGTCTGGTCGTTTCTGGGGTTTTGCCTTTGTTGATCGCTAGGTTGCTAAGAGACAACTGCTGCACATCGATCGCTTATGCGCGTGTCGACTTTGAATGGATCGAATCCTCGGGTAGTTATTCTGATGTTTGTGCTCTGTGGAAGAAACTGTCGCAACCTGACAGCAAGTCTGTATCGCCCCTTTGTGGCTCAGTGTGAGTTCAGGTCGTATTGTTATAAAACACCCGTCCTGAATACAGTGAAATAAATTTTAAGTCTGATGCGATCGAATCGCCATAAGTGTCTTACAAGTGACAGTGCGGGAAGTTTCTGGTCTTGTCATACCAGGTTCGGATGTGCGGGTGTACGACACTTTTTCTGGTTGTTACGGCCCCCCGTGTTGGATATAGGAACAATTACGCCAGGAAATGCAATGAGGAGTTCTAAAAGAAAACTTTGTCCTTATTGGGATTTGTATCCCGACACCCACATAAGAGGACAGCAAGAGTATTGTGCGAGATTCCAACTGCTTTACTGTAAAATGCATATTGTGGTTTTTACCGCAGAGCGAGCCTGTTAGCATTACTGGCTGTCTCCCCACATAATTCGATAGTCCGCCTATTCGGATGTTCTGTGTTGAAGTAGCTCCACAAATACCAATCGTGACCGGTTGATTGATTGACTGATTGATTATTCGATTACAACGGATTATTTGCTAATCAATGCGTTTCGATGAGGAGCAACGCTTTGTGCAATTGGCAATAAGCCCTCTAGCTCTGTCCTGTGTTGAAACCCCTGTGCAGGTTCGCGTTTAAAACTTCTCCTGTAAATGATTAAGTTGGTAGTTGGATTTTAACGCAGCTGTTTCCTAACTCTCCCCATTCCTCCACCTCTCCCCGAAACAAAAACGTCATTCTGCCCCTTCATTCGAATGACACGTAATAATGAATACTTTCTGCTGGATGGATTCAATATCGCTAGATTACTTGCAGACATTAATCTTGAAAATGATTGTTCTGCACTGCTGGCACAGTTCCAAATACACGTGTTTGAAATTTGGCGTGAAGGAGATGAAGGAAGGAATAGGGGGAGGAATGACTATACAACGTACAAATTAAAGGAATGTAAAACAATGTAGGAAAGGAATGAAGCTAAAGGTACGAAAAGGATGGAGGCGCAGGAGCTGCAGGAAGACAAACGGGAGTAATTTGACTTGCAACAATTTATTGTTTGGAGTGTCAGGTAGGTTGTTGGACTTCAGTAATGAAGAAACAGAACAGACAGGACGGTGATCGTAAGGGGAATGTATTAACTCGTTATCCAAATAATAGTATGTATTAAAAGTTACGGTAGCTAGAGGACCTAATGTTGGATTTTTTTGCAACTATAGTGGGTCACGTGACTGATGAAGAAGTAAACTGCAGTTTAATCTCCATTTACCGTCCATGGAGTGTACTCCGAAAACACAGCAAAGAAGTTACGGCAAGTAACCTTGGTATCCGCACTTCTGGGATATGACCGCGTCAGTGGTAAATTGGTTCCCGACGTTTTGAGACACGTCGGGAACCAATTACCTAGAGACGCCATGGCATATCCCAGAAGTACGGGTATCTCAACTACACTGCTGCAAAGTCAGCAAACTTTCTAATAGGAATGTCTGATATAACAGGATGCTTCGCTGCGGCTGAGGAGTCAGTGTCGTATGGAAGGTGTGCTTATTGTATTAGTCACACTGCGAGTTCATTGGTGAATCATATTCGTGATATTCAACACGCTTGGGTGTGCTAATGTAGGCGACGTTTGTTCATTTTGTGGTTGAGTAATTGCAAGCGTCGGTCTGTCGTGCTGTGTTATCTAACCCCATGCATCTCCACAACTCGCCCTGCGCGTGACTTCAGCCCCGTGCGTCTTCATCAAAACAGATTAATACTGGTATATCTGGACGTCATGCGATCCCTGCTTTACATTCTTAGCTTCTGCACATAAACACCAGCCCTTACGACTTCGTAGTAGAGCAGTTCAGGTAAAGGATACAGTGTTTAGGAGGTCATGCTGTACGTGGTCGACTGTAATTGGTAGTTTAAGCAGTTTACCCTGTCTCAGTCACTCGAACTCTGAGATGCTTGATTGTGTATTGTACAGAGGTTACGCAAATGAACACCAGCAAAATTGTTTATAATTCGTAGAGTGGAACAGCCCGTGATACCTTCATTTTCGTGAACAGTGAAAGGTACAGTGGCATGATTCGGTACCAGCTTCAGTCAGCAATTCGAAGAAAACGATGTGGGTGAATAAAGGTTGACCAACTAGATGACACTTGCTTTGTTATCTACTGCTCAACATGTTTCAGACGTTAATACGTCCATCTTCAGGAGCTTGCGACTACTTGTTGCGTTGTGTAGGCTGACTTGAGGCGTGCTGGTGTTATGTAGCGGGATTGTCTGTTGG
>Ga0136643_10011385_pt1 | contig 13193 bp, 6 predicted proteins | sample TergutLab28metaG_FD_96883 | JGI IMG/M metagenome (GOLD analysis project Ga0136643, IMG submission 96883) | Labiotermes labralis P1 segment gut microbial communities from Petit-Saut dam, French Guiana - Lab288 P1 (version 3) (version 3) | ecosystem: Host-associated > Arthropoda: Insects >...
TGTGGCCCAGAGGGTGGGTACAGGTATAGCTCTACTCTTCCATGACCGCGGCACTAGAAGGGGGTGAGTGGTCAGCAGCACGCCCCGGCCGCACTTTACCCCCAGAAAAGACCCGGTACCCATTTTACATGAGGCTGGGTGGGCCCCAGGGCCGGTCTGGACGGGCGGAAAATCTCGTCCCCACCTGGATTCGATCCCGGACCTTCCAGCCCGTAGTCAGTTGCTATACCGACTGAGCTACCCGGCCCATCCACTTGCACCGTAGTGTCAATATTTAGTCAGACTGGTTAAAGGAACAATTTTGCAATTTATCCTTGTACACACCATATATACTCTCGGTGCAATAAATTTCTTAAAAAAAATGCAGTAGGTAGAGTGACTTCAAATTTAATTCTATATTTTCTGCTATTAAACGTCGTTATTGAATAATCAGACCCCATTTATTCACCTTTATGTCGGTTAAATAAGCAAACGTATCCTCGAAAAATACGACTCTGGATCCCGAAACAGCAATACTTTTGTGACGGTTTTGCACAGTGAGAGTTAAGCCGCAGCAGTACCAATGCTAACAAGGAGGTGTACATAACCAGATAAGAAAAAGTACAGGGTAAAGAAATTTTACATTCGTCTGAGTCTGATATTATACCGCAAGAAAACAGTACAAATTTTAAACTATTACGATAAATCGTTCGATAAATCTTCCCTTTTAACTTTTAAAACCTCATGTCTTGTTTTGTGTCCTTGCCATTCAAAACGTAAATGAAACGTACATGCCAACCACGATCAGCTTGTGTTCGTGAGGACATCCACAGAGGTGTGTATGATATTTCCTACGTGTATCAGGCTTTTGGGTTCCTGAATTATGCCAAATTATTCCTCGAAGGATGATTAATACAGGCTAAGAGCCGCATAGGTACGGAAGTTGAGAAAGACCCTCAATATCACGTACATTACGAGAACAGGCAACAAAACTTAACACGACACGCAATGCACGCACAACGTGATATTGTGGCGTGTTACCGTAATGTTTGTAAACCATCGGCTGTCCTAACAGCCTGATACCATTTCACTGGGACAGAGCGCTTTTATGGTGATTTAATACCGCCGGCAACAATTAAGCGTACTTAGGTCTTCATGTAAAGTGCCTGATGTTTCTCCCCCATTTTAACCAAAATTGGATTCCCTCGACTGATTTTCACAGAAGTACCAAGTATCAAACTTCATGAAAATCCGTCAGATGGGAGCCGCAATGATATGTATGGGCAGACGGACGGAGTGATATGACAAAGTAAACCGACGCTTTTCGCTACCGTGCGAACGCGCCTCAAAACTACAATGAAGTGACACGTATCGAGGCACATAAACAACATGTTGCAGTACAAAATGTTCATCCTGTTCATACCTGACGGTACCGCGCACAAGTAAGAGGCAATGCTGATGCTTCGGAAAGCTGTATTCTGTTGAGGGCCGCATGACTCTGTCCCTGTACCTGGTAACCAGTTACTGTACATGTCCGCCTCTTGCGCATCGAAAAAGAGGCGGACAGAAGTGAATAAGAGACGTAAAGAGGAACGTGTTTTCCTTACACACTATCCAACGTCACAACCGATAATACTCACAAAATTACCTTAACATATTCGGCACAGAAATACAGGTAACAAAAATGAACTGTCATTCAAAAGAAACACGATGGAATGTTCTGTCTGCACTACATACCTCGAAGAATTTATCGATTAAATGGGTCGATACAGAACGGTAGCTGTTCATACCATCCTTTCCATTTTAAAATCCAACGTCCAGATTAATTTGGACGTCGTGACATACTTCCCTCGCGTTTCTTTTACAGAAAGTGCGTTCTTGTCAGCACCACAGTATGATTCTCAACGGAGGACAGCATTATCAAGGGTCCTCAGGCAAGCGTCTCCTCTGTCGCCAAAGGTACTGCTCTCTCTCTCTCTCTGTTCATAGCTCTTAAAACCTAACAGCCATACCGCGTAAGGCGGTTTTATCGAATTGCGCAAATGAAACGTACAGTTACATATGGAAGTGAACGCACGGGCGACTATTTAATCGTGGCGATAAAAAAAAGTCGCAGCATGTTCCATTTGAAGGACGACACGATTGTCGCTTGACGACTGCTAGCACAAATAAAACACGACAATATACATGGACGCGAGCGCACGAGTGACAATGGCTCCTTTCTCACCCTACGCAATAAACTTCCTTTTCATGTGATTGTGCGGTTTTGCGCAAATATACTGGCTATATGTTTACCTAACGGTGTTTCTCCCAGTAAAAATCAAAGACCGCACGTAAAGTGCCTGATATTTTTCTCCGATATTAACCCAATTTGAACTTCTCGACAGAACTGTAATAAAATTTCTCGGTATAAAATATCACAAATGTCAACTCTCTAGGAAACGAGCTGTTTCACGCGGAGGGGCAAACTGGCAGGCAGTTATGACGACGCCAGCAGTAGCTTTTATCTCGAATCTGCGAATGCATCTAGGATACTTAATGGTTATATTCTCAGGTGATCTGGTAGGGAATAGAACTTGCTTTTCAGCAATCTTTGACTCGGTATCGAAGTGCCCAACATTGCTTTCCTTTCAGTTTTTCGAAATGCAAGTATCCTTGCAGCCAAAGCCATAACCGAATCAGTGCGCGCAATGTGTCGCTCCAGTGCGCGACCTCACACTACACATCGCCAGTGTCCATCATCGCTGCTAATACTGCCGCAGCGATTAAAACCGCTCGTGGGCGCCTAGCCTAACTCGCTTCCCGACGAATCTGTAAAGGTTTTATGCCGTGTTTGCTCCCAGGTATCTGCTTTCATATATGTGTACACACGGACAAGATCGATTGACTTCCGCATTAGGAGTAAATTTGATGCAGGCATGGACGTAATGGCATTCGAAGCCAGTTTCATATTTTCAGATTGCTACTGTGGTGTGTGACATACTTTTGTATTTTAAATCTTATTTACTGCTAACCATGCCATCACCCGCAATGCGTTTGTTGTGTTAGCGAAAGAACAGCTGCCTTAAGGCTTGATGAGTTGACAGTGGCCACTGTACACCCCCCTCCCTCTTCCAACCATAAGGATTTGGTCCTGCCAACATCAGTTGTGCCGTTCGGTATTTTTAAGAACGTAATCCTCTCGGTCGGCAAACTGTGTGTCTAATATCCACATTTCTTCTTCTTCTTTTTTTAATTAACTTATTTCACGACGCTCTTTATGTCGCAGCCGATCCTATTGATTGTGGGGTCTAAGGTGCGGGTCTGCGGCCGCTCGCTTGCTGGGATTGCGGGTTCGAAACCCGCCGGAGGCATGGTTGTCTATCGCTTGTGAGTGTTGTGTGTTATCAGGTAGCAGTCTCTGCGACAGTTTGATAACTCGTACAGAGGAGTCCTACCGCATATGGTATGTCTGAGTGTGATCGTGAAGCCTCGATAAAGAGGAGGTCCTGGGCCTACTAGGGGCTGTCGTGCAATGGAATATGGCTCATTATTCAACCTATAATGATACGCTCATCATGAAATAATAAGGCTGTAAAAGGAAATGAGCGCTTACTACTTAACGACAATAGCCAGCATTTGCTTGCAACAACTCAGGAAAAATCTTAGCAATGGCAAGTCTTCGCGCATATATTTGGTCTGGGACCTCTAGAAAACTTATCAGGAGAGCAAATACCTGAATAACAATGTTATATTACGTTTCGACTGTTGGCCACACACTATTCTTCAGGTGGTTCGATCACAATATACAGACACGCGTATCGAATACGTCCAGTTCTAAGGCTGTCAACAAGGTGCAATGTAGATGACCCTTCAAGATGAGACCACTGTGTTGTTTCGAAGAGCTTGGGCAAGGAACATCCGCTGCCAGAGCGCAACACTCCGGAAAAACGGAGCCGTCCTTGTATTCGTCACGGTGAGTGTTGACTGTACTTCTATCTGCAGGTGATGGGATCAGCTCTTTGTTGTGTTGTAATCGTTACAAACAATATCCAAAAGCGTTTAAGTTTTCAGAAGGCCGGGGTACCTTCAGACGCACTTTGACGCAGCCTTCTGGCTGCCATGGAGATAACAGCAAACAGATTTATTTCCACTCTCTTTTCTTTGTGACGTGTTAAGACTTACTCCATGCAAGGTGACACTAATGTGGTGTGCTTCGTGAAGCATTACAACGAACGTCAGACAGTAAACATGGGAATTTATTCTAATCTTGGCGCAGAGATTTATGAGACCACTAATTTTGTTTAAATTACTGCATTATACTAATCCCAGCTATAAAGTGCATCCTACACGTGTATACTGTGTGTCTTCACTTCACCCAGCACTCCAGGCTCAATGGCACACTTAATTCATCTACCAAAGTACTGGATAAATTTACGCGACAGACCTACATGGGCACTGAGAACTGCGCGCTGCTGGTTTGTTACGCAGCGAGTAGTGGTAGTTTCTTACCGACGATTCGGGACAACCTTTCGGCTCCATCTTTAGTTTTTGTTGACCGCTGAACCTTTCAGATGGGATATGTGGTACCGAAACGTCGTTAAGTAGTTACCACTACACGCTATGTAATAACCCAGAAGAGCGCAGTTCGTATCGACTTCGCGGCGGATGTCTGAAATCTCCACCATGGATATTATCAATTGCCTGTTTACGCGAACATTTCAGCACTGAAGGTTGTGAGGTCTTCTGGGATGTTAGTCGTGTCCACCGATAATTGCCGACGTTTCGAAGGATCGTAGTACCTTCATCTTCGGAATTAAGCAATTCGCGACGATCGGCACAGCTTATCATCTCCAAAGACTCCAACGTTAAACAATACCGCTGCCAGCAACCCATATCACACAACTATAAACATTGTAAATATGAGATTTGAGGTTTTTATGGTCGGGAAATATTTCTGTTCTGAGTTTTCGATTAGCGGCACTGCGTAAGATAGTAGACGGAAAATAATTTCGGTGGACAATACTGCCTCCATGTTCAAGGTACACAATGGAAATAGCGGGTCCCTTGGTACAACCTACCAGACTACAAGATGGCCACACAACTTAATAGACAAAAATGTAAATATTATTATTTTTGTTAACATTTTCCTTACAGTATCCGCTGCTAAGGCCATACCCTCACGAGATGGTCAAATTCAGCTATATGATTTCTATAGACCTATTTGATGTACCATTCTAGCTGTGATTAATTTGAGACTTAAAACCGATGACAGACATTTCGATAAATACACACGTTCCTTCAAGTAATGTCACTGCAAATTTAACAAAACATATATTTATTTTAATATTTATAATAAGCCCCATTCTGTTAAGCTGATGACCCTTCGTAAGGTACTGTCACTTCTCGCCCTTTCAGGATCCACAAAGTTCATCAAATTGCTCATAAGAAATGATCAATAGATCCTATCCTCAGTCACTGTATTGACTTCACGTCCGTAAACTCCATACCTTTAAGCTCCACTTTAATATTATCGCCTCACTTACACCTGTGTCACCCAAGTGGACTCTTCCCTTCAGAAACCAGCAGAGAGATCTAGCAATAATCAATACGACGTTTCACGATAACAAAAAATGGAACAGGACAGGCATGCGAGTGGTCACGTGACTTCGAAGGTGTTCGACCGCTTACCCCTGTTGCAGCAGACCCCTCACGCCATGTCGTGGTTGGGGGATGAGTTCGTTAATAATCCAAAAGGTATTTCGCCCCTCTTTAGGGCATATCGTGGCTCCAGAATTACAGGTTGCGTGGTTCAGGGGGATGATTCACGAAAGAAGGGACATACGCAGAGGGAAAGCAGAAGTTTTATAGACGACGTAAATTTAGATGCATTTCGAATGTGCATGCTATTTAATCAATAAAGCAGTTGTAACTTCCTTCTATTCATCATGGATCATAAGTGTGAACGCCCAATAAATCTGTGTATCAATGTTGTTACTATTTTTTACCAAATTCAAAATTCTAAAAACTATTATCTGAAGATTTAAAATTTTCTGTGTAGGTTAATCGATGTCAGACATACCAGACAGTATGAAAAACATCCAACTCATTTATGCAATATACGATTCACGGTTGGTTGCTCGAGCACTTCACTCATACAGCCGTAGTTACAAGCAGCGTCCGACAGATAGCACCAATTCTCAGACGGTCTCGACATGTGCATACTTTCACTTACACGAGACGAGACTTAGTTTTGACAGATGGTGTTAACAATCGGACGACCTGGACGCACACATATTGCTTATGTCTGTTGCAGTTTTAACGGATCTTTCTCGCTAATTCTGGTACAACGAGCTTCCATCTTGAAGATGTGAGATTTCTGGCAGTCAGAAGTTTTGTACTGCAATTTCTTGCAACAACCAAGGAAAGGTTGAACGTATAAAAAAGATACTTGAAAAGACTGACACATAAAACAAATATAATCTGGCATTAAAGGTACGCTCCAGCATGTTGATAAAAAAAGGAAATGGATTTCGAACTTGAGAACAATAAGAAAGAAGAACCTGGAATGAAGGACAGATCCAATCGAGTAAAGCTGAGATGATCTCGACGAAACATCAATGTGGAAAGGCCAAGGAAGGAAAACAGAGGAACTATCGGACAGTTTGCAAGCCTAGCAAGAGATTGTAGGGGTATATATGAGTTTGGTGAAGGACAGACATTCAGCCAATTTCCAGGATCAATTAAACGCGAGTGGTTTCTGGTTGCCCTAAGTATGGAGTGAAAATTGGATCTTCTCTTCCATTTCTCTGAAATCTGATTAACTGTAAACGTTTGTTGTTCTTCCAGACCTTTCAGTTATATTTCTAAGTGGAATGTTACCAATAAGACCGTAGCAACCGAATGCAGCACTCAATTTAAAACCACAAAAACCTGAAACTAGGGTGCGCTACATAGGTAACTGCAAACACATCTATTTTCTCTTGACTTCAAATTTTGTCAAAATATATGAATATATCAGAAATTTTTGGTTTATAATATTTTTATGTTTAATATGATTTTTTTTCAGCCAGAGATAAGACGTGGTGAGAACATTTGATTAAAAAATAAAAGTAAAAATTGAAAAAACACATAAAAATGATTGAGGGAAGGTCAAGAAAATAAACAGAACGTTAAATAAAAAACCTTAATAAAAGAAATCCTTTTAGACGGTGATTACATTCTTTTATAATCTGGTTTCAGCTGGCAGTTTAACCACCAATACACACATATTACCTACACTATAACCACAGATGCGACTAGGAAATATGTAAAGCAGTGGGATGCCCAAGAGCATAATTATCGGGCAGAAGCGTTGAGGAAATCCGCCTTGAAATGCAGCTTGAAGGGAGAAGGGGTTAACGGTGTGCAGTGTTCCACGGGAAATATGACTCTGCATTTTGGATCAAATACTGATCCCAGCTACGAGATTTCAGAAACGTAAATGACTACGATTTCAGTTCCAATACACAGACGGGCCGGGAAATAAAACAGTTCACGACTAGCCGATAATTTTTGGGAAGATGTTGGGGAATTCAGTATATATTCTATCACAAATCATTATACGAGAGCGCTTAATCTGTATTCGTTGGGAACAGGCGCCATGCCTATACAGGGTGATTCAGGAGGTGATAATACCGGTCATTGTGATAAAAAAAGTTCACATGAACATTGTCTAATTGTGAATGGCTACCGAGATACAGCTGTTTGCATCTACAAACAAAAAAGCATTGTTTATTATTATTATTATTACTTAATGCAAATTAGTTTTCACTGGGTGGCAGTAGTCCTAAAACTAGTACAGACAAAAAATAAGAATAAATATACATAAACGAAACAACACAAAAACAGAGTACCAACAATCAAAACACAGTAAATACAAGTACCCATGTTACCAAACACCCACATAATTGTCACAACACCCACACATTATAAAACCCACACATACACACACCCACATATTACAAAACAAGTTAAAACAACTACAGTTCAAGATAAACACCAAATGATATAGTAAAAATACAATCAAGTACCCTCGGTATAAGATTACCCTAATGTCCATGTTACTTTTGTCCCCAAGAACTTCACTGTATCTCACTTCACTTCACTTCATTTTAAAACAAAATCACTTAACACAAATCACGTCAGTTCACTCCACATCACTACACTTCACATCACTTCACTTATTTACACTCAATCCAGACTTGAATTCCCTTGCTTGTAACTACATTCTTAACCTTCTTTCTAAACGTGTTTAGTTTGCAGGGGAAAGACGCTAGTAAGCCTGCAGGTAATTGGTTCCAGCTTTTAATTGTCCTATTTACGAAGGAATATTTACCAACATCTGTTCTTTGTTTCCTAGTCCTAATTTTCCGATTATGATCGTCTCTACTCAGGTAACATGGTTTTAGAAGTCTATCCCCTATCGCTTTCCAATCCCGTCCGCCAGTGTATGCCTTGAAAAGGGTGTATATTCGGGCGATCAATCTTCGCTGTGCCAAAGTTTCCCAACCCGACTCATTTATATTATTTGCAAATTTAGCCGCTCTCTTTTGCACCTGATTTAAAGCACTTACCACATCTTCTCTGTATGGGTCCCAACACACCGCTCCATACTCAAGTATCGGTCTCACTAGTGCCACATAATCTAAACGTTTCGTATTATTATTTCCCTTTACAGTGATTGGTAATGAAGAACGAAAAATTGCCTACAATTAATTGCATTCTAATTTTAGTTTAATGTTTAAGTAACAAATTTGTTACAGCTCACAATAAATATTCATAACTCCTACAGCCAACCTCAATACACTTTGCTAGGCTTGTGCGAAGATCGAGTGTTGTTCGTTTGAGTTGATCTTCGTGTTTATTTTTGGTAGAAGCAGCATCCAAAATGCGAGCCAGCAATTCGTCTCGTGTATCCATCTTTCCTTTGACAAACTTCGCTCTTCATCCAACCACATATACAAAGTTTAACACAGTTAGGTCTGGAGATTCAAACAGCTCTATCTCGGTCACATTCAGAATTAGACACATGTTAATATTCACTTTCTTTCTCACAATGACCGATACTATCACATCTTAAAATATTGACCTTTCTTACTGAATCAACCTGTATGATAAGCGTGATGCCAAGAACGGTTTACCTCAGAAATGTATATTATGACATTTGGTGGCAACGACCCCTCCACTGAGTGAAGTGTTGGTACAGTACTGTTCATGTCTTAGTTACGATACTTTTTATACAGGGTAATTCATAAGTCCCTCCGGGATTTCCGACCTCTGCGGTACAGTAGCCGGGATGGTCACGCCGAACGGGACCATGTCATCAAAGGGAGAGACACTCCAGGTTTCTGTCCTACCTTACAGGTGCTCGATATGTCTACTCTGCAGTGTCTGTCTTGGTTGTTGCGCAGCCGAGTTCGGAAGTTCCGGAGAGACTTATGAATTACCCTGTATAGGAATCTGAACACGACTTTCATAAGTCACGAGCAAAACGAATGTACACACACAGGAACCGCGAATCAAGTAAATGACACACTCAGTATGGGTGTGCGCTATTATTAGTGGGACCGACTCTCCGAAATTGTACCTCTGGTACAACAATTTCCAAATTTCGCTACTCCACCGGACTTTGTTCCAATAACAACAATATACGAATTTAAACTGTAAAATTATACACACTTATTCAAACGTTAAAACTTTCTGTAATAGCTATTTTAATTCGCAATGTTCAGCGATCAGGTTACTTTAATGTGAGCAAATGTGTTATCCGATATAATTGTGTGTTTCTAGCCAGTGAATACAACAGTAGGCCCATCTCTGCGTGAATGTATGGGGCGCATTTATTCTGTCCATTATTTGTTTCACAGTGATACCATCCAAACTATTTCGTGTGAGTGAGTATGGTACATACATTTTAGTAACATCATCCAGATGAGGACTGTTGCCCGGAGAAATTATAACTTGGGGAAAAAAATCAATTTCCGTTGCTTGTCTCTTGTTCAGACATTTATAAAGATGGCAGCGACGTTAGATTAAAAATCAGATTAAAGTAATTGTGAAAGGTCAGATAGACTAGTCTGACCACAATATTACTTCTTTCTGCGTGCTGCACTACTTTCTTGCCATTTCTGGCACATCTGTTAATTTCTAAAAACCATCCCCATACTCAGCCCCCCAAAACTTATTCGCCTTCACCCCTTTCTGCTAAATTATAAAAAAATCACATTCCTTGCATGTTTGCACATTGCGTCGCGGAATCACACTTGCTTTTATATGTACGGAAGAGATGATTTTTGTTTACTTACTGTATATATTGCTGCATATTTTTATGTGTTTTCTACAGCTCGAACACGGGAATCAGGCGTTCATTCACACTTCAAACAATGACGTTCCTTAACTAAAACTAATATAAGTATGCTATATGGTCAAAACACAATTATATTTTCACATAGCCTAGTACATATGTTATACAACTACATGTTTCGGCCCTGGGTATTGGCCATCTTCAGGTTGTTCACAACTTATCGATCAGCTATACAATGTGCGTAGGTTTTATTCTGGGGGGACGAGACCGCGTCTTATAATATTGGGGGGCATGGCCATGCCCTCCAATATTGTAAGACGCGGCTATGTGACAATACGGTTGTGTTCTGACCATATAGCTTACTTACATGCCTTTTAGTCAATTAGACCAACACAACTGGGATGACTCACCTCAAAGTTATGATGTTCGTGTTTTTCCGAGTAGGGAGAAGCCTTACGACGTCTGGCGAATCCTAACAATTGCCTTCAAAAACATTTAAAAATAAGATAAATCTGAGGTCTGTAAATTCGCGCAGAGTACATATTGTGTATGTTACTGCAGCCATGCATTTCAGGAATTTCTTCTGCTCTAAATTTATACTGATTTTTACAGCTATGTATATTGTACTTTTCAGTTAAGGGCTAATAAATACGAGTATTATTGCTAAAGCGGAAAGTCTTCATACAACAATAAATACATTAATTTTTACTCCTACTTCTGTTATTAACATACACTTCAAACGCCACTGTTTTTGAAGCAGAAAAAGTTCAACCGCTGTTAACGGAATACAAACTGTCATCTTTTTAGTTTATAAAGAAAACATGCCGCTTGCATTTCATTGGAACTTTGTCATTCCAGAGTCTGGACCGAAATTAGACAGCCGTTCCATGCCTGCCGTACTTTACAAAGTGCTGGATTACATGTGGTATTTATACCGACAAGTTTGTAAGTTAGGACTACCAGAATTTTCACTGTAGGTCTGCAAATAGACGTGTCAATAAGAAAGGCGAGATAACACCCAGAAAACTCTGAAGTAGCAGACAAGCGTTATCAGTAAGCATTCTAATCCCTCAGCACTTAATCTTAGATACCTTATTGTTTTGCTTCTAGGAAAGCAGATTTTTCTCTGAAATGTACAAATAAATTGTGTCTAAACAGACAACACTCCCGGACTGGCGGCCACCCTGTTGGGGAACCCCTCGTGTCTTGATGTTTCTGGACATATACACGTAATGGACACTTCCAAACAACAACCTCTCACAGCCCCCCCCCACCCCCACTTGACCAATCAGGCCCACAGCTAACCATGATAACCGAATAACGGGCCCCTGACTGCCCATCGCTATCGGGAGCATTTAACCCAGACGTGGATAATTGGGCAGAAAAATCTTTGCGAATAGTTCTTACGATGACCAGCGGCTAGTATATTAGAGAGTTTATCTAACTTTAAACATGTTCCGAGTTTAAGCAGAAATAAATCAGGTAGCGAGAACCGCCATTCAACTGAACGTGCGACTGCAGTCCACAACATGAAGCAGGGAAGTGTGTGTTCCGAATGAACAGCGCTGTTTCTACATACCTTTGATGTTGTGTCTGAATCACAATTGATACTCTCAATTCAATGTATGAGATTTGCGGTTCTCATATCGGGGAACATTAATATCACGCTTTTCTGGGGTACGACGCCGTGTAGTTTGGTCTATAAGTACCAATGTGTCCGAGAAACCCGCCGCTTCTCACTTCAGGGTGCTGATATCTTATTTTTCTCTCTCCCTCGAAGACTCTACGGTGCATATGGTGCCGCATTTCTATACAGCATATTGAATAATTTTTAAAAGTATTACATTTTCAAACGTTCCCATTTTAATTCGAACAGTCTCTGCTGAATCAGGAAAAGTACGTTTGCATAATTACTAATCCATTTACATCGTCGACGAATGGCCAATTTAATTCGCAGCGTGCTGCGTACGATTACGGGAACCAACACCTGCACTTTACATATGCATTATATGTCGGACCGATCTGCTATTCTGTAAAGCTACTGACACGATTTCCGACCCAAAGTTGCAAGATACTTTATAGATTTCCTTTAAAATTATTACAGAATTCGCCCATGTGGTACAGAAATGAATGGGTTAGAACGTAAATTCATGCACAGATATGGAGTAACATAAAACAGCCGAAGACCAATACATAGATGACACAATAATATAAACAACTTAAGAAATTACCGTAGAACGTAATGCATACGGTTTGTACGGCCTGCTATTGTCCATATATGTTATATTCTTTATTATTTTTAATAAAAACTTTGACCATGTGAGTATCTGCAATGTGCCTTTCCACTTTTCACACAAGGTACACTACAAGGCATATCGATATCTCAGAAACAGAAAATCTCTTACAAAACCTATCTTTACAACGGCGAGATATCGTATTTATTGTGTCCACCTCTTAAACAGCAAGATTTACAGTCATTATTGCTCAATTTTATGTTCGGTTCGTCAAATTTTTCTTCGACCTCAGTTCGTACCATGCAGAGAACACAGTCTGTCTCAATTATAAAGAACAATTTCGGTGAGATACTGCGTACTTCATATCAAGTGCCCCTGTTATTTTTTTCCGATAGTAACTAGAATCTGAATGGGTCAGCAAATTTTACTCAGAACCCGATATATTAAATTTCACTGAAATCCTTCCGCTGAGTGGCGTTTTTTCTTTACGGTCGGAGAAGATGAGGCTAATAGCAGTTTTTTGCAACTTCTTTGTTAACCTGCATAAAAATGAATATTAAAGAAAAGAACCCCGGATTGGGGGGGGGGGGGGGCGCTGACTAACCTTGGTTCAGGGTAGGGGGCAGTGGGGGGCCCTTGTTTTCCCCCCAAAAAAA
>Ga0136643_10011387_pt1 | contig 13192 bp, 5 predicted proteins | sample TergutLab28metaG_FD_96883 | JGI IMG/M metagenome (GOLD analysis project Ga0136643, IMG submission 96883) | Labiotermes labralis P1 segment gut microbial communities from Petit-Saut dam, French Guiana - Lab288 P1 (version 3) (version 3) | ecosystem: Host-associated > Arthropoda: Insects >...
TATGTACAGTACACCTCCTGATGATGGGCTACAAATATGCCCGAAACATGTATAGGTTAACTGACGAAATAAACTGAGGATAAACAATGCATCAAGTGGGTTTTCATTACACGGACTTATCGAATAATTTTTTTAACAAGGAATATCATTATAAAGAAGCTCTAAGCTAATTCACTTTCACCATATACATAAGACGTATAACCTAATTTTAATATTTAAACATTTTCTTGATAACCACTCATCCTTCAGTATATCGCCTACTATTAGTGCAGTGATGAATTATGCAGATTTAATAACTGAAAAATATTATAAATAGACCTACGGAATCAATACCCTGAAGGTTTCCAAAAATAATATATAAACTTGCGTCAGCACCAAACCTAAAATCCTTATAGAAAGGGAATAAATTTAATGGAATACTAACCTTAGCACTAAACAGAGAAGCGCGTTCACTTTCACACTGCAACGCTTAACACCCAAGGATGTCCATGTGGGCCACTGCCTCGGAAGTTCTGTGGTTCGCAGAGCGAAAACTGAGATGGTAGCAAGGTGAAAATTTTGTCTCTTCCTGAAATTGAACCCTGTTCATCCGGCTGGTGGCTTCTCAATTTTTCGATCGAAATTTTCTATCTCAAAACATGTATTTATTGTTAGAAATATAGCAGCATTAACAGATATTCGGTCTAATACAGGTTTCCACTCTTGTCTTGTCTCACAAAGTATCACAGTTTTCAATCAACACGTCACTTCCCTTGTTGCACATCTGTCCGTACAACGGCCCTATCTCACCTGCCTCATCCGTAGCCGAGGTGTCGGAGCCCCTTGTAATATGATTAGCCTGAGGTTTCCGTGCTATGTGCGTGCATTTAAAACTGAATTTTAAATGGGAAAGTTTAGGCCCAGGGCGCAGCCCCTAATTCTTGTACAGAATCCTCTACATGCGGCATATCGAGATACCAACTGCAGATACAATTTTAGTACAGGTTGGTGTCTTATGCACAAAGTATCCGAGTCCATTTACCTCTGTAAGACCCTAGTCTTTACGGTGAGTTATTTTTTTAATCTCTTCCATCCAAACTCCTCCCTTGTCAATTATCCGCAATTGCTTATTCAGTACAGCAGCAATATCCTTCATACCTCGAAGTTTTTGCCACAATACGGAGGCTCTTTATTTGTGAATTTAAATTTAAGGGATGTTTGGTATTTGTGTACTTCAATTTCAACATAAACTTTAATACACATAAAAATTAACCTGTATAAATTAAAATAGCACCCCTCCTCCATTTCGGAGTATTTATGTCATTGTAAGTCCATAAACTGCAACTAGATGAATACGAGGGGTTATTCGGCCGAATAAATCAGTTACATATACTATGCAAGAAATAATTCGATACAGTCAAATTCGTAGTGAATATTATCAGCTCCAATTACAGCCCTATTAAAACGTAGCACGAATAAGAAGGCAGTAACAACGACAGGAAGTGAATGATGTGACTATTCGGAGCTTATATGGAAGCAATTCAACTTTTAAGTCTTAAGAATTTCGGGAACATGGCTACTAAGCTTATTTGTACTAGAATTCTAGCCATCTATAACATTACTTACTTACTTACTCCGCGGAGCAAGTCCTTCTTCAGAAGCTAACCGGCTCTCAGCTAGTCAAGAAATTCCCACGCATTTTATGGAACCCGAAAGTCCATTACCGCATTCACAAGAGCTCGCCACCTCTCCCTATCCTGAGACAGATTGATCTTGTCCATGACCGACATCCCACTTTCTGAAGATCCATCTTAATATTATCCTCACATCTACGTCCGGGTCTTCCAAGTGGTCTCTTTCCCGCATGATTCCCCGCCAAAACCTTGCATACGCCTCTGCTCCCTCCCTTCCCACACGTGGACCATTAGTTTTGTCGTTTAACCTATTCCGACAGTTTGATGAAACCAGGATCATAGAACTAGGACGTACCAACCGCTTAATATAAAGACTGTATGTTTATTTGAAAAGTCGGTGTACTTTACAGTGCCCTTTTTATAGAGTAATGTTCCAGAAGACCGGAAACCTCAAAATCTTTGCTGTGAAAACCTCAAATAAAACAGCCTACATGCCCTAATTTTTTTAATTTTGAGCAAGAAAAATAGGCTCAAAACGTACTCATATTTTCGTTTCCTAATTTATAATTTTAGTGTCTTTCATCACAACTGTTATTTGCATCTCCAGTGCACAATACTGAACTGTCTTCTCGTGACGCACAGATTCGCAATCTTTCCTTTCCTTTGCAGAGGTCACGCCTGATATTTTAAAAGTAACTATAATAAGAAATTTTTAAACTAATAAACTAATAACACGGTATTTATAATGACGGAAGCTGAAAAGCAGTACAGGGTGGGTACGGAATTAGATTCCCAGCGGAGGAAAGAATTTTTCTTCGCCAAGTCCGTGTGTGTTGCCCACCCTCCTCAAATGAATACCGGGGTCATTACTAGCGTGTAAAGCGGCCAGGGCAAGTTGCCGGCTGCACACACCAACTAGCTCCAGAGTTAGGACAGGGCAGAGAAATAAACCTTATCCCCTCTGTGCCTTTATGGCATATTATATAAAAATGTTTACCTTTTTCTTGTGAAAACAATTGGTTATTGAAAAGAAGAGGCGTTCCAACATGTAGAACGGAAATCGAATTCGTTGAAATTGTCTTAATATTTATATTATCAAATCACGTGTTACTACCTTAATGCCTGAAATTATTGAATGCTATAAACCTTGCTTCAAGGTCAGCATTTTGATTTACTGCGCGTGTATAAGATAATATCCTCATATATCATGTAATTAAATAATTGCACGGCCATAAAATTGTTCCCGTATGTTCGTAACTGTTGTTATCTAATGAAGTGTGCCACAGGCCTTCCGCAATAAAAGTACATCCGAAAATTTTCGGGAAATATCAGCACAAAAAAAGTAAAAAACCCGATTCTTTTTAGGCGCCTTCACAAAATTGCGAAAAGCGACTCTTAGCTTCGTCATGTCTGTCTGTCTGTCGGTCCGTCTGTGTGTCTGTCTGTCCGCATGAATAAATTCGGCTCCCACTGAATACATTTTCATTAAATTTGATATTTGTGTATTTATCAAAAGTCAAGTCAAGATTCATTAAAACCTAAAAATAATAACGGGTACTTAAGTGAAGACATATGAAAATTTGTGACATTATCTCTCTGAATTCTTCTTAGAATGACAAATGTTTCAGACAAAATTTGTAGAGAAAATCAAAAAAATTATTTTTAGCTTCAAACCCTTTTCCGAAAATCCTGCTATTTATGAAATAAGGTAGAAAAATGTGGTCGAGGCAGATAGGTCACAGATGACAGTATGGCACATGTTCTTTGCATGCTGGATAACTAAGGCGGTTACAGACACACACACACACACACACACACACACATACACACAGAATATGTAATAGATGCTTATTTTTTTTCCATGTCAACAATGGACAAAAGAACACGCCTCTGTGTTAGGTTATAATTATACTGTCTTTCTTGTTGCCGTGTGCAATAGACTGTCCTTGGTACTGCTCATTTGTGTATCTCATGTGTGCTTCTAATTTTAAAATCAATTCTGCGTTTATTCTTAAATATTGCTTGCGTAACGTCACCAAAATGAGGATGTTTTTGGCGTGTTGAATCTCGAAACATTTTTGGCCATCCATGTACATACCTACAACAAGACAAAAGTAAATACCATAGAAAAGTAACTTATTTGACTACGTCATATGTCGTGTCAAGAGAACACTACCAAGTGTGCGTGTACACTTTCAAAGACAAATATACATGACCGATTTATTGACTGATGGGCTCAAACTCAAGCTAATCCAAGATAATTCAACACTGCATCACATATCATAATATTTTGTTGGCCTAACCTGAAGATGGAAGTGGCAAACATCTTCGAAAAACCGGTACACATGTACTAGTATAAAAGCCGGTACCTATATACTACAGGGTGAGTCTCTCGCTAGAGGACCCAAATTATTGTCTGTATAAAATTATGTTATTGAGATAATGACTTGAAAATTTATATACACATACCGGGAACGATGCAAAACAGGACCTGCTCATAAACGATGCTGAAACTGGTCTCCTTTCACATCCAAGCACAATTGAATGCGTTTCTCCATATTCTGGAATACTTTTCCCAAAGTGTCGAAGTTGACGGCTTGAATCTCTTGGCATATAGCGTCTTTGAGTTGTTCGATTGTGCGGGGTGTATTTTTGTACACTTTGCCCTTCAATAGGCCCCAAAGTAAGAAGTCGGCAGGCATTAGATCGGCTTCCCCTTGTAGCTAACTTTTTAACCAATTTCTGGATGGAACACTTCGATGGTGCACGTCTTTCACCAAATTCCGTTCGAAATGCCGTCTGGCATGCTTTAAATGAACCTCTTTGCCAGTATTTACGAACGAGAAACCCGCGCTGTTCGACTGTATGCATAGACAATAGTTTGGGGCCTCTAGCGAGAGACTCACCCTAGTATAAAAGTTGTCTCTTAACAGTGGGTGCTACGGTTTCTATGACGCCAAGTTATCTAATTAAACCCAGCAATGTCCAAAGTAGCTACGGGCAAGTCTCGACTCTGAAAATCCATAAAACTGATTAGCTTGAAGCTATTCTGTTCCACGCTTTACATCCTTGGTAGACCGCTATTAATACTAACATTACATAAAGTACAACATTCTGTGGTATATTTTGTCCTAAACGCATTGTAGACATTATTCAAAAAAGGTTATTATCGAATGGACTTCCACAGTTTATTCTTTTTATAAAATAACGTACGTAATAGTTTTATAATAGGCATCGTGCAATGAATTTTCCCCGTACAACGGGCAATTAGCGCCAGTGCCGTGAGAGGGCGCCATTTCCTGGCCGCACGGCAATCCCTTCAATTACAAACGCCGCTATCGGGCATCTCACAGAAACCTGGAAAGGAGCTGCTTTCATGAGACTTTGCCTCAGATTACAGACCTTTTTCAGGCTTAATTTGTATTAATTTTTTACGAGAAGTGACAGAGGATATAACAATTTCATCTCTGAAAGCTGCGAAATAAGAAGGTTATATCTCCCACTCATTAATTCTTTTATTTCCCTCCTTTTCGGTCATCTTCCACCTGTTTTCTTAAAATTGGAGGCATTTGCGTCTATGGTTTTAACTCCCAATTGCCAGTATATATATATATATATATATATATATATATGGCCAAGTAGAAAGGTGTAATCTCTGCCTTTTGTTCTTAGTATGCTTTACGTTTTTCTTCAATATTCCAAACAAATGGGACGTGACGCTGACCCCTCACCCCTTCTAGTGTCGTGGTCAAGAAAGAGTAGAGCTATACCTCTACTCCCCCTATGGACCATACGTCCTGTACAGAGCCTCAGTGCCTGTACAAGGGTTCGCTTTACTTTTTTTTCCCCAAATAAACAGCAATTGTTGTCTTACACAGTATTAACTTGTTTTTCTAATAGCAGCAAACACTCTTCTCCGTAAAACAAAGGAGTTAAATTTGCCTCTGTCCGCGTCATGGAAGCATACATGGGACGTATTCGTAATTTCGGTCAGAGATGGACGTGATTTGTTACCTTTGGGTACCGCTCTTTTTATCCGCGGGAAAGAAACCTGGTACTCGTTGAATAAGAGGCTGGGCGAACTCCAGAGCCGGTTGCGAAGTTGCAGAATAAAGGAATATTTGTTGTCTGTACAGAGATATGAACCCCCTTATCTTCTATCCAGTAGCACTATCACACTACCGAGTACGTCAGCCCGGCTCATTCTCTGTGGGGAAGAAACTGCGTCTTCGTTTATTAGGTTAGAATTATTTTAGGCTTTAGAGCTTTAATATATAATAATTAATATAATTTGTTTTGAGAGAACGTCCCACAGAAAAGCTCCTAATGTAAGGATCAACAAATAGAAAGTCAAGCTTACATGGATATTTAGGGCATTTTTCAAACTTTCAACCTGAAGAGATCAAAGTTTTGAAGCGTCTTAAGACGACGCAGCTGGGTAAGATTTCTTTGGCGAATCAAATATTTTATTTATTGAAGTCCTTCTTCAAGTGAATGCAAAGTCATTCTGTTTAACCATTTTAAACCAAGCTGTAAATATACGCAACACCTTATACAACGTTAAGGAACTCTGCATTTTGTCTACATGATTTATTTATTTATTTGTGTCTCACAGTGGTCATAGCCATGCACGATTACTGCTTTAAACAGCAATAACTGGCCGTTTTTTGTAAAGGAGAATGTGAATGTTTACTGTGAGGTAAGAACTGAATTTTACGGGTATTATCTTCCAAGGCGACTATAACTAGAATCTTGAGGGTTGTTTGACCGTGCATCTTCCTCATGAAATAAAGTGAAATGCCAACTTGATGCAACAAGGTAATTTTATTGATGTATTCTCAGGTCTACATGTTTCGGGCGCATAGTCCATCATCAGGAGCATTAGATGTTGTGTTTCAGCATATGGTTTTCTGCACTGTAAAGAAAGAGTATATGAAGCGCGCGCGCGCGCGCGTGTGTGTGTGTGTAGTGGCTGTATGGCTTACAGCAACTACACACACACTTCGTATTCTCATTCTTTGCAGTGCAGAAAACCATATGCTGCAGCACAACATCTAATGCTCCTGATGATAGGCGTATGCGCCCGAAACATGTAGAGCTGATAATATATCAATAAAATTACCTTGTTGCATCAATTTGGCAGTTCACATTATAACTGGAATATTCTTACTGTCTGTTTAATAGATGAGCCCCCACGGATAAAAGAAACCAAAACGAATTAATTGAATTTGTGTTGCACAGGAACTTTCACGTGGGGTATTCAAAGTGTTAGTACCGAATGCAGGGGCCAATTTGTTTAAAGTTGTAAAGAAAATTTCAAAATGTGATATGCTGACTTTTACACGGTTCCAGGAGTGAGAAGCTCATATAACAAACCTGGCCACAGCTATACTGACCGGTGTTAGCAGTTACAACATTGGCCACAGCTATACTGACCGGTGTTAGCAGTTACAACATTGGCCACAGCTATAATGACCGCTGTTAGCAGTTACAACATTGGCCACAGTTATAATGACCGCTGTTAGCAGATACAACAGTGACCACAGCTGTAGTGACAGCTGTTAGCAGTTGTAACGACTATCACACACGTTAAGCAAGATGGCTTCCGCAAATTGGTATTAGAGCTACTTAAAATAATAACAATCTACGGGTGACTTTTGTCGTGGGTAATTTCGTGTGTAAGGGTTTTATGGTAGTGTGTGCATAAATTATGCACTTGGAGATGTGCATAAATTATGCACTTGGAGAATTCCCATTTTCCCTTCTTTATTAAACACCGCGTGCACAAAAATAATCTAAAATTACATCAAGAAATTCCTTCTTAACTTTAACATCTGAACTGGTTTTCGAGAGAAGACATTTCCTAATTTAGGAACAGTGTCAAGGCTGTTAATACTAAGAATTATTAGAATGTCAGAATCAGTAGAGTTGAAAATTTTATGTGTGGATTAGCAGCACACACACGATAAGTGAAGGGCACAGCACATAAACGTTGTGCCTTCATTGTTATGATGTTACATCTGCAATGTCTGGCAGAAACATTGTAGTGAAAAATCACTTGTAGAAATGTATGAAAGGTTGTAATTTCATGGATTGTCATGATATCATCGTGGAACAACAGAAATTGTCTAGCGTCTCATTAGTACCTCATCAATAGCAATACTAAGTACCTTGTTTTAGAGAGTAACGGAGAGAAATGGAAATATTGTTATAATTTGTGTCTCATAAAGAAATTCCGAAATGCGACTGTAGTGCAAATCAGGGAGCTATTAATTTTTTTTCGAAAAATACAACAGAATTTAATAATGAAGAAATCCGTTTTTATTCGCAAAGAAATTATTTGCAGCGTAATTTCGAGGAGGGAATGCGACGGTTGGGTTTACAATGTTGTGTATTGCCTTCTGGTATACAGGAGAGCGCAAATATCGGAGGAAGTTAGAAATATTAACGGAACAATTTACTTGTCGCTGTGTAAAAATCTGAAACTAGATTTCTCACTTTAAATGAAGGAACCGAAGTTGACTGCAGCCGACAAAGAGTGTCTTTAGGAGAACAAACTTATACCGACGAAAAAACGAAGCAGTAATTTTACGTCTTCGTAGGAGAATTATATAACGTAGAAATACATAACTTGTGTCCTTGTCAAATTCTAGGTGTGTGTAATCCAGGATTATGACTGAGAACCTAGAACGCGTGAGAAAAATAATGAATATGTACAAAAATATTTGATGGAAAATATGAAGTTAAAAGGCCATTTATAAGACACAGAGTTTTTGGGACTGTACCACAGAAAGCGGTAGCTAATAATCAGTGTGGGATATTGCAGAACACATTCATTTGTATCAGGATAAAGCCCAGTGGCAGGATATTTTACACAAGGTAACATTTAAAAATTTCTTTTTCCATAAATGTTGACAACTTCCTTGACTTGCTCTAAGTAAGCAATTATAAGCTTTTCAGAAAGGTCTCTGTTCAAGGTGATTAACTAATTACATACTTGGAACGGTAAGTGGGTTGCTTGAGACGAATTTTAATCTTCCTCTGACTTGTTTTTGCGTACTTTGAAAACTTCATAGCTTAGAATAAGAAGTGCTATGGGTTTAAAGTGACTTAGTCGGATTTGTGACAAGTTACAAACATATGGGCCGGAAGATATGGGGTTTGATTCCAGACAGGAACAAGAAATCATTTCCATTTTCTAAACTTACAAACTGGCTCTGTGTTCTACTCAACTTCCTACTCAATGGGTGCTGGGAGTTCTTTTCCGTGTCTATTTGACCGCTCAACTTCATCTATTGCTGAGTTCAGAACTGAGTGGAGCTATACCTCCATATCCCATACGTGCCTTTATGGTGTGAAAATGGACAAGTTTAACTTTACCGCCATAAATTTCTTTAATTATATAATAAAGAAAAATTTGAAAGTTTCTGAACATACAAATTTATCTACATGTCTATTTGCTGCATCTTTACTAGTCTCTGATTACCTTCCGAACACTTAACTTTCCAACCCACAGGCTCAGAACCTGCGCTCACTCTCCCGTCTCAGATATAAACCTTTCGTTTAAGTTAATCACTGCAGTTTGTCTACGTAAATCAGTCCTAAACAATATACATTCCGATCTCACGTGCCTTCAACATATGTTAATTTCGGAATCACAAATCACGTCATAGTTGAACACTGCATGTTGCAACGCATCTTAGGCCGTTGGTATATGATGTACATAAATTATGCTAATTGTACTCTTCAGGTGTGTACGTACTTTAAGATCACAAGGTCACTGGATGTATGAGTGCCTTTACCTATTAATACAAACAAATACCGCCAAAGACAAAGCCAACATTTGTGTTAAAATTCGTGAAATGTGGTGACAAGCGTGGGCCTGTGCAGCTGCTTGTAAATTCCTAGGGACTGTCATATAATACATATATATGTGTGTGTATGCGCGCGCGTGCGCCCTTGTGTAAATGTATGTGTTTAATAGTGCGTTCTGATCCTTAGCTGTAGATAAGTGTAAGAGAAGAATCTAGTTTTGAATTGAAGTCTACCCAAAACCTTTGCCTAGTGATAAATATTCTATACTTGTGTATGGAATGTCCCTTTTTCGAATCTTGGAAGAACATCGGCTCTGCTGATGGAATACTGTGTAATTTTCCTCAGCGATTCCAGGAGAAGGTAGGGTAGGGTAGGATAGGGTAGGGTAGGATAGGGTAGGGTAGGGTAGGATAGGGTAGGATAGGGTAGGGTAGGGTAGGGTAGGGTAGGGTAGGCCACTATCGCTCCCCTTCCGATATTTTCCAGTTAGCAATTTAGCAGTAATTTTGATACCAACCCTATATAGCCTGAGAAGAAAAGACAAACTGCATAATTTTGTCACATTTAAGAAGGATGACATAACACTTTCCTGTATTTTGGTGACGACACACGTGAAATGACATTTCTGCACACTCATTTACACTTAGGGCAGAGGCATCCAATATTTTTTTTAATAAAGGTCCACATCTGTGTTCCGCAGTTGCAAAAATGACAGACAGTGTTACATTTAAGCTTGTAAATTACTGCAACATTTTTCAAGCCAAAATGTGTAATTTAAACATTTGGCCACAGGTCGCGTAACACCTGTGGGACCACACTTTGCAAATCCCTGGCCCAGAACAACGTCGAAAAGTACTTTGAGGAGAAAAAATAAAAATCCATGACGCTGTAATGAGACAAGAGGCAAAATACAAAGTAGGGTTTTAGACACTGAATATAGATAGCTAAAAGGCTGGCTGCTTCTGAGAGAAAAGTTTTATTGGAGAAACCCATACAATAATATATTAATGCAGCTGTTTGGAGATTCAGATATACTTTCATTTGCTAGAACATGTCGGTTGCATTGTATTGGTCATGTTAATTGAATTGATAGTAAAAGAAAAGTAAGTCAGATATTTAATAATAATCTCCAAGGAAGTCTACAAAGCGGACGATAAAAAAAAAGGACGGTGGAACTGTGTACAAGCAGAGATTACTAGACACAGAATAAAAACTGAAAAGAGGTCAAAAACAGATCTGAATGGGAAAAGGCTATTAAGGAAGCTAAAGTCCGCGTTGGACTGTAGTATTATCGAAGAAGAAGAAGAAAAAGAAGAAGAAGAAGAAGGAAGAAGAAGCAGAAGGAAGGAAGAAGAAGAAAGAAGAAGAAAGAAGAAGAAAGAAGAAGGAGGAAGGAGGAAGGAGGAAGGAGGGAGGAGGAAGAAGGGAGGAGGAAGAAGGGAGGAGGAAGAAGGAGGAAGAAGGAGGAAGAAGGAAGAAAGAGGAAGAAGAAGAAAGAAGGAAGAAAAAGAAAGAAGGAAGAAGAAGAAGGAAGAAGGAAGAAGAAGAGGACCTAGAAAACCCCTATGATAATGTCTAATATTACTAATTTGATCTTCGAAATGGTTTTTATATTTTCGCCTAATAAATTAACATAATCAGAATAACCATTTGCTTAGATTGTAATCTATTTGAAATGCCAATAATTTTCATGGATCTCCACGCAGTTGCATTCAGTCTACCATAAAGTCAACAGAGTGATACAATATCCCTCAAAACACTGAAAATCTTTTGCAATATACAAGTATGTTGAGAAGCATTCTTTGAAATGAACTGGCTTCTTCCGCTGTCTGCTGATGAACCGCATGGTAGCAGGCAGCTGTTGTACAAGCAAAGGCTGAAGGCGGCTTCTGTAAATAATAACAGATCCACGTAAGTTGTACCGTTGCTGTACATAGCTCGAGGGCTTCCAACTTCAAGATCAAACGCACAGGGTCGGTAAACAGCAATTAAGGGCCACCTTAAACCCCCAATCACGATCCTTAACTTGGCACTTTTGTTGTTGGTTGGGTTTCTGATGATGAGATCTTCACAAAGTTGCCTGCAAGGTTACGTGAAGCTTCGCCCAACCCTGACGCTGCCTGTTTGTTCAGAGAGCGCTTTCCTTCACTGCGTTTGTTTGTCGATTTTACTTGGTTGGTCTACAAGTTTTTAAAAGTTGTGTTTGTTGCTTTTTGCGTGGCCCTATAGAGATTATTGGTGGAGGCTATCTCACACTATACTGCGTTGAATAATAGGCTGATGGGTTCACAATAGTATTCGCAGCCTGGTCAAAGGCAACATGGCGGCGTTTGAGTAGTGAGACTGAGAAATCCATGAAAATTCAAGACAGCTCTTTAGTATGGCCGAGATTACAACTGTTGACCCGCATAACACAATATAAAAGCGCTACTGCTTGAGATAGGTGGCACAGTTGTTTGAGGCACTGCGCTACAAACCGGAAGGTTGCAGATTCGATTCCCTATGAGGTCACTGGGATTTTTTAATGACTTAATCCTTCCACCCACACTATGGCCCTAGGGTCGACTATGACACTAACAGAAATAAGTACTAGGTATGTTTCCTGGGAGTAAAGGCAGCCGGTGCGTATGGCTGACAACCTTACCAACTTCATGTGCTGATTGTCTAGAAATTCTGGGAGCCTCAACTTCTTAAGAACATGTCCAGACCTGTGTAGAGATAGCTTGACCTTTACTGTCGGGACACGCAATTGGTTAAGGCACTGCCCTACAAGCTGGAAGGTCGCGGGTTCGATTCCCGTTAGTGTTATTGTTAGTTTTCATTGACCTAATCCTTCCGGCCGCACTATGGTACTGGGTCGACTCAGCTTCTAACAGAAATGAGTACAAGGAATATTTTCTTGGCGGTTAACGGCGGATTATATGTAGGACTGACAAACTTACCACCTTCTTGAGCCGGTTTTCATGAAATCTGGGAGCCTCAACCTCCTGAAACATTCAGGATCTGTCCAGATCTGTTTCAGGGATAGCTGAAACCTTTACCGCCTAATATAACTTGTTTGTTTCTTTTGTTGTTGTCGTTGTTGTTGTTGTTGTTGCTGCTGCTGCAGGTATTATTATTATTATTGCTCTTCCTTTTAGCATTACATATTTGTGTATGTTACTTTTATTAAATGTTTGTAAATATTCAGTTTTCTCCAGACATTTTTACCTTCTCATGTCTAGAAACGAATATTTTACAAATGTATATAACAACACAATGCAGTATTAAGTTCCTACAGTCCAACATTTGTTCATCTTACTGCAGTTGACACTGTTCCGGATCTGTCGGTCGACAAAATTTGTTACCTTTAAGATTCTCCATTACTTTGGAACTAATGTGAGGGCTGGCTTCCAGTTCAGTAGATCTAACTAAGCAGAAGGAAGTGATATGTTTGTTATGGAGGGATTCGGGGTAGCAGAAGGGGAAATTTTCCATCGTCTGATGTTTAGATGACGCATTGCTCAGTCATCAGGACCCTTTCTGCCACAGATAACAAGCTGCACGCGGTTTGTCACACACTGGCGCTACTTACAGGTTAATATTTAAAACTTGTTTTCTCCCCAAATTTCATCGTTTTGCTAGAAGTTCCCCAGGCTTCGCGCGCTCAAAATTCTGGTAAATGTAAATGTAAATTGTCTCCCTAGGAATAGAGGGGAGTAGCGATATATAACTGTTAATTCGTAACCTCGGCGATATTCGGGGGGGGGGGGGAGGTTTACCAA
>Ga0136643_10011391_pt1 | contig 13191 bp, 6 predicted proteins | sample TergutLab28metaG_FD_96883 | JGI IMG/M metagenome (GOLD analysis project Ga0136643, IMG submission 96883) | Labiotermes labralis P1 segment gut microbial communities from Petit-Saut dam, French Guiana - Lab288 P1 (version 3) (version 3) | ecosystem: Host-associated > Arthropoda: Insects >...
ACATGTTTCGGTCTTTAATGACCATCATCAGGGAGCTTTATCTGATGATGGTCATCAAAGACCGAAACATGTAGGAGCGATATTATTGTGTATTTTAATGTAAATTTAAAACTTGTAACCAAGTTAATAAATAGTGCATTTGTTGGTGAGTGAACTACGCAGATTTTGTCTTACATATCTTTAACAGATTGGTTTTTATAACCGAAGTGGAGTGTTTACTGCGCGGTACGGACTGAGTCCTTATATACCACAGATAAGTTTCGTCCTTAAAAAGGTTAACGAATTGTTCTGAGATAAAGAGAGTAGGCAAGTGACCGAGGTTCGTACCAGGCGCCTTCTGATGATAAGGCAGAATGTCTTCGGGCTTTCATTCAAGACTTCATTGGAATTAACATTTTAAACTCCTTGACAAATGACAGGGCACGAACATAAAGCAGACTATTCGTAGTCCCATTCGATATATCCGAGTGGGGACTAAACCTTATGGGTCTCCATCATCGCTACAAGAATGTCACAACAACTGATGGAAGAAGGGAAGTAGAAGAGATGAAAATGAAACGACGAAGCACAAAGACGAACAAACATTTCAAAACTTGCACGCCAGTACCCTAGACCAACATCCTCTTCCCACCAGTACCTCCAGCGGGAGGTGATATTTACCCGCTACTACATACGGCAAAAAACGCAATAAAAATAAACTGAGTGAATTGAAAACCGGGAGGGGGGGTTTGATCTAACAGTCCAAAACCCCACACATTTCTGACGCATGTAGACAGAAGGGATTTTGCAAAGTTTGGGGTTCTCACAGCGGTGGTGATGGAGAATCAAGTCTTCTCGGATGAGAACTGAGCTCGTCTGGGTTATTACGCAAGAATCTTTACCCCCTGAAGATGGGACCGATTATATGTCCCGAAACGTCGGTAAGAAATTACCACTACTCGCAGCGTAATAACCTAGATCAGCGCAATTCTCATCTACTTCGCGGCGGAAGCCTGAAATCACGCAAGTCTTCTCGGATGTTACGCCGTATCCACTGGTACAGTTACCGACATTTCGGAGGAACGTAATGCCTCCTAAACGTTGGGCACTACCAGACGACACGGCTTAACATCCTAGAAGACTTGAATGCCAATGTTATATTTAATGAAGTATCCACCGAACAACACTCCGCGGTGCAAACTCGTTCTTGGCAAATTAAAGTACCCATAAAATACAATCCAAAACTTCGATTACTATTCGATAGTCACAACTAGCCCATTACGTTTCGACCCTAAAGAATGATTATGAGCAGCTTCACATATACCACTTCACTGAAGGTTATATCCCAATATGTACATTCCAGTTAGTGACATTCAACACAGTCAACTTCAAAGGCTCCAAAATTTGGCTGGGAACTACTTTTTTTAACATTCTGAGCGTATCGTACGATATTTCTCTAAACCAAATGTGCAAAATAATCCATTGCTGAAGTCGCTTTTGACAGTTATCGTGTACAATGCATTTTACAGACGAGTGCGTAGGCTGAAATATTCCGCTGTTCATAAGTACTGACAGAGGATTACGTAAGAACCAAAGGGAGTATATAAATTATCACTGTAAACCTCAATGGCTGTCTTATATGTGAAGTCCCTGAATATGACCCGATACGACCGGAACACAAAGGGCTCATAACCGATGAATTTTAATTCGTATGTGATGGTTATGTGTTTAATTATACAATACCGCGGTATATGTTTGAATGTAGTAATTATTTCTTATACAATTCATAGTAACTCATTAGAAAAAGAAATGACCTCCTTGTATGGAATACGACAGTTCACCGAGTTCACAAAAGCTCGCCACTGAATCACCTACCAAGACACCACTAAGCAACAATGCGGACCTCGCAGTTAGGACACTGCATACTGTTATAGGGTTTACACTGTGATGGAGGCAGTATATTCTTCCGAAAGGTAGCTCACCATCTACCAAACCACACGGCGTCATAACAACCCAGAAGACAGCAATATGAACTAGTACCACTGTCAACACCTCCAAGCTAAGCTTTTCAGGATGCTGATGGAGGTTCACTGTTAGATACGCAACTGGTATTTCGGATATTATACATTGTCTCAGGCTGCAAGACCCACAGAGTGACGGCTCTTTTACAGCGCCAAACACAGCAGGTTCACCTCTCTACTTCCACTCTGAAGATGGAGACAGACCCCTTCACCGAAATGCTGTGGGTGTTTTAGCTTCAAACGATGGACCATGTCCATAATACCAGTCACGTATACTTCACTTTCTTTGTTTCTTCGTCTTCTTTTTCTTTTTCTTCTTCCTCTTCTTCAATGGTGCGACAGTCCCCATTAGGCCCTGGCCTCCTCAGTTACTTCGCTCCAGATATTCCTATCCTCTGCTAACTTCCTTGATCCTCTTACGTTCAACAGCAACAACGAATCCGCCCAGATTTCTTCTCATCTCAGCCGCGGTCTTCCGACAGGTCTTCTCCCATGAAATTTTCCATTCAGTATGGTTCTTTGTTTTCTAATATTATCCATTTGGACTACACGACCAGTCCATTGTAATCCTTTTAACTTAGGCTAACACATTTCACCATTTCAGGCCGCTCTAACAGTTCACACGGCTCCTCATTACGTCTTTGCCCCCACCCTAAGTTATTTTCATAGATTGTTCCGAAGAATCTTTGTAGTATTTTCCTTTCAATATTGCTAGACTTTCTTCTCACGACCAAGCCATTGTCCATGCTTAATAGATAACTTAGTACTGGTCTAATTAAGGTCTTCTATATTCGCCTATATGTTTGTTTACCTCAACCTCACTTCACTATATTCCACAGCATCGCATCCCCTTTCCAAGATACATTCCACCCTTACTCTCAAGCACAAACCCCGTATTCCCCTTGAGATGTTTCAACTATGGTTCCAGTTGCGGGTTCAATTACAGATGGGGTGACTGGAATTTTTCAATGACTTAATCTTTCCGCCCGCACTATGGCCCTGGGTTCGACTCAACGTCTAACAGAAATGAGTACCAGGGATATCTTCAGGGGGGTAGAGGCGGCCGGTGCGTACGGCTGATAAACTTACCACCTTCATGTGCCCATCGTCTAGAAATTACGCGAGAGTCAACCTCCTGGAATCCCAAGGGCCAGTGGAGGCCAGTACAGGGACAGCTGTACCTTTACCATGCATGTTACATGACCCGCGTATCTCACCTTCCACAGTTTTATCGCCTTAATTACATAAGCTGAATTGCGCTAATTGTGAAAATCTTCATTCCTGAATTTTCTCCAGCCTCCTGTTTCTTCGCCCCCTTAGGCCCAACATCCCTACTACACGTTCTGACATTGCGAACAAAGTGTTACACCCACATAAAGCAACAGCAAAATTACACGTGCGTACATTTTAACCTCTAGCTTCTTAAATAACAGACAAAATGTTACACGACTCCGAAATGGATGTTAGCAAGGACATAATCTACAACAGTTTTAACTACTGAGTCACCAAGCGGACAAGCTGAAACCCGCAGCGGGGTTCGAACTGGTAAACAAATCCTTTGACCGCTACAGACCGTAAGTGACTCAAAACACTCAGCTGACGAGGTCGGCCGGCAATGTGTGTTGCATAATTTTATGCGACTTTATTATAATGGTGTCACATAGACGTCACGTCCAATTGTATTTTGAACTGAACGCAAAAACCGGCTCCTCTCACAAAAGGAAAACAAAATGCAGACACAAGCAACAGGAGGACTTTTCTGTTTCAGCCAGCAGTTATTCAAAGACGTTGTATTAGTCCCATGTCAAAAGGCGTGCTGGTGACAAATGGATACAAGTATACTGTTTGGACGAAGGAAGGGTAGGGCAGAGAGAAAATCTGTCGTAGAACACTTGACATTTTGCAAGGTTTACCCACCCGAGTTTGTAAATTAAAATGCTGTACTGTAGTAGACAGACAGAGAGTGCCTGCCTTCTTTCAGCAGCATGCCCACTAAAACTGCAGTAATATATTTGAAAGTAATCTGCGATTTAAATTTCATAATGCAAAGGGGTCAATGTTTGGTAATTCTTAGATAAAACGCTAATTATAGGAAGTGCCTTCGTGAACTAGAATATCTGATTAAAACGTTAAGGAACGCGTTCTCTCAGACGATCGTCTCGTTTCCTAAATGGTTTATGATTTAATTAACTGCTATTCGAACCTTGTTCCCTCCTTTCTCTGTTAAAGCAGAAATGGACCGAGAGTTAATGCAGTTGTAGAAAGTGGGTGGGGAGACCAGTGCTCAGAGAGAATTCCTCGTGCAGGGAGAACCAATAGCATAACGACAACGGTCTACAATATAACACGCACAGTGACAAACATGAAGACTGCCACGACAAGTCCTTATATTCTTGCCATGGTGGTAACTCCATGGGAGTAAGTGCTTCACAAGAACCTGCATTCGTTAAACTACTGAAGAAATTCCCCGCCTTCTAACGAAAGCTAAGTTCCATTATCCTGTTGTTCAGCAAACCACGTGAGTGTACCCTATCCTGCAGCACACCAATCCATTCAACACCTACACACACCTTTCCTTTAATAAACATTTCAATACAACAATCCCATCGATTTATCCAAACATTATTCCCACAATACGCACCATATAATGATTTTAAAATATTCTCATTAAATCAAACTATATTGCAAAGTGTTGCGGCGGCGGCCACTGCCATCATCAGGGAAAGTTCACAGTATAAGCTAAAACAGCGCATTATAAAAACCGTTGGATTACAGTTCGGTTTTATATGAACCATTTAAAATCATTACACAGTGCTTACGGTTGGAACAATTTTTTTAGGTAAATGACTCGATAAAGCTGCACGGCGTAAACAATGTGAATTTCCATCCATTTCTAGGTCCCCTAACCGGACTCTTTCCCTTAGATTTTGTATAAAAATTCTTAACATATGTTTCATCTCCCCCAGACGTGCTACATGCCTCACCCATTTCACATTCATTTTCATTAAAGCACATCAATAGCGATGCAATCAATTTAGCGTCTCTTAATACACCTGTAGATCATGAACTGAACCACCTTATACCGTGCCTTTCAACTATTACGCATACGAAATAACCATATTTATACAAATATAATTTAGCTAAGATTAATTACTTGTTTTGACCAAAGCATAATCGTCTTCAAGGAAGTTCAATAAATATGTAAATATTTTACTACACGAAATTGTTAACGCATTACTGTAGAACGCCTAAACAATGAGGTCTATTTATGTCGTACATAATCCAAGCGTTCGACAGATATGAATAATTCCACATACTTGTACTTTTGTGACGAACAAGATACACGTTATGCTACCTTCAGTGCACATTCCCCTACACGTTTCCGCTTAAATAAGCCATATTCAGCGAAAATCAATCACAACTGAAAACAGCACGTATGTTAAAAACTGTGTGTGTTTATGTTACCATGCGCAGCGTTTTAATTTGTGATCGAGTCTCCTTGAAGGAGGCGTATTTTTGCCGAATCATGGAGGGGAATTTGTACTATAAAACAGTACAACATACATTTTTAACGTTCGTGTTTCCGTGAATCGCTAGTACAATTACAATTGATAACCAACAAGATACAACTATTTTGATTTATTCACTTTAATCAGCTCTACATGTTTCGGGCAATGTTTTCGCCTATCATCAGGAGCATATCACTGTAATGTCCGCCGATGTTGCTGCTGGCCAGCAGCAACATCGGCGGACATTAACAGAAGCTGTAGTTACAGTGATATGCACCTGATGATGGGCGAAAACATTGCCCGAAACATGTAGACCTGATTAAAGTGAATAAATCAAAATAGTTGTATCTTTTGGTTATCAATTGTAAATAAACATATATTTTGTTTGGCGCAGAAGTGTAACTGCAATTATACATAATGCGCAAATGACGTCAGCGCACGCGGCGGCGCGTTTGGTTGAAACACTAAGCTACAAGCCGGAAAGTCGCGGTTCGATTCCCGATGATGTCACTGGAATTTTTCATTTACGTTATTCTTCCGGCCTCACTACAGCCCTGGGGTCAACTCAAACTCTAACAGAAATGATCACCTCGCGGGTAAAGGCGGCTGGTGCACAGGGCTGACAACCTTACCACCTCCACGTGTAGAAAGTCTAGAAACTCCGGGAACCTCAAACTCCTGGAACCCCCACGGTCTGTCTAGGCCTGAAAAGGTATTTTTACCTTCACTTATTTAATGACGTCTCTTTTTTAGGTTTCCCTGAAGAAGACCCTTTTTCTATCGAAACACGTATGTACAGGAATATGAATTAATGTTAATTAAATGATGTGTGTGTAATATGGTAGTTATTTATCACCTGAATTGTGTAAATGTTCTGAAGTCTGTTTATAAGAGACATTTCTCAGAAAATTCCGAAACATATTAGTATTTGTTGCTTTCCTGTAACATAAGATGCGGTATCACAATAGTGGACATTGGTTAAGCTTCAGAACAATTTGTTCTTGATATACAATAACTGCATACATTCTCTCACACAACGCGCGAGTCGATTAAGCACACTCATTTCAATCCGCAGAAGTAACGGACGCAAACAACTTCAAAACATGTCCTGAATGACTTGGAAAACAAAACTAAAACCGAAACCATTAAGTAACATCGTGGATAAGAAGACATAACATACCGCTCGACACGTGGACCCCACAAACAACTAAAAATTAAAAATACCTCCTACCCTGCTTTAGCAATCCATCTCGTTAGATTCCTTATTCCCCCGTTGCGTTGAGTGTTAAATGCGTTCCATTTGAAACTTTTACGGTAACTGCTACGCTTGAAGTAATGAAACAGCCTTCAGATTTACTGTAAAGACTAAAACAGCGCGGAGGAACAGCACCAAACAGACAATATATCTTGAGAAATGCCTGCTTACAAATGGCTTTTTCTTGTACACGGAGGGAAGGCAAAAATTATGCATATCGTTCGTAAGACACAAAGGTTTCATATAAAATCAATTTTACAAAAAACAAAAAAAAAGTTTTTCCTCTCTGGATGTGTCACATTTGCTTCTTGCTGCCGTTAGCTTTGAGACTAATGAAATTTAAGTTTTCTTTTCGTGCAGAAAGAAGCAGTATTGGACGGAATTCAAAGAATGAGTGCAGCCATGTCATAAGCGAAAGGGCTTCAATTCAACTACAGACTCCGAATGTGAGTGTAAGAAAGACACTGGATTAGGAGGCACGTGAGGTAACGAAATCACACGGGGAATTCCAGCTGCTTCTTAATTACTTATTACACGCGACTGGCTCACTTTACTGCAGATGAAAGGCGGAGACGCTGCCTTTTAAATACGTGATTTACACAGTCTTCAGATCAAAAGCTGAGCAACGTCGGCAAGTTACATCTTGGTATGCCCACAAATTATCATACGAATACTGCGTACAAAAGAGCCCCGAGTTGTCCGAGAGTAACTGACACCAGCCAACGGTGCCACCACTCAATGCGTAGAATTTATATGCATGCAAAATACGATTTATTTGGAATAAAGTCTATGTAACTACACGAGTCGGGAAGGGGGATTGGAAGCACGTATGGGGCAGGAAAAATGTAGTCTACGTAAACTGTAGTCTCACACCTGAAAGATAACAGCCCATCTGGAAGACCTATGTGCAGATTTAAAAACATCAAAATTGATCCTAAAATAGGATAATGTTATGGATTTGAATCATCTGCATTAGATTTGACGGTCGGACAGCGAAGAATGACAGTTAAGCTTTTCGACGCGTAGTTTAGTAGATATGGGAAAATGTAAAAAAAAAAAAAAAGATTTAAAAATTATTTTAAATTATGTGATAAACTATTAAGCTCGTCAGTATGTCATTTTTCAAGCATGTGGTAACTTAGTATTATATTCAAAGAGGTCCCTACTCTCCTAAACACCGTGTCCTCAAAAGAACCTAAGAGGCCCCTACTGTCACCACCGCGTTCTCAACAGAGCCAAATAGGCCCCTTCTGTCCTAACCATTGTGTTCTCAATAGGCCCAGTTAGGCCCCTACTCTCCTCACCACTGTGTTCTCAATAGGTCCAAACAGGCCCCTTATTCTCCTCACCACTGTGTTCTCAATAGGTCCAAACAGGCCCTTTATTCTCCTCACCACTGAATTCTCAATAGGTCCAAACCGAACCCTTATTCTCCTCAACAATGAGTTCTCAATAAGTCCCAACATGCCCCTATTGTGCTCGACGCTGTATTCTCAATAGGCCCAATTAGGCCCATACTCTCCTCAGCACTATGTTGTCACTAGGTCCAAATAGGCTCCTACCCTTCCACCACTGCATTCACAGTACACACAATCTCTATAACTCAGGACACTCCTCTGTTACCGGAAGAATCCAGCTCCATTGTGCTATGATCTTGACGCTTTCTCTGCACTGTGTTTAACAGCTCAAACACAGGGGTAGCTTGCAAAGGAACTCACATAGCACTGCGTTTACGGCACGTACATGATACGAAGAGAAGCTATTCCCGAGGGACTTCGGCGTCTTTGATTGTACAGTTGCTGGCTTAACTCGTTCATGAGTGCTCCCAAAACAAGACGGTACAACTAATCAGTGATATAACGTAGTCATCAACGAACATGAATGCAACAAAGCAACGCTTTGATCCTTCATCCTCGTCGGGTGGCACTTGATTGTCTACATGTTCTGACGGTCTTAATACGGCTGCGCTCACAGACCATACAGCTCAGTGGGTAACAGGCCTGACTACGAGAAAGAAGAAAGATATATTCTACTTGGCAACGGCCACATTGCGGACAGCACCCTCAGCCGGCAAGTAGTGTCCTGGTATCGAGTCCTGGTTGGACCATTCGTAAGTCAATCAGGAAGAGCGGGACACTTTTTAAGGCATGTTCACTAAATCGCGAAAGTGTCATGACTCTCCGTCCGTCTGTCTGTTCGCATGGAACAACTCGGCTCCCACAGGACAGATTTCAATAAATTTGGTATCTGAATATTTTTCGAACATCTGTCTAGCACATTCAAGATTCTGATAAGAATAACGGGTACTTTACACATATAAATACATGACATTACCTCCTTGAATTCTTCTTAGAATGAAAAATGTTTCAGAAAAACGTTGTAAACAAAAAAAAAAACACACACTAATTACCCAACATCCCCCCCCCCCCCGGTAATTCGTGCCGTTTATGTAATAATGTGAAAGAATATGGTACAGCCGGACAGTCCACGGATGGCAAAATAATAGGGCGCATGTGCATTGCATGCTGGATACCTATGACTACAAACACACTCAGAATATGTAATACTTATTGACTGCAATAATGGTTACACGAACGCGACTCGATGTTACGATATACGTACACTGCCTGTCATGTTCTGTCTGAGAAGAAGAGAGATCTGACTTGCAAAAATAAGCAAGTGCCCTGAATGGTCAATGAAAGCAATTCATGTCTTCTCAGGCTGAGTCCGTAGACAGTCTTCATAATGAGAACAAATCAGTCAACTTCTGTCTCTGCTAACTGTAAACCCATCATGACAGTTTTGTTTCAGATTTTGTTTCTGAGTCTGAAACAACCTTAGAATCTACCGAAATTTTTTATCCGAGGGGCACAATGAGTTCTTTCCTCGGGGGGGAAATGAGAGACGCAATACGTGGCTGAAATACATTAACATTACCGAATCTGAAAACTATGGCTGTTCTCTTAAAAATCGGCTTGTTTTAACTTACATAACTGCGATGTGCAATAAACACGGTGCATGTTAGGAGTCGAGCGCCGTCATGCCAAAAACGGCCACAGGGAAGCAGTGATATGGTTTGTCAAATAAAATACCGTTCCTGTATGAAGCTGGCAAGGAATACTTAGAGATTCGACTCCGTTCCCTAAAACGTCTTGCCGACATGGTGCTTACAAATAATTGGAAATTAGTTTTACCCATAAATTGAAGGCATCATGAATGAAATTTCATCACGAAAAAAGCACGAGTTTCTGTCTGCATCCGATAATGATTCAAGCCCTTAGAGACACCGTTGCTCTGAAATACACAAGTTCATACACCCGCCTGTTTAACTTTAAACTTAATATGTGCTACTAGACATCTGATTCAAAACAGACAAGACAGGTAATGTACGTATAAACGTAACATTGAGGCGCGTTCGCGTAACCACTGTCGCAGTGGAAAAGCAGCCTTGTTTATCCAACATGTAATGTGCATGCGCCGTATTATATTGTCACCTCTGACTTCTCTGGCTTTACCGTATTTTTTCACGCTGTCTCATAAACGACACGACTTTCGGAATAAAGTTATTGAACACAAAATGTGTGTTTTGATTATCTCTACAACTTTAGTCCGAAACATTACTGATTCTAAGAAGAAGTGAGCGAGATATCATAACGTATCACAAGCCGAAACATCGCGGGTTCGATTCCAGATGGGGCATCGAGATTTCTCATTGACTTTATCGACTGAGTCGACTCAGCATCTAACAAAAATATCTCCTAGGGGTACAAGCGATGGACTGACAAAACCTTGACACCACCCTGTGCGAACTGTCTAGAAATTCTGGTGGCCTCAACCTCCTTGAGCTCAAAGGGCCTGTACGGGGATGACTTATCTTTTATCTGTATATGCCTACTTAAATATATGCTTCTCCGTGGTTTGGGAGCTCGCACACGAAAACAGAAAGTTTTATGCAAATAACGTGACTTAAATCCGGTTGCAGCTATAATAACAGATAGAAAGAACAGTGAGTCTTCAGAATGTGGAACATTGCAGTTATGACTCCAAGAAAATTTCATGTACAATTTCTTGACAATGGGGCAACTTGCAACACATCACTAGTAAAGAAAAGGACTTTTTCACCGTCTAATGAACACAACACCACACTACAAAATCGCAACGCTTCCGAAGCTCCTGCTTTCTTCATCAGGTGAACCAACCTGATCAAGAAAGCAGTAGCTTTCGAAACGTCGCGTGTATATAGTGTGGTGTTTTGTTTATCAGACAACAGAAAAAGAGCATTTTATTTACTAGTGATTTATTTATACTGGCTTTTATATATGACGTTTCATCGCAACTTCGTTATTTATAAATTCAAAATAAAGCTCGCTGCTTCGTTACATGCACGCAGTGTCTGTGTTGCTCTCTCTTTGTATGCTCTCAGTGTTTTCTTCTGTCATGCGTTTCATCTCCGGACAGTTCGCCTTAATCTTTTATTCGTAGCTATGAAGATTATAAACATATTTCGTGGGTCCAGAGGAGGCAGCTTGGTGACCAATATGCAGACTACAAGAATCAAGGACTCTCAGGTGAATCAAGGCGACTACCTCTATTACGAAGAGTCCAGTTTCAGAAGCTACTGGAACTGCCCAAGGAGGTCCCGCCTAAAAGGAACCCCCAGAATTTGATAAATGTGTGCAGAAAAGCCCGCCACTCGCTACTGACGTGAGATACAAATGCAGTCAACATCTCCCCAAACTGTCTGTCTAAGATTAATTTAACCTTGTAAGTCTACGTACTACGCACAAGGTAAAGTGATCCCTTGCAGGCCCGGTGTGCCCCAGAGGGTGGGTAGAGGTATAGCTCTACTCTTCCATGACCACGGCACTAGAAGGAGGTGAGTGGTCAGCAATACGCCCCGGCCGCACTTTACCCTCGGGAAAGACCCGGTACCCATTTTACAGGAGGCTGGGTGGGCCCCAGGGCCGGTCTGGACAGAAGGAAAATCTCGTCCCCACCGGGATTCGATCCCGGACCGTCCAGCCCGTAGTCAGTCGCTATACCGACTGAGCTACCCGGCCCACCTACGTACTACGTATACATTGTGATATTTTATTTACAGGCTTTCAAAATAAAAATTTTATGCGGATTTCTCATATCAGCCGTGCGTGCAGCATGCTCCAACGATCTCATAGTCCTTGAAGCTTCTCTCCCAGAACGTGTTGCCGTGTAGTCTGGTACATTAGTGTCAACGTTAGGACGAACCGGCTGCGCCTACCTAATGTTCTGAAGACAGAAGCATCAGGTTCCCCAAAACCTTGGTATTTATCTACCAGACTACACGGCGTCATATACCACAAAGCCGTAATGTAAATAGTTCGGTTGTCGATCTCCGGTTAGAGTATCACCTGCAGACTGCGTCAGCAGGAACGCTACCGCTGCACTCGCATGCAGACAGTAGAGAGAAACGGTATAATTTTGCATCACAACAAACTGAGGGCATGAGGGGTATATTTGGCACACAGCGCTAAAATCATGCCCAAAAAGAAAACGCAAATACGTATCAAAGCTTGCTACAACGTACGAAGCTAGCATCTGGTTCTTCAATGTGCCAAATACAAGCCCACATATTCCCACTGGCACGAGACTTTACAGCTGCAATAAATGTGTTCGTAATTATACTTTCATCACGAAGCAAGAATAACCACTACACTTTCATTTTACTGTTTCAAGGCAGTCGTTACAATTTCCAAAGGAAAATTACATCACATTAGTAGTTTCGCAGTCACCTTTCTGTCGGTTAACATCAAATTTAAAGAAACGGTTTACGGTGTGGATTGGATTAATCTGGTCCGAGACAGGGAAGAGAAGTGCGGTCTGGGGAAAACGGTAATGAACCTGTGAGTTCTATCAAAGACACGGTTATTGCTAAAGGCGACGTGTATTTCTCTGTGAAGTATTTCCGTGGGGGAGAAGGGCTCACCTATATTCGGTAATACACGGTAATTCGCGTAATTAACGCAAATGTAAACAGGATGAACTTAAATAATGGCACGTAGCCTCTCCAGGAGGCCGTGCGCTCTACGGTGTAGTTCTGCAGCCGGTCGATTGCTGGTAACGCGGGGTTCGAATCCTGCTGAAGGCATGGATGTTCGTCTATTGTGTTCGTTCTATGGGAAGCGGACACTGCGACGAGCTGATCAATCGTTCAGAGGAGTGTTATCGGATGTATGTGTGTGTGTGTGCTCGTGCGCGCGTGTGCGTGCATGCCTGTGTGTTGGCGTGCGTGTGTGTGAGTGCGAGCGCGTGTCTGTGTGTGCGCGCATGTGTGCGTGGTGCGTGCGTGTGCGTGTGTCTGTGTGTAATCTAGAAACCTCAACAACGAGGCGGCCTAGGCTCGATTTGGGCTGTTGCGCCACAAAAAAAAAAAAAAAAAAAAAATTAAAAA
>Ga0136643_10011395_pt1 | contig 13190 bp, 10 predicted proteins | sample TergutLab28metaG_FD_96883 | JGI IMG/M metagenome (GOLD analysis project Ga0136643, IMG submission 96883) | Labiotermes labralis P1 segment gut microbial communities from Petit-Saut dam, French Guiana - Lab288 P1 (version 3) (version 3) | ecosystem: Host-associated > Arthropoda: Insects >...
AGGCGCCAGGATTTAAAGCATGGAAGGATAGACATGCTGGTACTATGTGGCAATGCAGCCAGACATATGATCAAGCCTGGCATTGTCTACCATGTGAAGAATCCTTGCACTCTCAAGAACAAAAATAAAAAATTTCTGTCCATCTTCTGGCAACATAACCTCAAGGCATGGGTCATGGCAGTGTTTTTCATTGAATGGTTCCACCAATGCTTCATCTCCGAAGTCAGGGAATATTTGGAAAAGGAAGGGTTGACATTAAAAGTTTTACTGATAACAAACAATGCTCCTGGCCATCCTCAGTCCATCAGCACCAAGGATGAAAATGTTCAGGTGGTATTTTTGTCACCAAACACAACCTTACTGCTTCAGCCCCTCAACCAGGGTACCATTAGGTGTACCAGATCTTCGAGATGATTTGAGCAGCCATTGTTGCCGACCCTAACCTTCAAGTCATGGACTGCTGGAAATCCTTCACCATTACTGATGCAGTAACTTTCATCAAAGCAGCAATGTATGGATTAAAGCCAGAGATGGTCAATGCATGCTGGAAGAATTTGTGGAGTGAAGCCATCCATGATTTCAAAGCCTTCACAGGGATCAATGGAGAAGTAAAGAAGATATCTGAATGGCAAGAGAAGCTGGTGGCGAGGGATTCATCAACATAGATGAAGAAGTGGAAGAGCATATCGAAGAACATCAGGAAGTGTTGAAGAACGAGGAGTTGGAAGTGCTAGTCAAGTCATCTACAGAGGAGGAAGAAATTGAAGTAGAACCAGCAATGTGGACATTGAAAAAATTTGGCGAAGTGTTTCGGATGGCACAAATCTTAAAGGAAAAAATAATGGATTATGATCCTATGATTAAATGTAGCATTAAAGTTACATGTATGATAACGGAAGCCTTGCAACCTATCCAGCAAATGTTTAATGAATTGAAAAGGCCAAAGCAACAACTCCCTATTATGATGTTCTTCCACAAAGTCGAGGAAAAAAAGTGTCCACTCTCGAAGACCCTCAGCCATCAACATCATCTGCACTTGACGTCATCTAGCCATCATTGTTTTCGTCTGCTCAGCATTCTCCACCTTTTGAAGAAGATGATCCTGATGACCCTTCTCCCTTTTCATCAGAAGGTCAATAGCCAAGCACAGCATCACAATGCCTACACCATCACCCCACTTCATCTCCTCAACATAGGCATTGTGCTATCATCTTATCACCATCGTCACCATCATCATCAGTCATCACTGAAGCAACAAGATGATCAGAGTAGTCGGTGAGTACTCACAAGAGGCTAAGATATTTTTTAACAAATAAATTTTCTTATTACAGGTTATGTACAGGTATGTACATACGATTTTCATTGTAAAATGTGTAACAATAACATGTTTTTTCATTGATTATGCAGCACTTTGATGAAAAAAACATGATTTTTATTGTTCTCTCATCCCTTGAAAACTGTACATGATACTGTACAACACAGGTACCATATTTTTTCATTGTTCTATCATCTCTTGAGGATTAGGCTAAAACATCAGAATCCCTTACTTTCACACATACAAGAGAGAGAGAAAGTACAATGTAAATGTACAATGCAGTGTACAGTACACTTTATTATTACTTTATTTAATGCTGGTATTGTCTTACTGTGCATAATTTATCAATTAATCTCTACCATATTTATGTATGTTACATGAATATCACGTCATATATAGCATTCAGTATTATCTGTGGTTTCACATAAATGTGGTAGGTCTTGGAATGTATTACCCGTGGCTACAGGGGCACTACTGTATGATGTGGCTGTCTTCCAAAACATTCTCCCTGGGGATAAACTATTTCTTTGTTTAATGCTGGTATTGTCTTAATGTGCATAATTTATCAATTAAACTCTACCGTATTTATGTACGTTAAATGAATATCACGTCATATATAGCATTCAGTATTATCTGCGGTTTCACGTACTGCGGTAGTTCTTGGAACCTATTGCCTGTGGATACAGCGGCACTACTGTATGATGTGGCTGCCTTCCAAAACATTCTCTCTGGCGATAAACTATTTCAACAGAAACAGCAGAAGTTCAGAACACACATTATTTTAATTAAGAACAATAAAACCATATACCACAGTAACTTTAGGCAACCGCTGAAACATGTTGGAATATGGACTGTGTGAGAATTTTAGAATCACTGAGTGTATATTGTGCATATTGCTGTTAATCTTTACTTACTTACTCCATGATGCAGAGTCCTTCTTGAGAAGCTAACTGGTTTGCAAGCTAGTCAAGAAATTCCCGGCATTTCAAGGAGCCCGAAGGTTCATTACCGCAATCACAAGCGTCCGCTGTTAATCTTTAGACAACTTAATGAAATGTATCGTATAAATAACAATGTGAAGTCTGTATTTCGTATTTTAATTTACAAAATTTCAAACAATCTCTTGGTTTTTCAGCTGGGAGAAAATCTTTTCCCAGATTAAGGTTCATTTGCAAATATTGTTTTACTTAATTCCTTCCACTAGAAATTGTATCTGATTCCTCACATAATAAGCAAGTAAACTTATAGTGATGTGAAATAAGAAGAAATTTTTCAAATAAAAATGTCAATGTGTAATTGACTTACCAAGAGATTCATTTGTTTCCAGATTATCCACAGTGGAGGCAGTTATAAGTGAAAATGGTCGAGTGGAGTCCAACACGGCAAATGTTGCAGTGAACTCATCCAATGACTGTTCTAGCAAACTACACAGGTTCTGAACAGCATGAGGCAATACTGGGCCACGTATCTCCACCGAATAAAAGTTCTCCATATCGACTTTCACGACACTTTGCCGAACCTAATGAACAGTGAAGCAGAAAAATACAATGATGATTATGAACAATGGTGACAACACCACCACCATCAACAATTAAAATGAAGTACAGGAGGTGAAACTTGCTCATATGCATTGTTCTTCAAATTTATAATTCTACAACTGATAAGAGTTCAGGATGTGCTTCATTTCAACACAGTACATTATGCCACACTTTTATAGTCAATATTTTGTTTTCCTAGTACAAACTGTCAGCAGAAATGTGAGCCACTCCATTACCCGCAATCATGACCATCATCAATAGCAGCTGAACCTTCAGTTGGTGACACCTCTTCTTACCTCTAAACATTATTTTGTTACTTCAGTCTGCCTGTAGCTTCCTCCCAAATCCTGACCCTGACAGGCCCTCTAGCAAAAGCATGTCTATCTCTATGAAGGACCCATCACAGCATGTTCTCCAAAACATTTTGAGCTTTTAGCTTCAGGCAATGGACAGCATCCAAAATATCGGTCACATCATGTAAATCAGAGTGTTTTGGAAAGACCATTTATTTTTACACGAAACCATTTCACACATGTCAGAGAAAGCTGCCCATGCTTAATTAAAGCACCATACCATACATTCATGTGCTAAATTAAATACACAAACAATCAGGATGTTTGGGGGGGAAAGTGGGTCTAGACTGCACATTCATCACCATGGCAACAGTTGTTGATGTTGGAATAGCTTCATGATCTGTCCCTGCACCTCCAGGAAAACTATTTGTGGCACCCACTGGACATGAGGCTGGGTGGAACCCAAAGCTGCCCTGGATAAGACAGTATAGACACAAACCCAGGGCTGCTAGAAATCGTACCCTGGTCATCCAGCCCAGAGCCAAGGCACTATCATGACTACAAGCCCTCGGCTTTTTTAACACACATATCAAATCTGTGGTTCTTGAAATATTAACAATTTTCACTCAAAAATTTAAAGTGGATTCTTGTTTTATGGGCAATCAGCACTTCATGTAGCAAAATCAAATTGATGATTTTATCAGAATCTGTCCCATCAGAACATGTTAACTAATTATGAAATATCAATTTAAGTGAAAGTGTGTGAAAAAGAAAAAAAACATTACAAATCATTACAGTACACTACACATTACTGACGCTAGATACGGACGAGCAGACAAATTGGCATTCTGGATGAAGATCAGATGAATTACATATGCACACAAAATGTTATTCGGGCTCTTGCGTAGGACAACAAACTGACCGGCGGACACATCTGTGCAGATGTGGCAATCCTGCACCCATATCAGGAAGTGGAAAGTCCTGCTCACATGCCTTACAACCGTTCACATTTGCGTAGCATAGAGACATTTGTTGCATGGTGACTCCGCACCTATTTGTACACACTGTGGTCTACCAATTGTCACAGCACATCTAACAAATACAGGCAGTCCTCAACCATCATTGCCTTGAACAGTGCTGTTTCACTTTAACACTGACAAATTTCAATAACCACACATTCAGATTCACTTTCATTTTGCCACCAGCTCACAGATAGTCAATGGCCAGACTCAGCAGCTCATGTTTATGTTGTTTCTCCATCTTACATTGTTTCAATTCATGTTACATTCTTGAGAAACATTATCCCACATTAAACAAGGACTGCTGGTACAACGCTATATTGCATTTTTCCCCCATGTTATGACATGAACTTTTAAACTTCAAATTTATTCACACACAACAACATGACACAATTTGTCATGTATGTGCTATATGGATCCATAGCTTCTATTCAGAATTAACTATGTTCATGTTTGGATAATGTTTACTTTCCATACAAAACCCACAATTTCATATGCACATCCTATATTCAACACTATAATGGCTTAAGATTTGACAAATGAAACTCCATTCAGTGGAACAATAAAAATTTGTTACTATATTTTTATCATTCCTGTCAAAACAAAAGAAGCCTCATTGTATGAATCTGTCAGCCTGAAATTATCTATTTCTAATTTAATAGTACCTTCAGTGATTTGAGTGTGGCACCATGAAATGCAACTGGTGCAAGTAATGTGGGAGGCACTCCAGCCAGTGGTCCAGTAGTGGCAGTGGCAGACTTGCAGTTCATTAGGAAATTAAAAAGTGCCTGTGTCTCAACACCCTCAACATAAATGAGGGATTCAGGTGTCCGATCTACCTCCTTCTCTTTGTCCTGGTCACGCTTTACCTTCAAAAGAAAAACAATGTGTTTCAATTTGTGTGTATGTGTGTGTGTGCATATATATATACATCTCACTCTGAGAATATTAAAAGAAAATTATCAACCCTTGCACACCTGTTTAGATTTAATTCTACGAATTTCTTCTGCTGCTACACCCATGCTTTCTAACCACTCATCTGGTGACTCATCATCTACATCTCCATCCACTGGACTGTCTGCATAATATGAACTTGAACTTTGCACTTGTGACTGATCATCAGCCACAGAGTCTAGTGTTTCATAGCCAGTATCACTTGCATTCTCAGAAGACAGACGTTTCACAGGCTGCATGACCTTTCTGAGTGGCATCGTGTATACCACATCTGTAAAATAAAATATGCCAAAACTTAATGTCATTTGCATGAAGCTTTTACAGTGTCAAAAGATCAGACACCACAAAATTTGAACACCACTTGCAATACTACTACAGGCCAACAAACAAATTTCACATCAAACAAACTCACTAATTATATAACAAATTAATTAATTCATTTATTTCATGTCCTTCTTGAGAAGCTAACAGTTCCTGTACTTTGACTACAGTGTCATTGTGTGATGTTTGCAGCTTAGTTAATTCAGCTGAATGGGGCATACAGTGTGCATGAGAAACAAGAGATTTAAATAATTAAGAATGAGCCATATTTATTCATGGTAAACATATACTTTATTATTATATTTTGTACATAAATCCTGATTAATCTTCACACTGTCAGTGCAGGGTAGGGGAAGTTAAATCTCCTAGTACTATGTGCTTGTAAGCTGCGTTTTAATGCGGGGATAACAGTAAATCATCTAGGCTTACAAAAGTAACCTTTAAACAACCTAAAACAAACCTAGAAATTCATTTCATATATTCACGCAACACGGAAATTTACTGCATTTTTAAGACATACTCTATGATCAGTTCTGTTTTTCCCATAATGTCATTTAGTTCATACTGTTACCTTTTCCGTTCAAATAATAATGTTTTCATGAACCATGCAGTAAAATTTAAATACAAACCCGGTAATGTAAACATTATATCTCACGGTTCTAACAAGGCTTACCCAGCTGGAAAAAACACATCAGCCATGGCAAAATTGATAACGGTAAAACATTTTGCCAAAGAATTGTTAAGGTACTGTACTATAATTGTAAAACCACCTTCTTCCTTTAGCATGTGCCGAAATCCTCTCGTTGTAGGAGTCAGAATGGCATGGATATCTGTAAAACCAAGTATCCCTGCAGCTCGGAAGAGACAAGTGAAACTGTTGGCACATACGTAGAAATATGGGCACTGTCGGGCACGTGTTAACTGCAACACAAATTATAACATTCTTCACCTTTTGATGAACATGAATGTGTATTTAAATTAAAATTGAAGTAGGCCAAACAGAATACATAAAAACCTCTGTCTTAGCTTCTATTCATGCAAGTTCACTTTCAGTTGTTACCTCTTCAACTATGTGGTGAAACAAAATTCAAATTACGGTGGTGGTCTTAAGGGTTATGACACTGTGTAACTTCACAAACATCTGTGAAGAATCTGCCACCTCTACCTCACACTCTGAAGAACAGAGCAGCACATTCCTCCAAAATGTTGGTAACTGCTAACACAATTACAAAGTATCCAAAAAAATTAGAACATTAATTTTAATCCCTGTGAAATCCACAAATCTCAACTAATAACAAATTACATTTTTTTTCAAAGTCCTTTATAGTGGTGATGCATTGACAAGTCAATTGGAGGTTCGAAACACTGATTAATTTCAAAACTAAGCCACTTGTAGCCACCTAATAAAGGACTTCTGTTAGCATAAAATAACAGTAGGCACAACCATGATAATGCAGTCAGTACTGTGACTATGCTATAAGGTAAATGACTGAGATACAGTGGTTCAATTGAAGCAGTTATAAGATTTTTTCCCTTCTGTATGGGATCAGCTCCACAGCCCATTCAGCCTCATGTTCAGTGGGTACCAAGACCTCCTATCACAGGCAAAGTAGTAGGGGCATGAAGTTGGTCATACACCTCCATCCAATGCCAAAGTTAAGAATGCATGGAGGTACACCTATGCTTCCCCATATCCCTTAATGGTATGGTGCTGAACTAAGCATGGAGACAACTTGCCCCTTTCATACAAAGAGGCAGAGCCAAATCAACATGAGTGAAGTCATTACTGTAAATGAAAATGAGAAACTGTAGTTGCATAACATTTTACAAGTGAACAAGAAGTGAAAGTTTCTTACTTGAAACAGAGAACGAAAACTTTCACCCCACTCTCGATGTAAACAGTCTCTAACACACCGAGAAGAGGATATAATATTGCTGGCTGCAGAACTCAAACGAGCTGCTGAACGAGGAAACAGTTCAAACCAAGGCAGTGCTGGATGTTGCCATACAAGACAGCACTGGTGGAAACGGGCATTGGGACTTGTGTCAAGAGAATGAGATGTACAAGGGTACTTGCTTGCATCCAGGCCTGTATCCAAACAACGCACAAAACTGGAACCAAAAAGAAATGAACACTTTAAAGAACATGATAAATAAAAACTTTCCTACACAGTCACAAATACACTTTACTGTGACCTATACAGCATTTGTGTGACTGTGAGTTATGTATTATGATCTGTTCCCCAGCAGCACAAACCACATGTCTTACATTACCGCAATGAATGATGTTTGATTTTTGCAACTATACTGGAGTTAGACATCATGAATGCATACCCCCCAGGCAAAACAGTCTATCAGCAGTACTATACATTCTTTACAGTATGTATGATAAAAAGAATCTGATACAAGTCAGGAAACGTCCACAGAGTGCAACAGTTCTGCCACATTTGCTATGTTACTGTGTCTAGATTTAAATTTTCAAATAATTTTAAAAAAATATTGGCAATACAAATACTTTAAATGGTTGTTTAGGTAACAACAGCCCATCGCATTAGTAACTCAATATTAATTTATTATCCAAACACATCACTTGAACACTGTACAGTCATTTATTTAATTTTCTAGAGCATGATTCGGCCATTCTATTCAGCTAACAACAGTCACAAACACAAGCACATAATCAGAAAATTATGCTATGGAAGCGGCTTCTCCTTCACAATTAGCAGGATCAAATATGTAAGTTAGCTGTTATTCCCAATAAAGTATTATTATTTCAGAATAGGTGATTTCACAAAACAGATTCTGTACAATCAAGGTTCCGTAACCTGCAATAGCAATAAAAGATGTTCAATGAACTTGGATAGTCATATGTAAAGATTCAGTGTAACACAATAAATGAAAATTTATGCCACATATATAATCTTAGGTGGTAATGTATTATGATTATCATTCAATATTAACGATTTTAAACAGTTCCTGTGGATTTACCAATTGATATTTTCTTATAGCACCATACTACCAACCAAGATTGTGTCAAATACTGCTACTTGCGTGGTTCATAACCGTCATATGTTAACATTATAACACACAGGAATCTCCTTCCTTCTCAAAAATCTACAATATATTTTGATTTCAGTTAAGATTTTAATTACTGTTTATGTGTTCATTATTCCTTCAGTGGGAAAAATTGCTATCTTATGCATTTTATCATGCTAATTGTGATGGAGAGGCCTCTTCCACAGCATACTTTTCAATTATGTGCTTGTGTTTTCTACCTGATGATGGTCAATTTGTCAGGATAATAAATTAATTTTGATTTACTTTATATGTGCCTTCCATGTTTTACACAACACACACTATAAGATTTCTCCATATCTTAGCAACAGATGTATACACAATCATAACTGATTACAATTGATTATGCCCAGTTTTAAGTTTTCACTGTGAATCATTTCATTGGTCTTGGCTTGTATCTCACAAAGAAAACAGTCGGTCTCAATAATACTGACAAATTATGGTGAGTTAGCATAAATGTACATAGTTCTTCCTGTGATGTTACATTACTATTGTCCCATACTAACCAAAATCAAACTGTGTCAACAAATTTTTGGTAGAGAACGCAAACATGGACACAAAAACAACATAAGCTACTTTCTGTGACAGTTTTGCACAACTGACTGAAAAAGTCACGAAAACAGCCTAATAGATCATGGTAAGTCCATTGCAATTATTTGTCTACTCAAAAGTACCCTTACTGGCCAACAATTCATGTTGTCAGCTCTCCAGTTTCCCAACTGATTAGAACTTGCTCTCTACAGCTTCTTACATTCAAGGACCAAACTGAAGCTCGAAAGAAACAGATCAAATATTGTTGCTCAGATTCAGGTAAGTTCACAGCCAGCACTTAATAGCATTACAGAAGATGTTTCACACATTCTTCTAACAGCATAGTTACTGGGCTTGACATATGAACCCCCAAACCAAGTACATTATAGAGGATACAGTACAAAATTTTGTCACTGCAATAATACATAACCTTCCACAAATGGTGGCCATGTTCATGAACTGCAACCTGAGGACAACACATGCTTCATTCAAAATTACCATAATGGTTTAAAATGATTTACTGTGACATTTTCACTTTCATGTTTGGTTTTAGTTGAAGGAACACATGGCTGTCCACTTATTCAAAAAATCTAAAAAGACATTTTGCTCAGTATCTTGAGAATAATTACACAAGCTGAGTTACTGTCAGGATGTTCAGCCATAAAGACTCAAACAAAAACAAATTACATAGTTCTTAATATAACCCTAAATCTACAGTAACAAGCTTAATTCTTTCACCAACCCTGTAATTCCTGACGCCTCTTCACAAGTACGCAACTTCTGGCTCCAAGCAAAGGGTTTTGGGGATATAAACCGCACTTTTGTTTTCAGTGACCAGTCTACTGGGATGTATGTTTCACCTTTTGGACTCTTATCATTCTCAATGTGACAGTCCTAAGGTGAGAAAAAGATATTACAAAAAATGAAATGAAGATATATCAGATAAATATGAGGCATACAAGGAAATAAAACTGAAACCACATATGCCATTGCAAGATATGAGGTTTTCACAGTATTGTTGTTTAAAATTTGTCTTTTGGGCATCACACCAGGCTGAGTGACAATAAGTTACTGATATTTCAGAGAAACTTGCTACCTTCAGGTTCAAGGTATTGCAAACGAGTAGGTAGTGTAGAAGAAATGGTTGCACTATATAGAGAAAAAGTGTATTATGCAAGAGCCATACCAAACCAAAAGAAGACAGGATGTTGTGCAGTGGGCAGAACCATGGGTAAAACAGGCCAGGAAGGGGTGCATAATATGAAAAAGTGGGAGGAAAAGAGCAAAATGAAGGTAGCATGGAGGAGAGAAAACCAGGGTCTTTTGGCCTTGAAAAGTTCCAAAATGCTAGAGTTGAGGGAGGCCTCCACATTCCTTCAGGAAATGAACGAGATACTGCCATGATATGATGATAAAGCCACTCTCCCTGCTCAAATTTATGAGATAGAGTTGAATCAAAATTCCCTCCCTGACAATAAAGTGGAGGTATAGGGAAGTCTACATTCAACGCTGTGGGTTGGACAGTCTGGGGATCAAATCCGAGTAGGGACAAAATTTTCTGCGCCTGTCCATATTGCTCCTGGGTACAGTGGTCTGGGCGTGGCACAGACCACCCACACCGACATTAAAGAAAGAGTACAGCTATTCCTCCACTCCCCCTCTGGGCTTTCATGGCCTGTTCTAGGGTAAAATTATACCTTTTTATGTTCAACAGGGAGCACTGTGTCCAACTCCAAGATACCAAGATCCTCTCCACCAAATACGAGATGATCAGGGAGGTGACTGTGATTGAGCACCATCACAGCAAGAAAAAAAATGAAATGTTACACTAATAAAAAAATTTGTTCATAAAAATTCACCATACAAGTAGGCTAATAAGGTGAACTATAACAAGGGTTAGAGAATATGCCGATTATTTTTACACCTACACAATCACTTCTCTTTCTGGTGGCATAGACTCATAAACCATATTAGCAGCTTTCATTTCCTTAAACACAAAATCAGCAATGTTACTATAATGGTTTATGTTCTGTAAACAACTCATTAATAAAGTATGCCTCTATCCTTAGATCATATCAGACTATTAGCATATCTCCCTCCACTAAAACTTTATACTCCAATAGAATAGTTTCCATGTGGATATATTAGTATATATGACTCTGATTCTATTTGTATTCAACAATTTCTTTGTGATATGTATGAATTGAGTCAAAATGTATTTAACCTGATCTTAATCATATATAATTTATGCACATTTTACAAATACCTTTTCACTACTTCCAGAAAGTTGACTTAAGATACTTGTGAATGAAGTCTGTAAATGATCAATGTTTGACTGTGACTTGACACCACCACTGAGCAGCTGGAACAGTGTGTTATCAGATGATAAGTCCAGATTGTTGGACCTAAGAACTTGCACTTCATTGGTTCTTAAACTCTTCTCCTGCTGGCAGCTAAAAAGGGCAATACATATATATTAGTTGAACAATAAAAACCAACTAGATGTCACTTGCTATTTTTAATCTACTTCTTAGATACTCAACATGTTTCGGGCATTAATATGCCAATCTTCAGGAGTTTGCGACTATGCTGTTGAACTGCCGCATTGGCCGTTTCGTTCTTGGTTTGCTGTGTGTTGGAGTTAGGGTGCAGTTTGGCTAGGGTGGTATCCAGGCTGCCAGTTGAAGAACAACTTTTGTTTCAATCGGCAGCCCGGATACCACCCTAGCCAAACTGCATCTAGTTGGTTTTTATTCTTCAACTATTACAATAATGCGCGGTCCAATAAACATCAGATTCACATATATATTACTTTGCAAATTTGCGTTTATCAGACACAAGATGACCTGTAAAAACTAAGATATACAACTGTAAATAAAACAGAAGTAGAAAGACACATTCCAACACAAAACATGTTTATTTTTGCAATCATGCATTTGCCTAAAGTTTTTATGTTCATTAATTACAGGTATGAATTTATTTTGCAACTTATTTTGCTTCATCCATCCACAGCCAAAGCAATAGTGGAACATATGAACAATAAACTTATAATACAAACACACAAACATGTTATTAGAATAACCAAATCAATTGTGAGATGAACACTAGAGAGAAGAGAAATGCATACCAATTTTGGTTGGTAAACCTAAAGAATAGACACAAATTGCCAGACTAAGGGAGAGACGTTAAGGTAGTATCAAAATAGATCTCCAAGCAATATGGCGGGATGGTGTGGAGTGAATTAATTTGTACAGGACCAAGTGGCAAACTTTTCTGAACTCAGTAAGAAGCTTTAGGTGTCATAAAATGCTGGGAATTTCTTCATTAACTGAGAAACTATTAACCTTTCCAGAATGACAGCGTTCCCTAATGTTATTTCACAGTTAGTATAGCTGTACCAATTAGTCACACTGCTCCCACTTTCCTGCTACACTTGGATTATATCAGTTTTAATAGATCATCCAGTCTCTCTAGCTTATACATTTTCCTCATCATTTGAATGGGATACAGACTTCCAATATATTATGCACATCCACTACAGGGGGAAGTGATTTCATCTGACAGCTGACATTAATCCTCATTCAGCCATTTTGCATGACAGTAAGGCAGTGCTCACCACTATCCCAATTTGCCATGAGTTAGAATGCATGTGTTTTAGTTCAATGGACTGCAGTTTATACTAAGTGTGAACTCACCATATTTAAAAGAAAGTGTTGTACATGTTTTTTCTTCTGCTTGCAGACACGTAACCTAACTAACACACATGATGTGCATTGCATGTTTATGTTGATACGTGGGGGGACCCAAAAAAAACGAGATTTTTTCATGAGCGATTGATTTATTTAAAGAATTACAAAAAATTCATTAGTTGCCTTCAAAGTACTCTCCATTGGATGATATGCACTTATCCAATCTCTGTTTCCACTGTTCGATACATCTCTGGAACTCCGCAAGGTGGATGCTGTTCAGCGCTCTTGTCAAAGCTGCAATAACGTCCTCCAAAGTGTCAAATCGCCGCCCTTTCAAGTCCCTTTCCATTCGGGGAAACAAAAAAAAGTCGATGGGGGCCAGGTCAGGTGAGTAGGGGGGATGGGGCACAAGTGTCGTGCCCTGGGAGGTCAAAAATTGACGAATCCGCAACACC
>Ga0136643_10011399_pt1 | contig 13189 bp, 10 predicted proteins | sample TergutLab28metaG_FD_96883 | JGI IMG/M metagenome (GOLD analysis project Ga0136643, IMG submission 96883) | Labiotermes labralis P1 segment gut microbial communities from Petit-Saut dam, French Guiana - Lab288 P1 (version 3) (version 3) | ecosystem: Host-associated > Arthropoda: Insects >...
TACGCCCCCCTCTCCTCACTCATATGCGCCACATGCCCAGCCCATCTCATTCTTCTCGATTTTATCACCCACACAATATTGGGTGAGGAGTACAAATCATTTAGCTCCTCGTTATGCAGTCTCCTCCATTCCCCCATTACCTCATCCCTCCTAGGTCCAAATATTCTCCTCAGCACCATGTTCTCAAACACTCTCAGCTTAACCCTCTCCAAATTGACATATGCCTATTTTATAAAAATGAGGTTTTGATTGTAAGGGGGATTTACAATGTTAATAGCTAGTGATGGGGAATCTGGAGGTTAATGGGTAAGACACTGAATGGTATTGGTTTCGATCCCACATCTGCATGTGCATGCTAAGCTGTAGCTTACCTGCGCTCAAAATTAATACATGTGAGTTTTGAAGTTTTCAGAGTGGTGTTTGTGAAGATATCCCATAATACTTGAATTTTCATCCCTCTCATGACTGTCCTTCTGCTGTGTATAACAAAATCAAGTCTATCGGCACTGTACTGAGAAACAGATTATGTGACCTCACCTAGGGAGTAGAGGTAGAACAGAGGCCACACCTAGAGGCACAAGGCAAACAATGACAATTGCTTTTGTGACAGCCGTCAAAAGTTATGTTTATATCACAATCTAGTTGAAAATATAAGTGCACATTGGCATTTGGTATATATATTAATTAATTACTGCTACACCACTGTCCTTTCATCTCTCGTTTTCAAATAAATTTGTAGATATGGTTAATAGGTAGGGTAATATCTAATTGATGTTTATTAAAAATGATAAAAACTACATGTTTCGGCCAACATTGGCCATCATCAGGTTTTTCATCTTAAAGATTTGTATGCTATAAGAGTGTTTGTTTAAAGCATGCAGCCATGTATTGATGTTGAGATCTCATCATCGAGGATTTTGAGTTAAACATGGCATATAGCCTGGCTATGGAGCCTAGTGATGTGGGCAGTGAGCAAGTTGGAGGGGTGGGGAAGCATTGCATTGTAGGTTAGTGTCCAGTTTTTTCAAGTTGTAGATGCCATTGCAGGTTACTCAGCATAATGGCATCTACAATGGAAAAAAACTGGACACTAACCTACAATGCAACACCTCCCCAACTTGCTCACTGCCCGGGGATGGCACATTTCAAAATTGTAGATATGGTGATGGAGAAAACCTATACAAATGAGGATCAATGCTTCCTGTTCTCAAGTTTTGATGTTATGGTAGTTATGTTTTTCTCAGCAGTGAGAAGGAAATAACAGTCAATCAGAACCATGTTTACATTAATTTATTGCTACATATTTCAGCTTTTGTAGAAGGGCATCTTCATGCATTGTAAAAAATCTGTACAGAAAGGTTACTTATATAGAGCCCATCAGAATGGCACTTTCCATCTAATGAGTTGTTTACAAATAAAGACAAAAGTATTTGGTTTCTTTGGAACAGATCACCTAAGAACAAAAATTATTATAAATGATGAAACACTAGAACAAGTTAGCCAACTTACTTATCTAGGTTGCAGTATATCATACCAATTTTCCAATGATGTAGAATTTAAATTAGAAAAATTTTTATAATTAATAGGTACTATTAAGGGAATTATTTTTAAGAAAGTGAGAACAGAAACTATTTTGAAAATATACAACACACTAGTTTTACCTACATTTTTATATGGGTCAGAAAATTGGACACTAACAGCCTTACAAAGACAAAGAATTGAAGCGGCAGAAATGAAGTTATTGAGACCTCTGGCAGGCTACACCCTTTATGACCACAAAACAAATGACTACATACGCCGCGAACTGTGGGTTACAGGCATAGTAGACAAGATAGATGAATACAGATGGAACTGGCTTTCACACTTGCAAAGAATGCCACAAAACCAAATCCCTTTGAAATCATACCACTACTGACCACAAGGAAGAGAACAATCGGAAGACCGAAGAAGTGTTGGCGCGAGCAGCTGTAACTCTGGAGACAGAACGGATCAAAGGGTCCAATCCTTGATGTTTATGATGATGACTTTTTTTACATATTTTTATATTTCATGATGAAAAGCCACAACATACAGCAAGAAAATAATATGAAAATAGCTGTGATTATGAGTTTTTATTTCCTCATTACTGTTCATATATTGCAATGGGATGTCACACATAAACATTTGTTTTGCTCATTCTAGAACAATTCTGATCCTGGCTCTTGGAATCGTGGGGATTGTCAGCATGAGTTGCTACACTGGGCTGGTGATCTATGCAGCATTCCATGACTGTGATCCAATCAGCACACATGTACGTAAAATTAACGGCTCTACAGTCACTTTTGCAGACATATAATTCATGTGGACAGTTTTTGTCATGTCAGACAAGATTGTATTATGGTATGAATACACTGGTTGTATTTAAGAATTGGGTGTTGAGGAGGGTATGTATTTGGACCTAAGAGAAGGAGCTATTAGGATAATGGAAAAAACTGCACAATAGGAAGCTTTACTATTTGTTTGCTGCACAAGGTATAATGATTAGGGTCTACAAATGAAGAAAGAAATGGACAGTGAATTTTGCATTTGTGAGATAAGTAATTTATAAAAATATGTGCTCAGAAAACCTGAAGGAGCAAGCCAGTTGAAGTCCTAGACATAGATAAAAATATAATATTAAAATTAGTCTTGAACAAATAAGGTGGGAATCAAATTTGTTTGGCTCAGTGACAGGCTGTTGTTAAAATGGCACTGAACCACTGATTTTCATAAAAGACAGAGAATATCTTGACTGGCAAGGTGATTGTTTGCTCTTGATAAGGAGCTCTGCTTGCTGCATGGAGTTCAATTACAGTTGTCTGCTTTACTGAGTGGAGTGCTAGATACTGGTAGTGATTTTAATAGTTGAAAATTCTTGTTCAGAATGCCTGTGTTAACGTCAAGTGGCATTTATCTACAGGTCATTGGGAAGGCTGATCAGCTTCTGCCCTATTTTGTAATGCAGATATCACATTCTGTGCCCGGCTTGCCCGGTATATTTCTGTCTGGAGTGTTCAGTGCTGCACTGAGGTAAATACTGTGTGTGAAATGCTTTAATATTTGTGTCACAACGTTCTGTTAAACAAATCACATATAAACACGCTACAGCTATAAAAATTATATTTGCAGCTCAATGTCCACAGGCCTAAATTCAATGACTGGTGTAATATTTGAGGATTTGATCCGTCCAATGACCAAGAAGCCTATCTCTGAGAAATGTGCCAGCCTTATCATGAAAGTGATAGTGGTCGTGATCGGTACCATATGCGTGGGGTTGGTGTTTGTAGTGGAGAACATGGGTACACTTGTACAGGTACATTTTCTTGCCTTGCAATATATTTTCATGATGGTGTTACTGTACTTTAAGATAGATTGCAGCTATAATCTTAATGTGTGCTGATAGAAAAGGCAGTGTCCAGAAACAAAGACACTTGGATGCCATTTGGTCACCATGGATTTATCAATTTCAACTGGCAAGTCTGATTTATTGTTCCTGTACCTTGCTTTCTGATAATTAACTAAGTAATGTCATTCAGAAGATGGATTTTTTGTAAGTCACCAGTTGCTTAGATACTTATTAAATTCCCCACATTTTACAGAATTCAAACAGTGGTCACTGTGTCCACAACAGCTTGCCTCTTGTCCCTGTTTAAGGCCAAATTGATCTAGCCCATACACTCTTAGCCTGTTTCTGCATTGTAGGATCTAGTGACTTGGGAATTACTACCAGCACATGGATATTACCATGTGTATGTATATGTTATTTCTAGAAAGAAATCCAGAGTTTGTCTTACTGTGGGTACTGAGAAAGACAGAACAGTAGTTGATGTCAATTTGAAGAAATATTTTGGGTGTGAAAAGAAAAGTAATTTTTCCTTTAAAAGTTAGATGCAAGTAATAATGAAGTGATGAGCTGGGATAGTGTAGTCAGTATAGTGTACTCACTACAGAATGAACAATCCATGGATTCAATCCCATTGGGACTGAGATTTACCGTACCTGTTCAGACTGGCCCTGGGGCCCACCCAGCCTCTTGTACAATGGGTACTGGGTCTCTCCCGGAGGTAAAATGGTGGGGTCATGGCGTTGGCCACCCACCCCATTTAGCACCAAGTTTAAAGGAAGAGTAGAGCTATACCTCTCCTTCCCCTCTGGACCTTCATGTCCTGTTCTGGGGTGAAGTTTACCTTAATAATGAGGTAATAAGAGGAAATGTGCATATGAGTATGGTATTTAATGACATTATCTCAACTGCATGACTTACACAGTCAGTAGTAGGATGACTGTGAATGATAAATTAGAAAGGGTGTGAAATAAAGTGGTTCTGCCCTCTTATAATGTAGTGACCTTCTAGCTGCATGTACAGTCTAAAATCACATTAGGGTAGATGGCTAAGTACTTATATAGGATTTCCTAAACACATTGTAGGAGTGATATTCAGAACATGTGTTACAGTCAACATGTGTCCTTGTCATGCTACTGGCTGTTGTTCAATCCACATTTGTTTCCGCAGGCTGGAAAAAGTCTGGCAGGCATCACAGCTGGTTCTCTTTTGGGCGTTTTTTCAATGGGAATGTTTTTCCCATGGGCTAATGCAAAAGTGAGTAACATAGTGAGAAGAATATATACTATTATACAGCATAGATTACATATGTAGTGACCGAACTGTATGTGTCTATGGGCTGCAGAAGACCAGAGAAAATTTAACTACCACAATTATAACAGAATGGTGAAATAATGATACATTGCTTGTTTTGTTTTGTTTTTAGTTTAGTTTTTAGTTTAGTTTAGTTTTTGGTTTAGTGTTTAGTTTATTTTATTTTAGTTTTGTTTTGTCTTGTTTGGTTTACTTTACTTTACTTTACTTTATTCATTCAATCCACTTGGTTACAATGTGTGACACCGAGCAGGTAAAAATGGATTTGCAGTTTACTTATCATGTCAAAATCATTACAAGTTATACATGACAAAAACATAACTCACAATCCAGCAACATAAAAACAATAAAATACAATCTAATGTAATGCAATGTAAAATATCAATATAAATAAAACAGAGAGGTATGGCAATTTACCAAACTCACATACTCATACAATCCACATGCAATCAGTATGACAGAAATTCATCAAATGAGTAAGGTACACGTTATTACAGAATGGAATTCAGCTCTCTTCTAAAAGATTTGATCTTCTCAATTTTTTTAAGTGATCTGTCATCTTGTTTAAAGGTCTAACTCCTGAAATTGCCACAATTTTCCTAAAAAGTCTTGTATAGCAAAAATGAACACATAGATCAAATTTATCACAGTGTTATGTTATATGTATATGGCCATCTTTTGTACACATTTCCATTTTCTGGATATAAATTTGTAACCATTGGCACCATGTTTAAAACAGGAAGACAATGACTGTGAGCTGAATTCATTCCCCCATGCATTTACCACCACGAAAATGATTATGAAGTTGGAAGGAAAACAATGAGATGGAAAAGTCTCATGCTGATATTTTGTGACAATGTTGATAAACATGGACTTCCCACAAAGGCCATATAACTATAAACAGCTACACATACATACATACATACATACATACATACGTACGTGCGTACATACATACATACATACATACATACATACATACATACATACATACATACATACATACATACATACATACGTACATACGTACATACGTACATACATACGTACATACGTACATACATACGTACATACATACATATGTTACAAAAAATCCAGTACCTTTCATAGGACAACTGAATATGAAACATGTCAACACAGGACAACACGTACACACAAAGAACAGTAAACATGAAAAACATTCAAGATAAGATACAAAAATAAACATGCATACAAATGAGAAAGTTTTTTGGTTATTAGTTACTTTGTCTGATATCTTACTGTGCTGTAGAAACTGCTAATATTATGTAGCAGATCACAGTATTTTATGGAGTTACAGAAATCTTGCCAGTGGGTGGTATTCTTATGTGAAATGGTATTTGAGGAATATAAATTGAAAGAAGCCATGCTGTTACTTTAGACTACCTGTGTTTAATATAATGTATGTTCTGTTACGCCTTTTAACTTATAACAGGGGTTTTATTACATTAATAACTTTATCTCTCTGGATACAGGGGGCACTGGTAGGTGGTGTGACCAGCATGGCATTTGTCAGTTGGATATCAATAGGAAGCCAGATCGCCATTGCAAAGGGACAGATCAAGTTCCCAACAAAACCAATGTCACTTGAAGGCTGTGACTCCGATTTGCTGAACAACACGCACAACTTTGCAGCAATACCGACAATAGTGTGAGTTACGATGGAAATAAGGGAAGGTAGTATAATGTAGCTGACTTTCTGTCTGCAAATGTGCAACTAGCAGGAATTATGCACAAATATGCACTTGTCACTCTGATGTTACAGACACTGATAGGTCCACATAGCAGTTGATTTGAATCTTCATTTTTTTACGTTTTGCTGACCGTGCATCTCAGTATATTTATCTCAGTATTTAACCAACTTGATGCACAAAATCTGTTTCACAATAAGTTTTATTTCATGCCTCTACATGTTTCGAGCACATGTGCTCATCATAAGGAGGTCAAATTTGCATTACACAGCCTCTGTTATCACCACACTGAAACAAGTGAGTGGTCTAAAATTACTAAAATACAATTCTATAAATATGAGCAAATAGTAGTAAAATTTATGTATGAATTTTTCGGGTGTGATTACTGTGTATTACTTACTATAAACATGTTATGTCATGTAGAGGTTATGTTTATCCAGTTATTAAACTTATTAGAAAGGTACTATGTCTATTTGCATTTATGTTTTCTTAGTCTATCCAGTCATAATGCTGACTAGATAGACTAAGCAAACATAAATGTAAATAGACGTACTACGTTTCTAATAAATTTAATAACTGGATAAACATAACCTCTACATGACATAACATGTTTATAGTAAGTAATACACAGTAATCACACCCGAAAAATTCACATATAAATTTTACTACTATTTGCTCATACTTATAGAATTGTACTGTAGTAATTTTAGACCACTCACTTGTTTCAGTGTGATGATACCAGAGGCTGCATAAAGCAATTTTGACCTCCTGTTGATGAGCACATGTGCTTGAAACATGTAGAGACATGAAATAAAACTTATTGTATAACAAAAATTTTGTGCATCAATTTGGTTAATTACTGAGATAAACTGAATCTTCATGTTTTCATAAGCTGCAATATTTATTCATTCATTCCATTGGCATGCGCAGAATACGACAATTCCTTGCCGTTCTCAGGAGCTTCTTCCATTCTTCTCTGTTATGTACTTTTTCCTGCCACCCTTCTCCACAAACTATTTTTCCATCCTCTCTCACCTCATCTTGTCATCTATTTCTTGGTCTACCTCTCAATCTTGTTGTTCCCAAATTCATATTTAATACCCTTTTGGGAATTCTGTTTTCTTTCATTCTCTGTACATGCCCAAACCAACGTAATCTATTTAACCTTATTGTCTCTGTTATAGTAGGATTTTTAACACTTGCGTAAATTTCTTTATTGGTTAATATCCTCCAATTTCCTTTTTCATTGTCATATACTTCGTCTAAAATTCTTCTATACACTTTCCTCTCAAAAATGTTCAATTACTTTCTATCTCTCTTTGTTAGTGTCCCAGTTTCTGATGCATATGTTAACGTTTTGTCTCTTGTTGTGTTCTTTAGTCTTAATTTTTGTTTCTTTGATATGGTTTTATTTAAAAAAGTATACATACATATATATATATATATGTATATATATAATTTAATTAATTTAAAATCAGTTTTGAGGTTGCTGCCAGACCAACAATTTTATTCAAACATATAATGAAGGTGTATAGGCTGTGTTGACTACCATAGACTCTGACCCAGACCTCCATGAGCAGTAACTGACACATGAGCTGTGGCTGGCCTTAGCTATCCTTCTTAGAGTACTGCAAAGTTTTGCTCACTCCAGATCTACTCTGAAATATGTCTTGCTCAACTATTTCACATTCTTTTCCGGTGTGTTTTTCAAAATGATAGTCACGTGTAATGCCATGCTGCGGCGTCTGATGTTTGTAATAATCTCGCTGACAGGGAAGAACCGTTGTACATCTACCGGATATCGTACATGTGGTACACTCTGATTGGAGTGGCAACTGCCATCACTGTAGGTATGGTGGTCAGCTTCCTCACAAACCCCAATAGTGCAGAGGATGTTGACTCAGACTTATTGACCCCAGTTATACACAGGTTCCTGCCCTCCAAGGCTAAACACATTGAACTCCAGGCTCACAAACAGGTGAGTCATGTGAACTTCACATTCATCTATTTGTCTCATTTAAACTGAGTTATTTTAGTCAACTGTGAAACATATTCAATGATATCTTCGTGGGTTAACAAACATGTCAGTTGGTTCTTGATTTCCGCACAAGAAGATATTTGTTTAACTTAGTTTGGTTATTTGGAGGTAGCACATCCTTGTAATGATATATACTTTTAAAAGTAAGTCATACACAACACATAATGCAAGAAACTTTGACAGGAGCCATCCCATTGTGTATTGGGACAATATAATAATTTATTCCAGTCAATAAAACAATAATATACATATTAGTATTGATCACTGTGTATATTGTTGTGTTATTGACTGGAATAAATTATTACATAATACAAGAAACATTTGTGTTATATATTGTGTGCAACTAATTCTTAAAAATACATTTGAAAGTAGTCTGATTGTAATTACTTGATAAACTACAAACAGAAAAATCTAATTTGAACGAAATCGTCCCATTGTGTATTGATTCTATATATTCACTTTATTAATATATATTCCAGTCAACACAACGATATAATAAAAGCATAGGTTAAAGTGACATGTTTCGATTTAAAAAATCATCATCAGGCTAAGCTAAGAACCATGAAGTTCTTTACAATGTGGCTGTGTGCATTTGGGATCCCAGATGGCTCACAATTTGTGCTGTGATTCGTACCATGTACATAACGTGACTTATATCTATTATACTATTGTAATTATATTAGGGTCAAGTACATGACGTGTGCTATTTACTGGGAGCAATATTCACTGATTGGGCTTCTGGCTGTTATGTCCATTACCAATACAAAAACAACGGACATAACGACCAGAAGCCCAATCAGTGAACATTGAAACATGTCGCTTTAACTTATGCTTTTATTATACAGTTGTGTTGACTGGAATTGTATATTAATAAAGTGAATATATAGAAAAATCTAAGTTGAAACGCTGGTGATTTTTATTTCTCCATTTTCATAATTAACATTTTCTTCTTTGTCATGTTTTCATTGTTTCTCTACAAGGTACTATAATTTACATAACTATTTTCAGGATGTAGCAGAACATCAGATATCATCACATGAACATCAACTTAAAGAGTAAACTAATTTTATTTTGTCACAAAATATAATGACTTTTGATGGGACATAACAATTCTATCTTTGTAAACCTTATGTTTATTGGACCATGCATCATCTTGATAGTTGAATAAAGAGAGACCAACTTGATGTCACTTGCTTTCTATTTCATTATTTACTGCTCAATATGTTTCGGATGTTAATACATCCATCCTCAGGAGCTTGCGACTTATTAGTTGTGTTATTTTATGGGTTGTATTGCTCTGGTTCGATGTGTGTTGGTGTTATGTTGTGGTTTGGCTGGGGTGGTGTGGTATCTGGATGCAGGCTTCAGCCTGCATCCGGATACCACACCACACCACCCCAGCCAAACCACAACGTAACACCAACACACATCGAACCAGAACAATACAACCCATGAAATAATTGATTGATTGATTGATTGATTGATTTATTATGCATTCTGTAAAATCCATACAAAGGTACATAGACCTATAGGAATAGAAATTGTCACTGAAAATGCATGGAACAAAATATTATATATATACATTCTATGATCAATATAAGTGTACAACACTAAGTCATGCAATTAAAGGTACATAATTATGATTAAAAGTGGTACAGTAAAATATTAGCTTAAACTAACATCCAGTCCATAGATTACTGCTCATAATAAGTATTAATCAGGAAAATGTATCAAGGAGATACAAGTAATGTGGGGAAATAAAACTAAAAGTTGTAGTAGTATACTTGAATGTAAGCAACGTAATCTAACTAGGAACTGTGCTGTAAATGAAATACAGTGAATAACAAACATATGTGCATGATGCAATGGAACTTAAACAATCATACAACTACAAATTAAATGATAAAGTAATAAAGCTCTCAGTAGTTAAGCATTCTGAACACTAAAAAATTCATCTAAGCTGTAATAGGAATGTGATAGGAGATCATTTTTTAAGGTCACTTTAAACTGTTTAGGGTTGCTGGAAATAGATTTTACTGTCATAGGGAGAGCATTAAAAACTTTGATACTAGAATACAAGACTCCTTTCTGATACATAGTCAGTGACACTTGTGGTAAACGCATATCATTCTCTTGCCTGGTATTAATGTTGTGAAATGAACTATTCGATGTAAAATGACCCCTATTTTGAATAACTCATCAAATAAGTTGCAAACTCCTGAGGATGGATGTATTAACATCCGAAACATGTTGAGCAGTATATAATGAAAAAATAAAGCAAGTGACATCAAGTTGGTCTCTCTTTATTCATCTATCTTTGTATTTGTTCCATCTGTTTGCCCATCTCTCATGTGAATGTGTTCATCAGATTGTATTTAAATCTCACATCATAATATTTCTGTGTTCAAAATAACTTAAAAGAGTAATACAATTTCTCATATTTTTTTGTAAAATTAGGTTGAGGAGTGTTAATATTTATTTACTAAGACAATCACAAGTTAAAAGGAAAGATTTTATGATATCTTCTATTTTGTACTGTTCACCTCTTTCATTTACTATGACAGAATCTGAAATGCATTGGACATGTAAATAGATGCAAAGGTAGAAATAACAGAACATGAAAATTCTGTAGTTATAAAGCCTATTGGAGATGAAACATAAGCAGAAGGACGATACTGAACTCTCCACATCAGGATTGGAATCAATCTTACAATTTTGGGCTTTTGTGAAGATCATAATCAACTTCAGGTTCCATGAGGACAGCTAACCAACCGTTATCTACTCAGGGAAGACCATTTACCATAGAGTTAACTACTTATTTAGTTACTATAACATCTGAGAAGAACCAGCCAAGCTTCTGCCTGTCTGCCTCGCAGCAAACGGTTCTCTGCATGTCTCTCTCCACACACACACACACACACACACCAGTCATAGGCATAACTTGGGAGGGAAGGAGGGAGGCAAGAGAGCAAATGACTCTTCCATATTTTTTGTGCCTAAGAATAGTTCTTTTTTGGCTACTGAGTTGAAGAGGGGGAAACCAAAAAAAAATTGGGGCGAGAGTGGGGGGAAAGGGGCATATGATTATTAAGGACTGGTTCAAACCAATCTCCACCTTTTTTTCCCCCCATTTCTTCAGTGTTTTTAGCCAATTTATGTCTATGTTAGCAATAATTGCTTGTATTCTTGCCTGGTGTACATTTTTACTTGTTGCTGATTTTGATGTAGAGAACATATCCAGTGTATGTAGTGTGGCAAGTAAGTAACCTATGTAATTGCCATCAATTGTGTTCATTCTTTCTCTGACCCAAGTATAATTGGTATGTAAACCTACTCGTGTTTTGGCAAAAGGAAACATTCCATTACTTTACGTCAACACATTACTCATATTCTTGACAGACCAGGAGTGTCAGCAATAACTATGAAGAGATGACAGGACAGTTTCTTTATACTTACCTTCTCAAAAACAAAATAAATTCAGTGACAGTATGGATGGCAGAGCGAGGTACTTTGTGCTGTAGGATTCATACTGGTGAGTTGCCTGTTAGTCAGTCAAAATCAGCCACTAAAATAGGCTGATGACTAGTACATTAGAATTTTGAAAAGTAAAACAAGAAGGAAACTTTAGATAAATTTTAAAATACGAAAAGATTATACCGTGTAGTTATGGTTGTGACATAAATTTTGTAACATAATTTTTAAAATCAAATATAAATGATATGGCATCTATGTCAGCCCCCTTTCCCCACACCCCAACCCCCACAAATAAATACTTCTGTGTACACAACTGTATGTAACACATGTACAAGGAGATGAGGACAGCAAAAATATAAACTTTAGTCTTATACACATTTAAACATTACCCTATACCATATAGTGACTTGGCTACATGCTGGACAATCTGGGGTTCGAATCCCGGCAGTGGCAAAAGGTTTATGTCTTCTCCAAAATCTCCAGCCTGACTCCATGGCCCATCCGGCCTCCTAAATCCTGCTGGAGTGAAGCCCACAACTGATACCATCTGCTTCAGAGATTAGGAGTGACTGAGGCTGTTACTTCAGCTCACCAGTAAGTGTTTGTGGTGGTTTAAATTTCTGTTGACCTCTGAATTGAATGTAACACGTGCTTCGTATTCAGCAGATCACAGGTTCGTATCTGCGTCTTGATGCCGGCCATCATGATAGAAAGCTGTTTGTGGATTTTTTAAATTATTTACTCCGTGACTTTTGAATCAGTACTTTCATTTAATTTGCCAAGAAAATGTACTTATATTGCGTGATATTACAGTAATTTCGCTGCGACATGTTTCGGCCTGTAATGTCATTTAAGCTTTATATGTACTCTCTGAAGATGGCGTTGCCATGCCGAAACATGCAGTGCACTGCAATATCAGGTATTGTAAGTGCATTAATTTGGTAGGGTCCACTTGAAATGTGATGGCACACAGTGACGCACGGAAGGGGAAGAGAAAGGAAAACTGGTGAATGGGGTGGGTAGCCAGTACTCTTCACACTACCTCGGAACATGGTGTATCCAGCATTACTACCGCTGATGCGCACACCTCGACTGCCAGTATTCGACTGAACTGACGCCCCCGCCGATTTAAATGGACTCGTCCGTTTCGCCTAAAGACGAAATTTGGTTTCTGCGCGTGTGCCATCACATTTCAATTGGCCTCTACAACCGGACAGGAGACAGATGATAATATACTACGGCGCATGCGCATTGCATATTTGATAACTAAGGTTATACACACACACACACACA
>Ga0136643_10011403_pt1 | contig 13185 bp, 5 predicted proteins | sample TergutLab28metaG_FD_96883 | JGI IMG/M metagenome (GOLD analysis project Ga0136643, IMG submission 96883) | Labiotermes labralis P1 segment gut microbial communities from Petit-Saut dam, French Guiana - Lab288 P1 (version 3) (version 3) | ecosystem: Host-associated > Arthropoda: Insects >...
ATTTATAGTAAAACTTGCCGTGCGTCTGGGTTCGTTTTTCAACTGAATTCCATGTACTTTATGGAATGCGGGAGCCGTGATACGCGTAGCTCAGTAAAATAGGGACCAGGCTACGGGTTGAAAATCTGGGATTCGATTCATGACAGGCGTAAGAAAGTTTTTCATCTCTTAAAATGTCCATACTACGCTTGTGATTGCGGTAATGAACCTTCGGGTTCCGTGAAATGCGGGGAATTTCTTGATTAGCTGCAAACCAGTTAGCTTCTCAAGAAGGGCTCTGCACCATGGAGTAAGTAAGTAAAATGTCCATACTCTCCTCATATACAATGGGTATTGTGTTAGAGCGGCCGGGATGTCAAGTTGACCACTGCCATATTGTGCCGACGTTAAGAATGAATGGAGCCATACCTCTGCTGTCCTTATATGCCTTCGTGGCATGGAGAGGGACTACTGTATTTTTATTTATACTCTTTCTTTTTTTCTTTCTTCTGCTTAACGTGTTGGACAATATGCAGAAAAAGTGCTGTAGTAGAGATTTCCCATTCCTCCAAATAAAGACGGTGGCTTATGTGTATTCTAGTTTATGCTTATTCTTACACAGTTTTTCTAGTCGCATCTCTGGTACTTTGGGTAAAGATACGGTATTTCTAAACCGTTCCCCTTTATGGATGAATTGGGTGTAGCTGTATGGGTTTCGTGACATAGTGCTTTGTTGCTTGATTTTATGAATTCTCTAATCGTATAGCTATAATATGAGCACGATATATGCGACAGATATGTAATGAACTTCCTCGGTCGATTATTTTGTTTAAGAAAAAACTATAGTGTGTATGTTGACTAACTAATCTGCATTTTGAAATGAGTTCTTGTTCTGGATTGACACTCAAGTCTCCGCTTTGTATTTCACACTTTTTTCCTTATATAATTATACATGTTCTTACTGAATTTCCTAACTTTCCTGAACGCATATTATTTCAAATAAGTAGTAGAGGTTACATTTACCAATAAATATTTTGTCTTTAGGCTTCCTTACCTGATTATCAACTGAATTACTTTAAATTTGTGAGATGGTAGAATAGGGGTTACACACGATACAGATTGTGTGTGTTTTGATGGAATAGAATGAACATACTGTAAAACTTGTGTCCAAATTCAGAATGTAATATCACTGAAGAGCGCGAATATTTTGTTCGTAATTCAAATACATCCTTGCTGACTGGTTTCTTGTCGCTTAGGCCTACATAATTTCAAATGTGGTTTAATGAGTTACGAATATCTTCTTACAAGGACCCTGCAAACCAGTTACTTTATCTACCCCACAAACCAGGACTGTAAGAGCGCTTGAAGGTTAGGCGCACATAATGCCAAATACCCACCCCGTATTCTATCCCGTATTACCGGTGGCTATTTTCCTGGGGATAAAGCGACCGGGACGTGAATCTGGCAACTCACTTCCATCTGTGTAGTACCCATGTTAACAATACATGCCGTCACACATACTTTCACTTATATGGCTTCATGACTAGGTGTTTCGTTCAGCACAAGTGCAGTTACTTTTGCCTTGGACTGGACTCCCAAACCCGATTTCATCTACCTCTCATTCTCACAGATTTTTACTCCAAAATTCATCGGAATATCATCCTGTCACGTCCTTCTTAATGTTTCCAGTGAGTTCCACGACGGAAGTTATTATACATATTTCTGTTTTCCCCCGTTAACAGTTGGTGACTAATAAATTAAGAACTTCCTCGTCATGTAGTATTCCAAAAGTGTTCACTGACTTCTCACGTGGGTTCAAATAGATCACAGGGTATTTGCAGTTTTCTTTTGTAATTTGATAGATACGTAACGACCTTTCGGAGGAAATTACTTTGCCCATTCTCATTCTGAAATATGCATTTTCAAATCCCATTTGAAATTCAAGTTTTCTTCTGGAAACAAGAAATCACCTTTCGCAACTGCAACGGATGAAGTGGCAAAATTCAAATTTTGGTCCTGTTAGTTATGACACCTTGTTTTGATCTTGTTGGTAATTAGCCTTCTGACCTTTAAATTCGGTCCTAAATATGGAGGCAGTACATGCCTTCGAAACGTTGCTGCTGACTTACTAAACCACAGCTCGGTAACCTAACCTAAGACACTTCAATGTGAATCGGCACTGCCAAAAAATGTAAATACTAGAAGGGAAAATGTATTGTTATGTTCATGCCATAGAGATGAAGGAACAGCAGGACTTCCAGCTACCGACTCACCATTGTTTGGTGAATGTCCTTCAAATAATTCGTCTGTAATAATAACTTAAATCACTGTGTAACTAGAGGACCTTTATAAGTGCTGTTTTGTGGGGAAGGAAGCGGGGAAAATACATTGTGGTCTTAAATTTCCAGTCTTGAGTTATTATTATGTCTTAAAACGATGAGCCGAAAGTACGTCGGAAAACACCTGACGAGGTTCTTATGCCTGAGCGTCGCCAGTTCTGCTGAGAAGTTTATTCGCATTTAGCGATGGATGTTTCTTCTGTCATTACAGTTAATGAAAGTCTAGATAGGTCACGGTTGCAGGGGATTTTATGGTGCAGGCAAAAACAACGAGATGCGCTTGGCGACAGAATATTGCTTGGGAGGTGCTGAAAGAGCAGTGAGTTAATGAATATAAATGATCATGATATTTTGATGATAGCTTTCACTGACATTGGCGAGTTCCAGGGATGAAGATCGAGTGGGTCCGTAAAAATTCATCATGAAAGTACTTAACACAACAACAAACGAAAACAACAGTCTGTAATTGAAATACGTAAAAAGTGACATCAACTAATGTTAATTTGTTATGTACATTTAAACTTTGAATTTAACATGTTACACGCTTTATGTGTGGGCCGGGTAGCTCAGTCGGTATAGCGACTGAGCTACGGGCTGGACGGTTCGGGATCGAATCCCGGTGGGGACGAGATTTTCCGCCCGTCCAGACCGGCCCTGGGGCACACCCAGCCTCCTTTAAAATGGGTACCGGGTCTTTCCCGGGGGTAAAGTGCGGCCGGGGCGTGCTGCTGACCACTCACCCCCTTCTAGTGCTGCGGTCATGGAAGAGTAGAGCTATGCTATACCTCTACCCACCCTCTGGGCCACACCGGGCCTGAAACGGGATCACTTTACCTTTACCTTTACCTTTTACACGCTTTATGTGTGCACATTTCTTCCTTGACGGTTGACCTTGTGGCTAAGGCGTTGAATGTCATATACAGAGATGATGCATTGATAACGTTCCCAACTTGCTCACTTTTAAGAACCGAAATGGATCAGTCAGCATAGTGACTGGACTGTACCGGGGTACTGGGGTTCCAGTCCTCTCAGCAGTAAAGAAAGTGTCCATCCAATGTCTGCCCATTTTGTACCTCTTCCTTTCCACGCGGGTAAAGCTTGCTGGGCGAGGAGCTGACCACCGTCTAGTACCGAGGTGAAAAGTGTGTGTCCACTCAGCTCTACTCGCCCGTATTCATAGCTTGGAGATGAATTAAGCTCAGAGCTATCTTGTAATGCATACCGAATTCAGTGTGTATTTTCCCGCTTCTCTTTTTGACCCCTTATCTCTGGCAGATCCGTCCACTCTGGCTCGCATCGGATGTCAAACTGTTGCTTCTTTCCGCTATTATCTGCTGTCGGTGCTTCCGTGGATGGTGTGGATGTTTACCTTGACTCTTATCTGACGTACCGAGACCTGAAGGGATAAAGGCCATGTCAGATGGAATAAGCTGCAAACAATCCGTGTTTCCCTGTCACTCTCTGCGTAATTCCGTACACAGTCAATTATTAGTGATAAATAGTGATAGTCGCTATATATCCACACTTATTTCCTGTATACTGGAAAGTTCTATACCTCCTGGGTCACTGGTGGTATAATCCGAAATTTCAACATCTCTCTATTGAAGACTGCCATTGGTCAAAATTCTGAGCTAGTTCCAGCCACCTCTCGTCTTTAAAATTAATCTCTTTAGTCCTAGTTTACCAGCTCATTCGTCGTCTCCAAGTCGTCATGGTGTGTGAACATTTTCGTACTTTTTATTTCTTAGTTTACAGCTTATTTAACGACACTTATTCAACCATACTATACCACAAGGAATAACTGAAACTGTAAGAATGTAACAGGAAATTGCTGTAGTTTGTTTTTCTTGTCTTGACTAACGATATTCAAGCGGCTTTAATTTTTTTTTAAAACGTAGAACATCTCATTGTGTTTTGAACTGTTAGTTAATGTAACCGCCGTCAAACACGCTAAATATATTTGTGTTTGAGGTAGTTTTATTAATCAAACATTCATTTGATTGTGCTCAGTTACTTCTCAGTGCGTACGATTAGCGACAAGATTCTTATTAATTGCACAGTGTTATTGTCTCGGTTACGAACCCGCTTCGCAAATTAAGTTTAAATTTTAACGGACGTCAGTGGGTGATTTTTTATTTCAGCGTATTCTGCTCGTGCAATTAATTACACTTGTTCAGGCTCAGGCGGGTGCGACAAAGCCGTTGAGGAACCCGGGGCAGAATTACTGCGCCATTCTTGAGTCTTCTGTTTGGAAGCCGAAGGGCAGTTTGTCCCCTAAGTGAAGCAGATCCTACCTTTATCACCAATTACTCTAGTGCCACGTTATAGGCTTGTGTCCTTTAATTTTGTGAATCTTGTTGCGTAGATCTGAGCACAAAATTAGTATCAAGATAATGTGCTCAATTGTTCGTATGGTAATTTCCATAACTGATAACTGATTCATATTCAGAATACTGTGGCTTAAATACCGGACCGTAGTATCTGTTACTAGAGCATCGCCTTTTTGTGAGTCACGAAACGTAACGTTTTATTCGTCCCGTATATTCAACTGTAATAAATATACAGTTTAGAAATTAAGCTTCCTTTGTGAATATAAAGTCGGAATACCACGACGATACTCAGACTATCCAGACGCCCACACCTCATGAAACATCATCTCATCAATATGATCAACAATTTCATTTGTAAGAGTAATAATATTCCTCTTCATCATACGAGAAAGAATCACATCAAACGGACAAATTTTATTCCCCCCACAGACAAGAAACTCGGTGGAATTATTACAACATTTCCCACCAGCAGAACAATAGTACAGCGAAGAATAGTCCTTAGGTTGCTTGTGTGACAATATTTTCTATTAGGTTGTGGTGTGTTCATGTTACGGTTGTTTTGTCATTAATATGCAATCTTGATTCTATCTGGTATACAAAAGTGAAGGGCTGTTCATTCGGAGATGACGTACGCGTGTCAGAGCATGTTATCAGGTTCACTCATTCGCATCAATAAAAGCGAATTTTCCGAATGCTTTGTCGTTGCTAGAGCTTGAAATGGATTGTTTGATTCAAGTATGTTCTGTGCAAGCAGTAATATTACGAATTTATAGGAATGTCTGCATCGCAAGTTTTATCTCCGAAAGTACTTTGGGGATATTTCGTATTCGGTACTTAAATTGCAAGCTGTAGGTAGACTTTATATGTCTATGGGTACAGTGTAACTTCTTTGCATATTAGTCTAACCTGTTTCGTCAATTTCATACGAGACGCAAAAAAATCATTTTGACATTTAGCTTCTGTTTGAAGTATTTTTCAAAATGTTGTGTATATAACATAATAGAGTAAACTATAATTCATATTTTGTGCAGTTTTATAGGTGGTTTGTTTAGAAGCTTTACGGTAAGAGATTTGTGTCTGATCACCTTAAGAGTACTTGATGAAGATTACAAATTATGAAGCTCTTCATTGAGCGTTTTCTGCTGCTCAGCTGATCCATAGGCTCATATATTGTCAAGTAACGTTACACAGACACCCTTATATACATATGTACGTCTAGCGCGTGAGATTCTAGATTGTCACGGTAGTATCAAAATTACGGTCTTTTGGGTTCTTAAGCCGTGTAGATTTGTAGTTAGGTAGCAGCTTCTCGACGGAATTCGCTGCCATTATTGTGACCCAAAGTTGGAACCGACAGGTTCCTCCGTAACGTTAGCGTCCATGTATTTAACTACAAGACGAAACAGCCCAAAATGCCGTTCTTCCCGCAAGTAGAAAGACTGATTGCACATCCATGAGATTAATGCGTAGTGAGTTGATCGAGCGTTGTAAATAATGTTGGAACCATTAAATAGGTAAGTATTATACTGCATCAGGATACCTTTGTAAATGCAACAGACGTTGGGCCAGTTGGATGGTAAGGAATGCTGTAGAACCTCCAGCCACCTTCATTATAATGAATGTGAAGAGAGAGCGTCTACTCAGGTAGGTAGATTCTCCTTCTTGCCCTCAGTACTGCTTTTTGAACACGACCGGAAGATGAGTTGTAAACCATAATTGCACCCGGCCAGCACTACACGAGCAGGGGTGAAGAAAAAGTTTTAAAACAATTTTTTTCTTTGTGAGATTCTTACGGCTTTGTGTTAAGATTACTGTCTCTGCTAAAAGACGCCGTCTACCAGCTTTCGGATCAACCTTCTGCGTCCGTCTTCAGGGTAGACGGGACACACACTTTGACGTTTGTTATTGTGTGTACACAAGGTCGACTGTTGCAGTGCAAATGCTGCACGCTTGTACTGTTGAGTTTGCCCTGGTTGCCGATTATCTTTACTGCGTTTCCTTGGGTTTTCTCTTCCGTCCAAGCGAATACTTATTTCTTGAAATAGGTCAAGGTCTCCTTCTGGATCGTTATCATTTATGCTACGTAACTTCGGCAGGCGCAAAATAGTCTTCGAATAAAATGCTAGTTGATCAATTCCAGTTACGATTTTTTTGGTATTATATAATGTGTAGATGGTAGGTAAGTACCGTGTTTCGGAAGAACCTGTTGTCTTCATCTTCAGGGTATACTTGACTAACAGTTCCTCTTGTACAGCCCGTGGCCTACTCACTATACCAACCGATCTATCCGGTCTGCCGCATGAAGTAAGTCTTCTGTCTACTGCAGCAGCACTGGTACAAAGCAAATGACGAAAATGTGCCTGGTTATAAGGACTTGATTGCTAGTTTACGGCGAAGCAGATTCCGGTATAATCTGCTGCAGCAGGAAGTTGTCGTCTCCGATTTACAGAACTCACAAAAAATACGCATGGAGATAGTTGGAGTCTTAGTTCTTGCCAGGTGTTCATGAAACAAATTTGATTTTTCCGAGAACTTTTATCAGTGAGTTTGGTGTTCTTCATTGCGCGGATATTCGATTCTCCAACCATGAAATGTGCCAACTTCATAATAAAGTTCCTTTATTTCGACGGTAATATCCTGGTATCAACAAATTTTGACTCAGTTCACCACCCACACCAAACGTCTAATCGGCAGACATTCACAAAAGAAACCGCGCCTTCCCTACGCCATTGTATTTGTTTCACACTAATCTGCCTGTCAAGCATGTCATAACATAACGTAACGTAAGCAGTAGACGGGATTATACTGAGTTAAGTGTTCGGAATTTTCGGTATTGCAGGAATTGAGGAATCTCCGCCAACTCCGAAACAGTAATGGAATCCTGTCGTACTCTCAGTCACTTCCATCCGTGATGATATTTCTACTAAGTAATGATTTCAGTCCACCAACACCATTACATGTTTTTTATCGGGGCTTTCGACCATTTCTGGCAAAGGGCCACAGCTGTTATTTTGAGCCTGTTCGCGGACCGCAAGTGGAAAAATATCCTAATTATTGTCTAATCTTCGCAGTATACGCATAATTTATAAAAGGAGCCGCGAGCTGCGGGCTGGACAACCCTGTTCTGTACGATTTCCCTTTCTCCATTGTTCTGTGTGTTCACTGTGATGCAGATGAAAAATAACGTCTTAGTTTAATCACTCGGCCTACGACACTACATGTACGCTGATATGTAAGTAAATATTCACTCCGCCGAAGACAGGCCTACTGCACGTACACTGATGTGTGGGTAAATCTGATAACTGCTCCGAAGGTACTACACTTAAAATGATACCGTTATGCAGGTAACTCCTTGGGGCAGAGGCTTTGAGAAGCTAATGCTGTTAGTTGTTCAAGTGCCAAAGACGTTCTCCTTCCGTCACGGAAACCGAATATTCATCACCACGTACACACGTGCTCGTCATAGGACCGTACCGTAAGGCAGAATGTACCACATGGTATGCAGATGTGTATTATTTTTGTTGCATTGCGTTGAATGTTTACTGTATCGAGAATTGCTTAAGATAAGGTTGTTAAGTTTCGTGAGACCTGTACCCCTTTGTGTTATGTAATAAGTATTTCGTAAGGTGAGTGACTGCTCAAAACTGCGGCAAAGTTTGATTTCAGGTTCATATGCTATATTAGGTTGTTGTTTCAAATTCACGAGCCACTTTGTGAATGAAGGTAGATATATCCATTATTCGCCCATTTTAAGCAATTTGCGCGAAGTACGTATATTGCAATACCTTTAACTGTTAGTGTATAGCAATATCTGAATCGATATTGTATTTCCGGTGCAACCCTTTCCTTTCCAACCGGACTTGCAGTGTGGAACTGTTTCCGATGTGACATCTGCTTTCTTATGTTTCAGCAAACTTACATTTGAAGCCCGTGGTAAGTTGTGAGTATTGGTTATGCAACATATTCGCTGTTTCTATCTTGTGCACATGGTTTTACTTAACTTTTATACGTTCATCTTATTAAACGCCGAAGTTAAAAAATACCTGCAGGTAAAAGTAAGCCAATAAGCGAAGCAATGAACATATTACTTGTACAGAAATTTCTTTATTTTTATCAGATCTTACACAGGACGTTACCGTTGTGGGTAATGTAGTCAATGATGCCAATTCGTGTGCTGGATATGGAAGTCTCATAGCGAAACGAGACGTTTTTGTAATTTTTGCCGACCAAATTAAGACGCGGAACCCAAGGTGGATTTTATGAAAATTGGATGTGACCATAAGAAATGGATCGAATTGACTTAGGATCGTATCCAGTAGCTGGTTGTTGTTAGGCTTAATTGCTTATTCATCTGAAGATACCTGTGTGTGTATATACGTGATGTTTATGCAGACATTTATGAAAAATCGTCTCCGTTTAGATTGTGTGAGACACACCAGTGTGCTCAAAAGAAGTAATATGAATGACGAATTATTAGAAAATAAGTAACAAATATGTACGTAAGTACATTTGGGTCTATATAGAGGCATTTGGTATTGGAAAAAATAAAGAATTATTTCTACTAACTTCCTAATAAGAATAGTGCAATTTGATTTTCAGTTTAGTTGAATTTCGATTTTCACTTTTGATCCCTTTAGTCTTTATGAATTTTCATGTCCAGAAGTTAATTCGACATGAGTTAGTTCATAGGCTACTCCTGCACTTTGATACAGCATTTAATCCAACAGTTGCACAATGAATAGCAAACAATGTTTTGTCATTTTACTGTGTGTCACCTACACGTTTCGGCCTTAATATAGACGTCCCTGAGGATGGCCATGTTGAGGCTGAAACGTGGAGGCACATAGTAAAGGGACAAATGATTGTTTGTTGTTGATTTTTGTTGTTGTTGTATAAACTGCTGCATAATCAGACTATTGGACGGAATAGGGAAAAAAATTAAATCATGTACTAATATGTGTAAGGAAGTACAATTGAGTTTGCGTAACAAAAACCTTTCTTTATTTGTTAAGGCTCTTAAATGGAGTTTAAACTAGAACATTATGTTGCATGTACATAGTTTATGGAGGAAGGCGCCTGGTAGAAGGCGTTTGGAAAACCGTAATAAAGAAAAGATAATATTAGAGTGGCTATGCAAGACATGCTTTTTGTTGATACGTATTGAGTTGAATTCGATGTCGAAGCTTCCAGGATACTTGAAGGATTTACATATTATTAATCCGCAAAATCTGAACGTCAATTAATAGGGAGATTACGAGATTCCTATTGTCTTGTAGTTGGAATGTGCGTTTAGAATATCCGTCACACTCTCACATACTATACGAGGTCACTTCTCTTCTTATTAACAGTGTAACAAAATATTCGAAGAACCAGTGGGTCAGTGTAGTCGATGTTCTTAGTTTGGTTCTTAGAGCAATGGCCAGCCAGAGGTTAGCCCGAGGTGGTCGGTCTTACAAGCCTCGTCACTCCCAGACAAGTAAAGTCAGTTTGAGGCGTGGGTTCGCGCAGTGTGGATGGTTACGTGCGGACATGGTGTTGTTGATATCGAAACTTCACAGGATCACGTGTTTCTAAGGAATACCCAAAGTGCAACAATAGAAACGTCTTTGTTTCAAACAGCGTCTTCCTGATTGCTTATCCTTAAATACGTGTAGTAAATAGGTACTATTTTTGCCTCTTTGTTTACAAGTGAATTAGTGAATGTAAGCCACTGGATGTAATTTAAGAATTTCGCTTATGTTGTTATGTGATAGTTTTGGCATTTTTGTCGTTTTTTACACATGCCGTGATTAATGGTGCAAGAAAACTGGTAATGAGTATTGTAGACCTGTCTTACTTACAGTATGGGTTTCGTTCAAAGAGCTCGATCCTGTTGCTTTTTAATGCGCGTTGTTTTGCCATGTCGTTGGAATTTATGATTTTCATCTCCGAGTGACAAATCATCTAGCTTTATGCAGCCAAATTCAAAGTAGTGTTCTGTAAGTGCGTCTTACAACAAACTTCAGTTAATAGAAGTTTGGTTCCATATTTATGCATGTGGCGTGTGTATGCATCTCAGAATGTGCTAAAAGTCGGAAAATCCAAGCTTTTTTCAACTTCCTTATTCTCTTAGCTTTAAACCAATCGATTTTTCGTTGAAGTTTACTTTAGTAGAATACTCGATACAGTTCGTGCTTTTAGGTTTATTATAATGTTATATAAATGATATCTACAACGTGATTTGAAATGACGTAGTGATCTGATGAGGCCATTTTGGTTACCAGCCTTAGCGACGCCTGCAGAGGACGTCGCAAGTGCTGTGTGTGTAATATTAGTTGCTTGCGAAAATGACTTCCAAGTCCAACGTGGTGAGTGCGAACAGCAATATTCTCGTGTGTCGACATTGGTGGAAAGTGTGTTGGATATACGGAGATCAGCAAAAATATTATCGGCAGTTGTATGGACGCCGGACAACAGCTACAACGAAGGTAACGCAAGACACCAGTGCGACATCCACTACTACAGTGCTGAGCCTCCAGAGACATGAGGAACCGCTGAAACCTCAGGAGTGAGTAACCGACAGTGGAGATGATGAGATTAAGTTTAATGGAGATTAAAAATGGATTGAAATTTAGGCTTCCCGTATATGATGCCGTGTGATTTGATAGGTTAGTATCTACCAGAGTTTTTAAAGAACTTACTGTCTTTATCTTCAGGCTAGGGTCGCTCGCACCCCGAAGCCTGAAGCAGCAGATTCTCCGAAACTTTGGTACATATGTACGACGCATGATAATCCTGAAGACCAAATCTTTATATGTGAGGTATGAGATTTAACAGCGGCAAATATTAATGTTGGGGATTACTGTCTTATGGGAGTGACGCCGTGTAGTTTGGTAGATATGTACCAGAGCTTTCATAGGAACCTGCTCCTCGTTTCTTTAATGTAGATCTCTACTACTATGAATGTAAGGCAGCAGCAAAAAGCACGTCTAGAATACCGTCTCACCCTGTGCTAAGGGTAGAAGGGTGCCCTGAAAGTGGAAGTAGTACGTTCCTCCGAAAGTCGGCAACCCACCCGAAGACAGGGCTTCATATCCCAGACGACGTAAACTTATAATTGTAGGCTGTTCGGTTATGGCGGTATGTAGATTCGAAGGTGCTTACCAACGTTTCGGAGGAATCAGCTTCCTCTGATTAGAAGGTATAAGTTATCATGTACTGAAGGTAGAGGTATCAGGTTCACTCTCTTATCAACAGGAAAAAAGTTTGCTTTCTAATGCTTTTTAAAGTGGCGTGACACTGAAAAATAGTTTAATATGTGACAGAACGTCAGTCTGTGGTGTTTATCTGCATCGTGCGCTTTTATGTGTGTTTGCATAAACTGTGTTCATGTAGGCATAAGCCTTCGTACTTTATTATTTCTTTCATTTACGCAACTTCTTGTTACATATGTTACTGCTAGTATCGAATTAAACAGCCTAACGTTTCAAGTACCTTTAACAACAAACTATACGAGTGAAATATTGTATTAGAATTAAAATATCTATTTATATAGAGTGCAGTATGCCACAGATACAACAAATATGAAAGCAGCAATTTGAAGAAAACTCATTCCTTTGCACGTCATGAAGGCAAATGGAGGCACTAAATGGAGTGAGCGGTCGGGCACACACCCTGCACCCTTTATTCCCAGAGGAAATGTTTTCGCTGTCCACTGAATTAGAGGTTGGGTGGATGCCATAGGTAGTCTAGACACTTCGGACGAGAGAAAGGATCTTGTCTGTGGGGGGAATCGAACTACGATCCCTTCATCTTCCAGCCCGTAGCCTAAGTGCTATACCGACTACGCTATTCCGGCTCTCTTATAACAGTAGCAGTAAGGCAGCAGCATCCCTTAATATAGGACCAGCAATGCGGTCTGTTAAGGGCCGAACAAGATATCAGTGATTTCAGACTTGGTTGAATGTGCATGAAAGCATATCATTCCGAAATGCTGCGACACACGTATACTCGCATCAGGGTACACTGGCTGGGAAGCGCAGTGGTATTGACCACATCATGCATAACTTGTTCTGTTAGGTGGGTAAATTAATGACTAAACTGGGGAATGTAGGCAAGGGTTACTGACTTCAAAACCTGAATAATCTAGACTGTTCATACCTTCTAGAGCACATGGTTACTGTGTCCTCTCTGCTTTCACATTAAATCGACTCTGCATATTTCCCATATAATGTGCGTTTGTGTTTTGTGTCATGGTATAAATCGCGATTATTAATCAAACAGCATAAACCATCCTGGACTTCGCAGTGAAGATGCAGTGTTTTCTTTGAGGCAGAAGCTGTAGTTTTGATTACTATCAACATGAACTCTGTTCTTGAAAGGGTAAAATAAAGTAACTATTTGATCCCTAGAATTATGCCATGTAGGTACATACACCAATATTGTGCGGGTGATAAAATCGAGAAGAATGAGATGGGCTGGGCATGTGGCGCGTATGGGTGAGGAGAGGGGTGTGTGTAGGGTCTTGGTGGGGAAACCGGAGGGAAAGAGACCACTGG
>Ga0136643_10011405_pt1 | contig 13184 bp, 11 predicted proteins | sample TergutLab28metaG_FD_96883 | JGI IMG/M metagenome (GOLD analysis project Ga0136643, IMG submission 96883) | Labiotermes labralis P1 segment gut microbial communities from Petit-Saut dam, French Guiana - Lab288 P1 (version 3) (version 3) | ecosystem: Host-associated > Arthropoda: Insects >...
AGGGGGACAGGTGGCAGACGCTTGTGAGTGCGGTAATGAACGTTCGCGTTCCCTGAAATGCGGGGAATTTCTTGACTAGCTGCAAACCAGTTAGCTTCTCAAGAAGGACTCTGCACCATGGAGTAAGTAAGTAATATATATATTTCTTCGGTCAAGTTATATATTATCGGATAGTACTGTATGCTATTTGAACTAACCGTCCCTCCGAGATTCTGCACATGGCGACAGCACGCTCCTGCTAAATGTCGGTAACTGTTTAACTACTTAGGACGGCGCCGTATCGATCGGTGTCTTCAGGTAAATGATGATTTGTGAGATGGTAGCACTGTCCCCTACAGTGGCGAAACACACAGTGTCGTAGACTACAGGTTGGTGTTTGTTGGGCGTGTTGCGAAATATTGCGTAAAATAATGTCTCCAAACATGTGGCCTGAAATTTTAAGTGCAAAAAATGACAATCGGCATGAATTAAATCTTTCTGGACCAGCAGTAGCGGAGAAAATTGAAGAAGACGGTCTGGACGAGACGTTGTTTACATTGACTAATCTGAATTACTTGTGCATTAGCCAGACGTGCCTGGATGTGTTGCCGGAAGAAATTGGTAACCTAACAAATTTGACAAATCTTGTGTTGCATTCGAATAAAATCAGTAAATTGCCTGCCACTCTAGGAAAACTAACAAGCCTAAAAATGCTGGATCTCTCTCGAAATAAACTTGAAACAATTCCGAACGAAATCACAAACTTGTCACAGTTGTCAACCTTGAATTTAGCGTCGAATATGTTAAGTGTGTTCCCATGTATGTCTGCAAATACAAAGCTGAGTGTTTTGGATCTCTCAGGAAACAAATTTGAAATGTTTCCAGACATTTGTTACACAGATTTGGTGCATTTGGCTGAAGTGAAGTTGAAAGGTAATAAACTGAAGGAAGTACCGCCAACTGTGAAGAATCTAAGTTCGTTGAAAGTTCTTGATCTTGGGGACAACGATCTTATATCTGTACCGGCAGAAATTTCGGACATAAACAAACTAAAAGGTAAATGGGTAATTGTTTTGTAAAATATATGATTATGTCTGTGTATCAAAGAGTTTGAAGTTCTACAAATACGGTTGACCATTTTACAGTATGGTTCATATGATTTACCTTCAGCATTTACAAGATATATGTATGATGACTTTGACCTGTAGTTTGCAGGAGATCTGGGAATCTGAAAAAGACTGACTACACAAGATGGGTCATCACAAGCGTCTGTTTTAATAGTACTGGAAAAATATGTTAGAGGATAAGTTTGTACACAGTGTAAAGAGTTCTGAGGTTTTTAACCCCAGAACCATCCAGAACAAATCTAAGCCACCTACCTCGGTAACTTATCTCTGAATTCATATTTAATTAGTATTTAAATAGACAGCAAAACCCAACATTAATAATTTTGTCTTGTGTATGTATCATATATAATGATAAAAGAAATGTTTTAGCTGTATTTTAACCGTAAGTTTTAAAAATTTGTACTGTTGTACCTCTTAGTCTTAATTAACATCAACAACAAAGCTGTCACAGACTGAAGAACTTTATCAATAACAGCTTGCCAGAGGCAGTTGGTTGTTAAAACTGGCATTTGGCCTCCCTGAAGGTGGTACACTTGTGCCAAAACATGTTGGAAATGCTCCTTTAGTATTGTATTAAGACTGTGCATTAGGTTGGTGTAATCAGCAATGTACTTTTAACCTATGTACTTAGAGTCTGAACGTGACTGCCTTACTGAAGAATCATGCCCATCCACAGTAAACCTGGCCTCTTCTTGCGATTAGATTCGCACACGCGCACACACATTGCTGTAATAGGAATAATAGTAGTCACTGTTCACCATGTCAGGAAATTGATTTTGGTGCTTTCTGAGGTGTCTCGGATGACAGTGCAACTTAGGCTGACAGACATCCCATTTTTAACAGAATCATCTTGTTTTTCTGTATTGCATCCTATTGTCTTGGCAAACATCAAATTGGACATGTACTGTATATTTTAATATCATGTTTATATATAACATTTGAAGCATTTTTCACCATTACAGTAAAGTGTCCTTTTTTAAATCTTTTTAACCGATTTGTCATCCTACCATGCAAGCCTGCCAAAGTTATAGTCTGTACTTTCTTTGGAGTAAGCAAACATAGATATTTATATTGTTGTGCAGTTTTCTTGCTTTGTTTTGTGTAGTGGTATGCCTAGGTTTTGTCTCAAATGACTGTTTTATAGAGTCATTTTCCCCCTTTATGGTATTTTGTAGTACTTTCGTCCATCAACATTTAACATTAATGTTAAGAAATTTTTGTAATCCATTTCCTTTCTTCAAACATGAATGTTGGTTTTAACTGCTCACAGAACTAAACCTGAAAGGAAACAAGCTAAGCGACAAGCGCCTGTTGAAATTGGTTGACCAGTGTCATTCAAAGCAAGTGCTGGACTATGTGAGACAACATTGCATTCGCTCCAGCACTGGAACAGACTCTCTGGCTCCTGGGAAGGGGAAGAAGGGCAAGAAGGCTAAGAAAGAGCTGGCAGATAGTGATCACATTCAAGAGAATGTAAGGAACTTTGGAAAACGGAATGCTCTGTTGCATGGGCAGATTACTGTGTCCATAGTGTTTGTAGTATGTTATATACAGTACAGCTTTGCATCTCCTCTTGTCTGAAAAGATGGTTTTTTGTAACTTGCTTCAGGTGGAGAACCTATGCCACAAGCTAGAGGTGATTCACATGTCGGAGGCTATGCCATCAGTCTTGCTAGATGAATCTGTGAGGGCTGTGAGACAGCATATTGTCTGCTGCATCGTCTTGGGCATCAGTTTTGTGCAACATACCTTTAAGAAATTTATCCAGCTCCAGGTAATTCTTAATATAATAAATCCTTGCCTAAACTGATCTAACTACTAAGGGAGGTTGGGTTGGAAAAGCTGACAAGTCAGTTGTTACGGGTGTTCTTCCTATCCCAGGAGTGCACAGATCTTGCTGGACCAAATTTTGCACAGTGGTGCCAAATATTTTTAGTACAGTTATTGCAGTTATTTTTGTTCTTGCATTTAAACATGTGTATCATTTCACTGGCACTGAGTATAAAGTGCCAGATAACAGTGAGGCTCACTCGTTGCTCCAGAATTGTGGGTTCTCAGCATGGAATTTGCCTCATGTGAGCCCTCTGGCATCTAGGATTTGGAGCTGGCTCCTGGATTTTTGGAAAATCTGTGGGTCCGTGTAGCTCAACCTCTAGGTGTTTAGTGGTGAACACAAGTAACTGACCTAGGAAATGTTTTAGAACAAAAGCAACCTGTAATATAATTTTGATATTGAGTGAGAAAATAAGTCTTAAAAATGTATTTTAAGTTCTAAGAGCAATTGGGTATGCTACAATGAACAGTTTTTATCAATAAAATCAGGATGCTACAACAAACGCGGAGGATTACTATCGACCGACGTAGCCCATGTATGCAAATGATGTGTTGGGCCTTCCCACTTTGATTAGAGCGTCAGTCATCATCTTTGTTATTGTCTGTAAGGCTCAGTTATCAGTTTAGTTCAGTTATCTGCTTATTTGTGCCTTTAGCAATGTTAAATAAATTCATCTTATATTACGTTTACACCTGTATTTTTGATTTTGTATTATATTTTTCCTGTTTAAATGGTTGTGTTGGATTGTAAGTCTGCTGTAGGCTCTGGGCATGAAACGGATTACCCCTAAATACTTATATTTTAATGTATGCTAGAATTAACAGATGCTATAATGAGGAGGTTCTAGAACCAATTACTTTTCATTTTAGCATGCATACCCCACTGTGCATGTTAGGAGCTTTCACCACTTGAGTATTTTTGACCTATGTTGCATGTGCCTTGCTTGGTCTGGGCTAGCCGAGGTGTCATTGCTTTGTTAACCCTTTACCTGCTAACGTGGAGAATATGGTGAGCTCCCAATAATGCTAGCAAAGGACACATGGGATTTAACTTGGTGTTTAAAGGGTTAATATAATTCTGTAGGCTACTTAATTAGACCCACAAAAATGTGATATAACATGTTATCTAAATGCTGAATTTAAGTGTTTACACACAAATGTCAGAAATGCTGTCCAGTAATGGCTCTGGAGGTTCAGATGAGATATTTTAGGCTGTGGAGGTGTGTGGGGTGTTTGATCCTGAAGGTGATGCTGCACTGGATAAAGGACAGGCTTGAAATAAAACCGGATCCTTTGTCGTGTGAATTATTTTCTCAGCTGATGAATAATCATCTGTTGGAATGTCTGAAAGGGCAGGTTGGTTAATGCAGGGGTCTCTTGTTTGAGAGTCAGTGACTTAGGGTTTACTGTAAAAATATAGACTGAACTGAGATGCTGTTCACTATATGGTATCAGGAATTTTATTTTTCTTAAGAAAGGTTACTTTCATAAATAACTTGTGCCTTTTTTTCAGTTTGTTAACTTTTAATCCAGTAAACTTTATTTCAAGTATGAACTGGAAGTTTGATAATAATGATTACACATATTATGGGATGGTTGCACTCACTGTAGGAGCTAGGACAGTGTAGACAGTATAATGACTAGGCTATAGGCAGAATGACAAGTAATTGTGGTTTGATTCCTAGGTAGGCACAAGAGTGTTTCTTCTTCCTGAAAGTGTCCAGATTGGCTCTGTAGCCTACCTGGCCATGTATTCACTGGTTAATGGTTCCCTTTGCTGATGGATAAAGCAGCTGGTGCGTGAGGCTAGGCACTCACTTCCATCTAATGTTGATGTTAAGTGTGTTTGAAGCTATACCTTTTGTCTCACATATGACTTTATGGCAAGCACAGGGACATCTTTATTTTTACCTTACTGTGCATATTATATCAACTAATTGGTTGTGCACAAGTTTGTTTTGTTTGGTAGTTGACTTTAGATAATTTTAGTAAGTTCATTAACTTATATTCTTATTCTCATACTGCATAAAAAGTTATACATTTTTATGGGAAAACAGGAAAAAACTGTAAGAAATGAGTGATATCAGCTGGAGTTGCAAGTTACTGGTCCTATCAGTGCTGTTATGTAATTTCATGTGTGTGTATGTTGTTATCTTTTGTCCTTATTTAGTTGGAATTGCTTGATAAAGTTTTTACTTCCTTCTTATGTTCTTTCTTTTTTACTGTATGCTGTGTATATGTTCTGAAATTTATTTAGCATATTTCAATATCATGAGTGTAACAAAAGGAAACATCACAGTCCAGATAATTATAATGTAGTACCTTATTTTGTGGGCTGTTATTCAAATTACTTTGATCTTACAGAACATTTGATAAGGGAGGCCATCACATCTTACTTTTATTAATGTGCAGCTAATATCATTTTCTTATGGCAGTAAAATGAAAAGTGAACGTTTGAAATTTTTTGGTAGTGGTGATCTAATCATAATTAAAACTTGCCTGAAATAGTGCAGAGTAATTATTACATAAAATCTTTTTTTTTTTGCAGACAAAGCTGCACGACACAGTTTGTGAGAAGCGCAATGCCGCAACCATAGCAACTCATGATTTGGCTTCCCTGTGTCCTGGTAAAATTGTCTATGCTGCTTATCCTCCAGAGGAGATCAAGATTTGTCCACTGGGAAGAACAAATCATGTTACTGGTTCTGAGTTATTCGCTCAGCTTCAGCGAGAGGCAGATGAACTGCGTAAGGAAAAGAAGAGGAATGTTTACTCTGGTGTTCACAAGTAAGAATACATGTAAATGGTCCAATAAAGGTATATCAGTGTCTTGAGAGGAAATTAGTGAAAAGTTGGTTCAATTGAAATTAAATTGTCAGTATATATTTCAAGGTAACTTTCCAAAAATCGTTTAATTAATAGGTTTGAAAATACTGTATTTGTGAGTTCCTCAGCAATTTTCAAAACTATGTATTCTGTCTACCATTGAATTGGCTATAAAATCAGTCAACTGTTGATTGACTATATTATTAACTGTACCTGAAGGGGAGGCTTCCATTTTAGTTTGCATTATAGTCACCAAAGTACTAATTCCACTTCACTTTTAAGGACTTTCTTATCTCAAAATCAAAGTAAAACTCCTGACCATCAAACCAAATGGAATTTCCATCTTTCATTTCATAACTCATGAATTTTTTTTTCCTTCAGGAGTTTGAACTGGTCTAGAGCCATAAGTGTACTGTTTCTTAGGTTCTCAAGCTTGTGAAAGCTTCAGATTGTAACTGCAGTGATAGGAACTTACTACAATTCATGGGCCAGATCATTGTCATTGAAAATAAATTTTGTCAGCTTACTTTGGCATCACATATACTTTCTACAGTGGTTGCTTTTATTTGACAAATGTTCATACATCGGTGTATGCTATAGTTATTGAAGTCCCAGCACAGTGTAGGTGTGTGTAAAGCCATAAGAATGTATCTTGTGTATTGTTATGAAGTAGATAATAGACATGAGAATGTGACTTGAAGTTTATGTACAGTTGCACATTGTAGTGGGCTCATATCAGTGAGAGAAGTGGCTTAGAGCTTGGAAGTTGGCAGAATAAGTATTAAGTGTCTAGTGTCTGAAATTGTATTGAGATTTATTATGCTACTGCAGTATTTTGCTATACTTTTTTCAAATGTCTTGAAAAATATGCAGATCAAAATCAAATATAAATTTTCTGTTCCAGGTACCTGTATTTGCTTGAAGGGAAACCTGTTTATCCATGTCTCATGAATGGAGGGCGTGCCATTTCCCTGCCTCCAATTACTAATAGTGACTGTACCAAGGTTAGATCCATCCCACTTCTTGTAGTCCTGTAATTTAGTCATTCACCTGTTATGTAAGGTTGTTCCCACTTGATACTGCAAATAAGATGACTGATAGATACGATATGTATGGATGTTTCTCATTTGAACATATCTTGAATACTGTGCATATTTGAGTTCTAGAGACATTCAGAAGACAAAAGTGGTTACACAATATCTGTGATGTCAGGAGTACCCACTGCTTTGTGTTAAATGCCATTTGCACCCAGTATTTTTGTGCCTGTGAAAACAGGTTCTCTCACAGCACTGAAGAAATGTGTATCAGGATCATAGTAGGACCTTCTGTATGGCACGGGGTATATTTTCAAATCAGCTGTTTAATGATCATGTGTGCATTTTGGCAGATAGCATAGAATGATATTCCTGCTTTTAAAGAATTCCATAGAATGAGGTGGTAAGCCTAGATGTCATGGTCAGTTTGGTTGGTTCAATTTCCAGCACTGTTCCCATTTCACCTGTTGCATGATATGAGTAGTAAATCTGAAAATATTGGACAGTAATCCTTCAGGATATGAACAACTAGTTGACAGCTTTTCACTTTGTGTTGCATAAATTAATACCTGTTATGGAATTGCAAACCATTTTTCACTTATATTAGCTCCAGTGCTGAATAATTTACCTTTTTAATATGTAATAAACATCTGTCTGGTATTCATATTGATGATAAAGATGGCCCTTAATATTTATGCATTTTTTGTACAACTTTAATGGTGTAACTGTTTATACATAGGCTAGTGCCCAAGAATGCCATTATAATATATTAATTGACCATTACTGTCATTATTTCATATGTAGGCACCATTCTGTTTTGTATTAAGGTGGACTTCTTGTGTGTGGAGAGAAATTTTTGGCCTCTGGAAACAAAAGTAATAACAGGAGAATTAGTGGGAAATGAATTTTCCTTTTATGAGTTTTCACCTTATGAATGGTTTTTGAGTAACTAATTAAGCACGGAAACCAAGGTATTATTGTATCAAATCACCTACATGATAGAGCAACATTTTAAGACATATGTATATCTTGATCTTAAATGCATCATAGCTGTGACACAAATTAAAATAAAAGGCATTTTTTAAGTTATGACTCTACCAAATTATAAAAGTTTCAGTGTGCATAAAATTGACATTTCTTATTTCTAAACCAACATTATACCTCTTCCAATGAAGTGGTACTCTGAATTATTACACTAACATATTAATGAGATTTCATTATGTTTACTGTTGTTAATTTTCTTATGTTTAAATCATCATTATAGACATTGTGATGGGATAATACTTTGAATCATTCAGTATTAGATTATGGTAGCCCCTGTTTAACATTGGTTTGGTGAATGGGGCTTACATTACACACAGCTCATAGCTGGACACCGTAGCTATACAAATGTGGGCTCTTCTGAGTATCCATAGGCTAGCATGAGTACATGCACAGACTTGTGCACAGCTGAGGTCATTGTTACCCATGCCTGCCATCTAGCATCACACTGATGTGGCCCATTCTTTGAGAACCTTTATAAACTAGTAGTAACTTTAATTTTATAAAGTATTGTTATTGTTTTATCATAGAATATGGCCTCAGAGCATAAATGTAGCAATGCCACTGCAAAAAGAACTAGAAAAGTAATGACTTCTTGACAGGCTAAAGTATTTGTCACAGTACATTTACACATACAATATCCATTATTTTGAACCTTTGTGTGTTGTGTACATGCATTTTCAGAAGACCATTCTCTGAGATGCATAGCCACAATGTGAACACAGTGGGTGCAATGGCTTCCAGTGAGGGTGGATATATGTACCTAGGTTTACATATGTGTATACTGCTCTGTTATACATATCAGTATATGTATAGACATTATATATGCATTAACATAAGAAGTGCCTTTGTCAGGACCACAGATTCAACACTTTAATTGTGTAATGCACTCTGTAACATTGTGCAAAAATCTTGAACATACATACATTTTTGAAAAAAAGCTGTAGTCCAACCACGAAAGTTCAGAGGAGGCAAAACGTGGATGTCGTAGGGTGTCCATTATTTTTAACAGGCTGATCAGCATGTTTGTCTTTGATATTTTGCAAATACCTAGCAGGTGCAGCCAGATTTGAAGGAGGTGCTTTGCACTTACTTGCACTCCCCTGGCTGGTTGATGAAATTTCACTATTGTTGCAGTTGTTAGAACTGAACTTTCAATCAGATATTACTTGAATTGTCAAATGTGAAAGTAATGAGGCTTTATTGTATTTGTAAAATGCTTAACTCCTTGTAACCCAGCTTTATAGCTTGTTCAGTCATGTTCAGTACACAATTCATGAAGTTGTGCTGTACATTAATTTGCAAATTTGTGTATTTAGAAGTCATTCGTATAAATTTTTAAATTATGTGATATTGTGAATCCAGCTTTTTCTATACTTATAATTGAGAGACTGAGTCCTACTGTTTGTTTTTATAGATTTCAGAAAAAACACAGTCCATGTTTGTAGAAGTGACAAGTGCGACATCACAAGGTGTGTGCCGACGTGTTCTGGACACCCTGCTGCGTGAAATGCTTCTGCTTGGCATAAACCGCAGTGAGTCTCCAAGTGAGGGTACCACTTTGCAGTCGGTATACCACACTCTTACTGTACAGCAGGTCAGAGTTGTTGATAAAGAAGGTAACCTTAAAGTTGTGTACCCATCCAGGACTGACTTAAGCTTTGAAGATAAATCTATATCAGTTATCCGGGAATAAGAAGTGGCATGGATGTGATGCAATTTCTGGTGTCATTGCTGTGAAGTAAGATGTGATATAATTTTTTATGTACATGTTATGCTTATCTTTGTACGAGCTGCTACTCAAAGATATGAGAGTATATTTATGAATTTAAGGGATTGCACTGTACATCATGTTCCCTTCTGGGTACTCACCTCAGGAGTTCGTATACCAAGGTCGATGATTCTGCCGTTGTCAGAAACATCATGCTTGAATTTTGTCCTTTGTAATACCATTAAGTACAACTTGCACATATTTCTGTATGATTTCTTTGAACTTCAATTTCGTCTTTGGAAACGAGTAAATCACATGAATTAAGATCCAGACAGGAACGGAGGTGGAGGGAGTGGCACCGTTTCCTTTTTCTTGCCATGAACTGCTGGACATACGAGATTGTATGAGCATGTGAGTTGTCATAATAAACCAGTCTCCATTTGCCATTTTGCAGTACTTCACCCATATAAACCATGACACACTTGTGTAATAACTGCTGGGTGATACTTCAGTCTGAGAGAATGAGTATGATGTGCAGAACATTCATGCTGTGATAACAGCTGTTTTGTTTCTGGATCATGCCTGTAATCCCAGGTTCCATTGCTTGTAATGACCTTAGTCAAGAAGTGTGGGTTGTCTTGTACTTCTTGCTAAGTTCATGACACACACACACACACACACACACACAGCAATTCTCTTCAGCATTTAGAGATACTGATTTATTTGCCACAATGCTGAAATCACATGTTGATAGTTGATGTGAACAGTAGCATTTTTTTTTTTTTTTTATACACATTTTGAATAGTGAGATGCTTTTTTTTTTGAGTTAACTCCAAATCCTTTCAACAGTTTTAGCCATTCTGCTTGTGGATGTATGTCTACAACACTTTTCAACTTTGACAGAAATTTGTCCACTTTGAATTTGGAAAACCAACTATACAGTTTTGTTCGTGATAAAGTATCTTCTTCTAATATTCCAGAAGCAATTTTGCCAATCCTGAAACCAAAATTACTCTTTAAAAAAGTAAATTGCAAAAGGTGGTGTCCTAAAGATTATCATGAAACAGCTTGAGATTTGTGATGTAAGACAAACTGCTCAGAAAAATATTGTATGCTGCTATCACCACATGTTGTAAAGTCACACTATTGTCAGAGTCATCAGTGTGGATTGTTCTTATAACTTTTTTTTTTGGTACCTTGTAAGTATGTTTGTACTGCGTAGTAAGTTTTAATATGTATTCAGAATTTAAAATGGAAATGTTTAATTATCGTGAACAGAGCAGTAATTAAGATAGGATGAGTGCCATTATGAGTAGTTATGTTACACACTACCACATCACTATTGCATTGTGCCACCCATCCTTTTTTAGATTGTCTTAAAACAGGGTTGGTAAGCCTTTATGAGGGCATTTGCCCAGTTGTCAATAATTTTTGGAGAAATTCTTTGTATGCCCACATGAATTTTGAGCAGAAAAATAGGGTTGTAGATGATTATATACATATTATAATTAAGAATCCATAATTATCATATTATGCATTATTATAAGAGGGTAGCTGAGGCTTGCTGCTGCTACATAATTCTTGAAGTGAACATTTTTTGTTTTTCAGTTCTTCAACAAATCATTGAGAAACAACATTATTGTACATAAGTAGTCCTTTTTACACCAAACTTATTTTACTCAGAAAATCATTCTGAAATTGTCTTTTTTTTTTAAGGCACACTTGGGAATAAAATTGGTGACTTTGGTTACCACACCCCTAATTTTAAAAAATTCTTAAATCTGAAAAAAAAAAGAAAAAAAAAAGTGCACCTTAGAATTTAGGAAATGCAGTAGTCCAGTTAATAATATGGTAAATGTTTAAGACCTCAAAATCTCCACCTGTCCATGGTGGCACTTGTTATTTCTTCAAAAAATAAATATGTTTATACATCATTCACAAAACAGCAGAATAAGAGCATGAGCAGAATGATCCAATGCTACCTGCTGACATCTCTCGTTACCCACATGCTGAGTTTTAATGTCAGATGTTTGCAAATTCCATTATATTGGGCAGGGGTTTTAAAGGGTTTTGTATGAAGTCACGTACTCACCCAGCTTTCAGTCGACTGAGAAATATCCTGCCATCACTTTGCCCCCGTCCTAGTGTGTTTAAAAATTAAAAACTCACTGGTAATCATATACAATCTGTACACCCTCAGGTATACATATATGTATATACACACACAGATGAAAATGCATGCAGAGATGTTAGTGAGCAATCCCCCAAGAAAGAAGGCACTGAAGGCTCATGCCAGGTTGGCCCAAAAAATACGAAACTTAAAGAATCCATATATATATATGAGTGTGTGTGTGTGTATTCTTCATAACACAGAAAGGTTGGTAGATGGGAAGTGGGAGAGGGAGGGAGAAATGCTGGACAGCAAAGATTGTAAACTTCAAAAAAAAAAAAAACTTGCATGACACTTTGTGTGTGCATGCCATAGGTTTACCAGCCCCTTCTTAAAATGTACGTAACTGTGAATCATACTCGTTTTTTGAGGGAGCTAATCAGAATAATGTTCATAATTGGCCGCAACAACTGTATTTTATTACTGGCAATGAAAATAAGTCTGCTGATTATATGTGAAGCATCTTTAATATTATCAAGAGTATTTTAGCAAGATTTTACACAGTGTGTGCTAACATTCTCCAATATTTGTGTTCCTTTACCAGTAATAAGGATGATGGGTGCTGATGATACCTGTAAAACTCTTCAGTTGAAAAAGTACAGTGTAGTAATATTCCTGCTTATAGTGTTTTTTACACATAATGTTTGCATTATATTGTGTCATTGGAGTCCTATGATAACAGTGTAATCATTGCTCACAAATATTGACTGTCAATTACATGTTCATGTATAATTTATGACCTGCCGTCTGCCATATACATTTTACATGTTATATAGGTGGCCCCTTCACCATCTTTTCCATGCTCTTATTAGTGTTGTTTGGTCTTCTGAAGGCACCATCCATTGCTTATTACTTTGTCAGTAAACTAATTTCAGTTGTCTTGTTACATGGCAGTACTGAATTTTTCATTCTGGTGCCTAATATCTGTGGTTCCTCAGTGTGGAGGTGCTTCTTGTCACCCTTTTGGCACCTAGAATTTTGGGGTGGCTCCTAGATTTTTGGAAGATTTATGTAACTTTGTGAAGATGACTGTCATTCATGGTATTCATTCTGTTTATTTTTACCCTCTTTGTAGCATGTTCCTATTGTGATTTTTTCAGATGTGGTATGTTATTTTGTGGGATAGTCTAATTGGCATAATGACTAGTCTATGGTCTGGATGACCAAGGTATCATGGTTGATTCATGGCACAGGGCAGGAGATTTTTTCTCTTCCCCAAAGCATTCAGACTGGCTCTGGCTCCCACACAGCTTCCTGTTCATTGGGTAACAGGTGCCCTTTCCTTGGGGGGAGGGGGGGCCAGTGCTGAACCATGAAGCTGACCACTCACCTTCGCATAGGGAGGGGCATTGGGGGGGGGGTGGGGGAGGGCTAACCCTTGAGGCGAACCACTCCCCTTTCCAAAATGTAAAAATAAAAAAATTTGGTTTTTTCCCCCCACCCCCCACCTCCCATTTTGCCAC
>Ga0136643_10011407_pt1 | contig 13183 bp, 14 predicted proteins | sample TergutLab28metaG_FD_96883 | JGI IMG/M metagenome (GOLD analysis project Ga0136643, IMG submission 96883) | Labiotermes labralis P1 segment gut microbial communities from Petit-Saut dam, French Guiana - Lab288 P1 (version 3) (version 3) | ecosystem: Host-associated > Arthropoda: Insects >...
CCCTCCCTGACATATTTAGTATATGTTTTTGTGTGGGTTGGTCAAGTTCTTTCTGGTTTTTGTGCCACAAAAAATACCCTCTCGCTTTGAATTTGGGGCAGGTTTAGCGTCAACTCATCAAATTCTCCCAGCAACTTTAGTCCTGCAGTGGTTAAAGCACTTTTAATTTCGCTGGGTCCGTGTGCTTTTTGTATATGTACTTCCTCGTGACGAGAGTAAAGCCCGTCTTGTTCACCAATAAAAAATGTTACTTGATATTCGTTTAACCTTTCCACTTCATCGTAAAAATTCTCCCAAATATACGCACCGCTTTCACCAATGCCCGAAAAGTCGTTATCCGCTAAAATTTGTCTGTATTTGTATTCTGTATTAATATCGAAAATAAGCAATCCGTTGGGATTTAAGTAAAATTCCGCTTGTTTGAATATTTGCACCAATTCGTCAGCTTCCAATATATAATTTATGCTATCACAAACACAAATAATTGCGTCCACAGAACCATATAATTCAAGTTCCCGCATATCTTGTTGCAAAAACAAAATTTGGGGGTTTGTTTGGCGGGCAACCATCAACATATCAGCGGACAAATCCACGCCAATCATATCATAACCCCGCCCTGACAAAGCATCAGTCAGCACCCCTGTACCGCAGGCTAAATCCAGCACCAGATGGGGCTTTGTGTCAAATTTTGTCCATAATTCCTCTATGTAATTCGCCCATTCAAAATAAGGTGCTTCCATTAGCTGGTTATACACCTGCGCAAATTGTCCATAAACTTCCATATCAATCATCCTCGGTAGGGGCAGGCATTGCCCGCCACATATCTACTGGCACTTTCTTTGGGGCTTGACGCTATCGTCTGCATAAATGGGACGGGCAATGCCCGCCCCTACCTGTTGGGTGGTTACGAATAAAGTCTGTGTATTTTGCTTCTTGTATGGTTTAGAAACGCAACGGCTTCGTAGTTTTCTTTGCAGGGTTCGTGGTTGTTTCGTTCTCTGTCTATTAGCTCCATGGCTTCTATATCAAATAAGTATTGCAAATGGACTAAAAAAGCGGAAACCGCAAATTCCCGCTGTTCTTTTGTGGAAAAGTTGCTTAAGAATCTGTCGTTTTTCATGGCTCTCACCTTCCTGTTTTTTGTGGTTGACAAACAGGTCTATGTGAGATATAATCGTCACTAGACCTTATGGGTCGATTGGGGAGGACACGCCTTGGTTTGAACGCCATTAGGGGGCGTGTCCTCTTTTCGACCACTTTATAAATGTGTTGCTCTATTTATTATACTTGGTACAAACGGATTTTGTCAACCTTTATTTTGAATTATCTTTTGTGCTTTTTTACGTTTCGTCATCAAACCGCCAATTTTTCCACTTTCACGTGCCGTCAGCGACTTCCAGCCTCCTTCTTCAATTTTGTCCAAAAGCCCCAATTCTTGTGCAATTTCATATTTCATGCGGTTGTTTTCCTTCATGTAAAACGCCCTCCATTTTGTTTGTTGGGTCTATTGTTTCCAGTATATAAAATAATTTGCATTTTTGTTGACAAAATCTCGTCCTAGGCATATAATGGAACTATCTAATTTATGGGGGGCGGTTATTTGAAATTAGGGGTTATCGGTGCGACTGGCATGGTGGGGTCTGCACTTATTAAAATTTTAGAAGAAAGAAACTTTCAGGCGGATGATTTTTGTTTTTACGCATCCCAACGCTCTGCTGGCAAAACCGTGAAATTTAGGGGTTTGGACTATGTTATAAAAGCTTTGGATGACAGCATTGTAAACGACAGGCTTGATATGGCACTGTTTGCCGCAGGTGGCGACATTTCGGTTAAATATGCCCCACCTCTAGCGGAAAAGGGCGTAATTGTTGTTGACAATTCGTCCAAATTTCGCATGGGAGATGATGTTCCTCTAGTTGTGCCAGAAATTAATGCTGAAGCAGCCAAGTCCCATAAAGGCATAATTTCCAATCCAAATTGCTCTACAATTCAGGCGGTGGTGGCTCTTGCACCCCTTCACAAGGCTTTTGGGCTAGAGCGGGTGGTGTATTCAACTTATCAGGCGGTCAGTGGTGCTGGGCAAAACGGCTGGCTGGATTTGGAAGAAGGTTTGAAGGGTATGCCTAATAGGCATTTTACCCAGCCTATCGCCAACAATGTGATACCGCAAATTGACGTGTTTTCTGACGATGGCTACACAAACGAAGAACTAAAAATGATGCGTGAAACTCAGAAAATCCTTGGCTTGCCAAATCTGGGTGTTACCGCAACCTGTGTCCGTGTGCCTGTTTTTAATGGTCATAGTGTTAGCATAAATGCGGAATTTGAAAATAAAATTGATATAGAAGAAGTTGTCCGAATTTTGAAGGCTTCGGCAGGCATCATTGTTAAAGATGATGTGCAGAATGGCGTGTATCCAATGCCGATTTGTGCTGATGGTAAAGACGGAACATATATCGGGCGTATCCGCCGTGACAATTCGGTGGAAAATGGCTTAAATATGTGGGTTGTGGCGGATAATTTACGCAAAGGTGCGGCGACAAATGCTGTGCAGATTGCGGAGCTGTTCCTTTAGGGACTATCATAAGGGGGTAAAACCATGGCGTTATTTCAAGGAGTAGGGACTGCAATTGTTACGCCTTTTGACGAGAATGGCAATGTGTGCTACAATACCTTTGAAAAATTAATCGAGTTTCAGATTGTTAATGATGTAGATGCTATAATTGCCTGCGGAACCACAGGGGAATCTGCTACTCTCAGCTATGAGGAGCGGGCGGAGGTTATTCGCTTTGCCGTGGAAACGGTGGCTGGGCGTGTGCCTGTTATTGGTGGGGGCGGAAGTAATTCCACCGTATCAACCATACGTCTGTGCCAAGATGCCCAAGATGCGGGGGCAGACGGCATTTTAGCGGTTACGCCATATTATAACAAAACCACGCAAAAGGGGCTTGTGGAACATTACACAGAAGTTGCTAAAAGTGTGGATTTGCCTGTAATTGTGTACAATGTGCCAGTCCGTACGGGATTAAATATTGAGCCAGAAACATTGCAGAAATTGTCAAAGGTCGAAAACATCGTGGGCATTAAAGAATCTGCTGGAAACCTAGTGCAAACAGCAAGAATGGCAGCGCTTTGCGGGGATGATTTTGACATTTACGCAGGCAATTGTAACGAGGTTTTGGCAACTTTGGCACTGGGTGGCGTAGGTTGCATTTCTGTTATGGGTAATGTTGCACCCAAGGATTTGCATGACCTTTGTGTGGCGTTTCGCAATGGCGATTTATACACGGCAAAGAAATTACAACTAAAAGCCCTACCTTTAATTGATGCACTTTTTGCAGAACTGAACCCAATTCCTGTTAAATATATTCTTAGTCTTATGGGCTTTAATGTGGGTATTTGCAGACCACCACTCACAACTTTGGAAGAAGAAAGTGTAGAATTAATTACAAATGCGGCAAAAAATTACGGCTTGATATAATTACATTTAAGGGAGTTTTCTTATGATAAAAGCAGAATTTATTCAAACTTTGAAACAAACTAATATTAGTAAAGATGGCGAAAAGACAGCTTTACGACTGAAAGACACTTGGCGTAACTTATCAAAAGCACAAAGGGAAGAAGTTTTGGGCTTTTCTGGTCTTAAAAAACCATCTATTGAGCGGGCATACACAAATGGTACAATTTCCGCAAAAATTGCAGTTTCTATGGCACAAGTGGCAAATGTAAACCCGCTTTTTCTTACTGGGGAAGTTGATGATGCCAGTCTTTTCGGAAACACATCTGATATTTTAACCAAATTCTTAAAAGACCTTGGTTACAAACCAACAAAAAAAGATACCATTTCGCAACCAGTGCAAGAAGAAAACAAACTTGATGAAAATGACTTCCTGTCTTCCTTGCCCACCGCACTGCCAAATGACACAATCGGCATGGACTTTGTGGACGAAGAATACACCGTCACAGACCTTGGTATGATAAGCATGATGGCAGAAGAAATCTCTGCTTTGCTTAACAAAGATGCAGCAGTAAAAGCCGAAGCTTTGACCGATGTTGAAATCGCATTATTGTTGCAGAGTTTAAGCATACAATCCAAATTTAGTGATTATAAAAAAGCCCAATTTGAACTTGTTAAGTATTTGTTGCTATTATAATAAAAAACCCGCCAAATCATTGTGTTGGCGGGTTTTTTATTCGGATTAAAAGCTACCCGTTGTCGCTTCTTCTGCAACATCAACCCATAAATTATAGCGTTTGGTAGTAAATTTTAAGACGCAATAATTAGGGTCATCTATCCCACCATTAGGAAAATGTGCTTCTAACCCTTGATACCATGTTTCCTTTTTTGTTTCTATATCAGTTATTATTTCAATATCTCCTACAAGGGTAATGTTGTAGTATACACCATTTACAAAATCGTCATCGAATAGACACACAGATGCACGGCTATTCTCTTTGGCACGTTTTGCCTTGTTTGAATCTAGGGCAGCTCCAAATGTGATTTGGCGGATGCCATCGGCTTTAGAAATGCTGAGAGTAGATGTGGTGGGGTAACCTTCGTGGTCTAACAGCGACAACGTAACGCCTTCCCCCATACCCACTTCTGCCGTCTTGCTTTTGATAATTTCTTCTGCTTTTGCAATTGCATTTTTGCTCATTTTTCATCCATCCTTTGTTTTTTATTTGAATTGTTGTATCATTATACATTAAAATCTTGTCGGATTGTTGTAAAAATCGGACATATTTTTACGATACTCTTGGGGCGTTACACCACATACCGACTTAAAGTCACGGATAAAGTGTGACAAGTCGTAAAAACCCATCGTATCCGATATGAATGTCTGGTCCATATGCGACTTTTTCATCAGACGCAAAGCATTATTAATACGAACCATCCGCAGAAACGACTTCGGGCCGACCCCCACATATTGCTGAAAAATCCTATTTATTTGACGCTGGCTGTAATAAAAATTCTCCTCCAAATCTCCCACACTAATATTCCCAGACAAATCAAAAATATTTTGTAACATCGAATTTATGTTGCTGTTATGGGATATTTGCATATTGCCAATGAGTACATTGTCGAGATTGTTCACAAGCTGGGATACATTCGCAGATTTTTCTACGGCTTCAGTGATTGATTTGCTTAACATCGGCGTAATGTCATCGAGTGGAAGTATAATATCTGTTAGCTCGTTTTGGTTTGTAGAAGTAAGCCCAAAAACCCCCGCTGGCTTAAATTCAATCGACACAGCCATTTTGGGGATATTAACTATTGTGTTTGCAAAATCTGGTTTGGTGGTTGCACCACCTAAGTCAATATATAATCTATCACCATCATTAGTGATGGTCAATGTGGCACAACCTGACGGCAACACGGTAAAACCCGTAGGTACAGCAGTTTCGGTCGGAAATGTGATATTGTAGCTGGCGATGTGCTGACACAAAGCAGGATGGGGTCGCACACAAATAAAAAAACTGGATTGCAGTAAAATTCGACTTTTATCATAAAATTCCAGCGTCACATCATCACCTCTTAAAACACAAAAGGGGCGTAGACAGCCACGCCCCTTGTAATTGCTACTATGCAGATTTTTTGGAAGGACAGAAGAATAAAGGAATAAGGCAAATAACCCACAAGCCAATCATTCTAACCATGTTGCTTGCGTTGTCATAAACTTCACGAGCATAAACGGTCATTCTGCCGCCTGTGTAGCTGCCCTGCATACCAGAAAGGCGACCTACGTAAGACGCACCAATGCCTAAACGGGTACCGTCCGCACCTAGGTTTACGTCTATATTTGCAAGTATGCCATACAAAAACGCACCAGCAGCAAAAGCAAGAACAAGAACAAAGAACAAGAACAAATCAAAGCTCTTTTTGTCTTTAAGGCTTACACCAAGAAACATAACGCTTCCCGTTGCCATTGCGTTGTTTACTTGCAAATGGTACATATTTCTGAAAAATCTTAGAGCCATACCACAGGCAAAAGCCAAGATGAAAAAAGATATAAATGGTGGCACAACATACTGCAATACCAAAGGATAAGCAACAATAGGTATAATGAACAACACCCAGTTAAAAATAGCTTGGGCAGAACCTTTTGCGAATTTATTTGACAGGAAAAGTGCCAAAACAATACCACCTATAAAACCAGCAAAAAGCATAACATTCTCTAAAAACGCACCCCAATATCCACCAGCGGCGTTCAAACCAAACCAAACCACATTACCAGACTGGGCAGAAATCATCGCACCCAAATCATGGGTGTTTAGGGCCAAAGCATTCAAAAAGCCCATCACAAAGATGGAAGCAGTGGTCAAAAAAGCGACCTTAAAGGTATTTTTCTTATCGGCAGCATCAGCTGTTAACATATATGTCACACCTCTCTTTTTTAGAAAAATAAGGTCGAAAGGCGAAAATGCCTTTCGACCTTATTAAAAGCCATTATGTAGCTTTTAGCTATTACAAAGGTTTAATTTTATAGCCAAGTGATTTTGCCAGAAGCTACGCAATATACGCAACCGTGAACTGGCTTAGTGATACCAGGAGCTTTCTTCAAAGCTTCAACTTGGGCTTTTACGTTGGCTGGAACGCCATCTTTTTCCCAATCAGCAGCATCTTTAACAATTGGCTCAAGGTCAATCAAAATGCCATCAAGCTCTGGTAGAGTAGTTCTAGTGCCAGCGTGTGCGTTTTTGATTGCACCACATTGGGTGTGACCAACAACAACGATGCACTGAGAGCCAAGAACATTCTCAGCAAATTGGAAAGAACCAATCGCTTCTCTGTCAGCGAAGTTACCAGCATTTCTTACAACGAAGATGTTGCCGATACCTTGGTCAAAATAGATTTCTGGAGAGCAACGGCTGTCAGCACAAGTAAGGATAGAAGCGAAAGGAGATTGCTGTTCGCCAGTCTTCTTAAGTGCATCTGGGTGGTCAGTTGGAACAAGGCCATTAGCCACAAATCTTGCATTACCATCCTTCAAAAGTTGTAATGCGGTGTCTGGACAAGTTACCTTTACTGCTGGATCTTGATACTTTGCCATGGGTGTTACCTCCTTGAAATAATTTTTTATTTTTTTCTTACCTGCTTCCAGTATAATCTAATTTTTAACACTTGTCAAGCACTTTTTTAACAAAAAAGAAATATTTTTGAAATATCAAATTGGGTATTGCACTGTGAAAAATATTGTGATATAATGTCTTTTTGGATAAGGGATGTTCCGCTGGTAACGATTTGCTACGAGCATCTATCAAGTTATATAACTTTAGGAGGAAACATGAATCAAAACATTTTAAGAGAGCTGGGTGGAAAGCAACTAAAAAGCGACATTCCAGCATTTAGCATCGGTGACACCGTTCGTGTTCACAACAAAATTGTAGAGGGTACACGTGAGCGTATTCAGATTTTTGAAGGCTATGTAATTAAGCGTCAAAATGGCGGAATTCAAGAAACTTTCACCGTTCGTCGCCTGTCTGGCAACATCGGCGTGGAAAAAACTTGGCCACTGCACTCCCCTCGTGTGGAGAAAATTGAAGTTGTACGCAAGGGTATCGTTCGCCGTGCAAAACTGTTCTATCTACGTGACAGGGTTGGTAAAAAAGCGAAAATTAAAGAAGCTATAATGAAAAGAAAGTAAATTTAACAGGGGGCGAAGATGCTTAAAAGGTGGATTAACGACCCTGTTTTACGAGGTATAGTAGAATGGGCTATTGCAATTGCTGTAGCCCTTTTTGCCATTTTGTTACTAGAAAATTTTGTAATAAAATCTGCTAGGATACATGGTCCGTCTATGGAATCTACCTTATATCATGGTGACAGGGTATTTGTCAACCGATTAGCGTTTGTATTTAACCCACCAAGTCTAGGTGACATTGTGGCATTCCCCTCCCCTACTAATCCCGATGAAAATTTTATTAAAAGGGTGTCGGGTCTTCCTGGGGATGTTATAGACATTGTGGCTGGATACATATATCGCAACGGATATAGGTTGGAATATAACCACTTGCAAGGGCAGGGTCACACATTTTCTGGCACAACCCACTTCCCTTTCATCGTTTCCGAAAACAGCGTTTTTGTGCTTGGTGATAACCTTGCAATTAGCCAAGACAGTCGTTTTGTAGAGGTAGGGAATGTTCATCAAGATGATATTATAGGAAGGGTTGGATTTAGATGGTTGCCCTTGCCCCGCTTCGGCAGGGTAAATTAAAAGGAGGATTTTATGCGTTTAGATAAGTATTTGAAGATTTCACGGCTGATAAAACGTCGCACACTTGCAAACGAAGCTTGTGATGGCGGACGTGTCAGTGTCAACGACAAACCCGCAAAAGCATCATATACTGTTGCCGTGGGTGATGTAATAGAAATTCGATTTGGCACAAACACCCACAAAGTACGGGTTTTAGAGGTTAAAGAACATGTGCGGAAAGACGACACATCTGCTATGTACGAAATTTTGTAATTTGTTTATATGATGATTATTGTCTGTATTAAAATATGTTTGTTGGTGATTTTCTTTAGGATTGTGAGGTATCGTCTGCATAAGTATGGCGGGCGATGCCCGCCCCTACCATAACAAGTGATTTTGGAAAGCTACATTATCCATGTAAAATTTTGCTTGACAGGCTATGGCGTTGGTGATATAATTGTGACAAGAGGGATACACCTCGTTCATAGTATAGATTTACAAACACCAAAGACATCATCTCATTTTCAACCCTATCAAAATTACACTTTCGAGGAGGAATTTTTGCATGAAATGGTTTAACAACATTAAAATTGGTGGCAAAATGATTGTCGGTTTCGGTGCCGTAATTGCGGTCGTTATTTTCTTAGCGGTTTTCGCATGGGTTCAGATTTCTGGTTTGTCCAGCGATTATCAGTACCTTATGAACCAATCTTATGTAAGGCGACAAGCAGCCATGGAGGCTCAATCCAACATTCGTGCTATTAGACGTACATTAACAGGAACAGTGATGCACGCCCCTAATGGTGACCAAGTAGCAATACGTTCTCTATACAATGAAATGCGTGGGTTTGAAGCTGCCGTAATACAAGCAATGGCGGATTACGATGCCACCTTAGCTGTAAGCAACTTTGACCAAGCAAACATCGATTTACGCCTCGCAATGAGTAGCAATGTACTCAGCTTGACTCGTCAATATATTGACCAGATTTTCATGCCTGCTCACCATTATGCCATGGCAGGCAACCATACTTCTGCACTTGCCACTGTAACAGGAGGTGCAGATATTGTTGAAGAAGTTGTTTATGCCACTAATTATCTTGTAAATATGGCAGGTAACGCAATTGTAAACAACACTGCTACAATTGTTCAAAGCTCACAAAATACCCAAAACCTTGTAATTTTAATCAGTGCTTTGGTAGTTGTTATAGCCATTGTGCTTGCAATCGCAATTGCACGTGCCATAGCTAAGCCTATACAGAATCTTGTTACACTTACGTCCCAGGTTTCTGCTGGTCAGCTTAATATCAACATGGACCAGTCTAAAGTTACCAAAGATGAAATTGGTATGCTAACTGGGGATGTTTATGGGCTTATCAACACCATGAAAGGTATTGTTGATGACATTGACAGGTTTGCATATGAAGCCAACACCAACGGCGACATCGAATACCGTGTTGACGCTTCCAAATATCGTGGTGGTTATGCCGATATGATAAACAGCCTAAACGGCTTTACTGATGGTTTTGTTAAAGATGTTATTAATATGCTTGGAATTTTGAAGCAAGTTGGTGATGGTGACTTTGACTTCCACTTAGAGCAGTTGCCAGGCAAAAAAGCCGTGCTTAACCAAGCAGTTGACGCTTTGAAAGCCAACCTTGATGCTGTTAACCACGAAATAAATTCTACCATCGAAGCTATTGCCGCTAAGGGCGATTTGACTTTCCAAGTTGATGCCTCTAAGTACGAAGGTGGCTGGGGTGACATCATGCTTGGTCTTAACAAAATCGTTAAGGCAACTTACGAGCCGTTAAGAGCATTGGAAATCGGCATGATAGAAATGAAAGACGGCAACTTCGACTTAGAAGACATTAACAAGAAGATAACTGCTGGCGGTTACAATCCAAACCCAGAAACCTATAGCGGCATCTTCTACAACACCATACATGTTTTTGACCAAACAATTGTAAGCATCTCGTCTTACATCACTGAAATTAATGAAATTTTAGCAAAGATGGCTGAAGGTGATATGCGCAACTCTATCCAAAGGGATTATATTGGTTCTTTCAACACCATTAAGGCATCTATGAACACCATCAACAACACCTTAAACAAAACAATTAGCGAAATCGCCAATGCTTCTGAGCAGGTGCTAACTGGTGCAAGCCAAATTTCTTCTTCCGCAATAGACCTTGCAACTGGTGCGCAAGAGCAAGCCGCATCTGTAGAAGAACTTAACACCACCATTGAAATTATCAACCAACAAACTAAGGAAAACGCAAAGAGTGCTGTAAACGCCAATGAACTATCTGGCAAATCCTCTAGTGCCGCATTGGAAGGTAACGATGCCATGAAGCAAATGGTGGATGCCATGACCCAAATTAAAGAGTCTTCTGACAATATCAGCAAGATTGTTAAGACAATCCAAGACATTGCTTTCCAAACCAACTTGCTTGCTCTTAATGCCAGCGTTGAGGCTGCGAGGGCTGGTGAACATGGTAAAGGCTTTGCTGTTGTTGCTGACGAGGTTCGCACCCTTGCAGGGCGAAGCCAGCAGGCTGCAACCGAAACCACCGTGCTTATCCAAGATAGCATAAGCCGTGTGGAATCTGGTTCTATAATTGCCGAATCCACCGCAGAATCTTTGGATGCTATTGTTAACAGTGCCAGTGAGGTATTGCAAATTATCGGAGGCATTTCCATAGCATCTACAGAGCAAGCGGAGTCTATCGCTCAAGTCACTGAGGGTCTTACGCAAATATCTAAGGTTGTGCAAAGTAACTCGGCTGTTTCTCAGGAAGCTGCTGCTGCTTCTGAAGAACTTAGTGCGCAGGCGGAAACTTTGCGTCAATTGGTTTCTTTCTTTAAGCTATAGGAATACACGTATATAAAAACACCACCTATATAGGTGGTGTTTTTATATACACAATTGCCATTCATGTTACACATTATTTTTGTTCGACTTGGGTGCTTACTGCTCTCTTACAAACTTTGCTCCCATAAGGTCAAGGGTAGCAATGCCGTCCTCATAGGTGAATAAGAGAGGGCTTTGCATAAAGAACCATCTGCCTTCGTAATGGGTTAACAACTGCCCCACAGGTGGCATAAATGGCGTTACTTGTGCAAAGGTTGCCCTGCCAAACTCGTCCAAAGCCACGATGAATGTGCGAGCATTAAGGTTTACTTCACCCTCTATTTGGGGAACAAAGTGGTAAACACCCACAAACTGTGCAAAATCCTCAGGTGCAACTTGTGCCGCAATTTGGGCTTCCCAAGCTTCAATATCGTCAACCCTCGGGGCTGGTAAAACTGCACCAAGGGCAGATGCCATGAATATGCTAACTGCTTGTCCGTCCATCATTACAAATGAATATCTGCTACCAGGAATTGTCTCGCCGTAAGTGACGCTAAAAGTGCCGTCAGACATACGCACCAACCTCAAAATCTCGTCACCACTGGAGCTGGTTATCACACCGTCTACAAGCTCTGTATACCAAAAGCCCAATGGTCCAAAGTCGTAAAGACCGCCAAATTCCGCAATAAAATCTGCAAGTTCTTCGGTAGACATTGGGTTGGGGGTTGCGGCTGGGTCATACATGGCTGATACTCCTTCACCAGCTCCTGGAGTGGCTTCAACCACCAAACCAGTTTTTTCTACAACAGCCGTCTCCAAAATTGCAGCCGCAACAGGCGTTGCCGAAAACATCCCCGCCGTGGTGTTGGTGGACACAAACACACCAATCTGATTATCCACATCAAAAAGCATATCTGTAAACCAGTGAACCGTGCCGCCGCCGTGTCCGACCACATTGATACCACTTGCTAATGTTCCATGTAAGAAACCAAAACCATAGGCTTCAAAAGGTGCCATGCTCATGTCTAAATGGTCGGTGTGGCTTTGTAGCATATATGATATATTTGATTGTGTCAACAAATGGCTGTCGCCACCCAAAAAGTCGTGCATAAACAATGCCATATCATTGGCACTGGAGAACATACTGCCAGCACTGGCAAGACCAACGTGGATAAATTCGTCTTGATTGCCAACCCCCGTATAACCCATGGACACATTTGTCATCTGGGGTGTAATTGCAAAGCTAGAATGGGTCATGCCCACAGGCTCAAGAATATTTTCGTCGGTAAATTGCACAAAGCCCTCGAAATAATTGTCATGCCCCGTTACACGTGCCACCAAAATACCTAACATCACCCAACCCAAGTTGGCGTATTCAAATTGCGTGCCTTCCACGAAACTCATTTCACGGACGGGCAGGCGTTCCAGGGTGTTATTCATTCCGCCTTGGTAATGCTCATTGCCCACCATGTAAAATGCCCTAAGATAATCCATCATAATTCCTGATGTGTTGCTTAAAAGCATACGTACGGTTATATTGTCAGAATTACCACCATGAATAAAACTTGGCAGCATAGAAAATTCTGGCACATAGTAGACAAAGGGTGTATCAAGGTCAATCAAACCTTGCTCCACCAATTGCATTACAGCAATGGCAGTAAAAGGTTTAGAGGTAGAGCCAATTTGAAACAAGGTATGCTCGTCCACACGATGCCCTTGAAGGCTGTCGGCATAGCCAAAGCCTTGCATCCATGTAAAGCCTGTTTCTGCATCCACAACAGCAATTGTCATACCCACAATGCCACCCTCGGTGGTGGATTGTAAACCAAGCATTGTTGCAAACTCAACGGTTTGGGCAAAAGCGTCGCTACCAGCCTCATTTGACAATCTTTCAATCAAAGATAAATCATCGGCGGAAATAAGTGTCCTGCCATCCACCAGTGTAATTGGGGTGTAAAGTGCAACATCATGCCCATCCTGCTGGGCATGGGACGCATCAGGGGTCAAAACCCAGCGATAACCACCGATTTCAACTATAACCTGCCCATTATCCCAATCAACAACAGCACCAACCGCCTCAAACGACTGTCGTAAAGGCAAATTGGCAGTTTGGGCAAATGCCATAACACCACCAGTA
>Ga0136643_10011409_pt1 | contig 13182 bp, 10 predicted proteins | sample TergutLab28metaG_FD_96883 | JGI IMG/M metagenome (GOLD analysis project Ga0136643, IMG submission 96883) | Labiotermes labralis P1 segment gut microbial communities from Petit-Saut dam, French Guiana - Lab288 P1 (version 3) (version 3) | ecosystem: Host-associated > Arthropoda: Insects >...
AAACCATAGAAGAGCCATGACCTCACACTGATCAGACCACAGACACGACATTAAACCATAGAAGAGCCATGACCTCACACTGATCAGACCACAGACATGACATTAACGTCCAGAGCACATGTATTCAAAATTCTTAATACCACAAACACAATCTGTAGAGAAAATTGTTGTATGTTCTTCAATATAATATAAAAATAAATGTATTATTTAGTCAACATGGATCATATCAGCATGGCAGTGGAACTCACCAGAAGTGAGTATGAAGGGCTTTAAGAAGTGCTGCACATCCAGTGCAGTGGATGATGGGTCTGATGGTGGCATGCAATGGACTGGCAGTGAGCGGATGGCATCATTAGGAGTGAGTGTAAGAATGATGAAGGCACTGACTGTGAAGATGGAGACAGTGACACTGACCCGTGAGGGTGCACAGAATGTGACACACTTTGTGTATCAAGTGACCATAATTAATAGTACATTAATTTTATTTTTGGGGATGGTCTTAGTTTTGTATAAATACATTTTCCCTTGGCAGATGTGTTTTTGTTTGGGAGGTTGTCTTCGATCAGAGTCATCTTGCGTTCGGGTAAATATGTTAACGCAGACAAAAATGTTTGGGAGTGTTCATATTGTTCAGAAGACACACTGACTGTGAATTTCTGTACAGACGAATACTTACAAATTGGGCCCACGTTCTGACGAAAATTCACAGTGGAAGATCAAAATGTTCCTCTTTCCATCATGTGACGTTTCGTTTTCCCTCTCTCCTTCTCCAGTGTCAGTATCCTGTTTCGGTTGTTTGGTGTCCACAAATTCTTTGAACATTTGCTCTTTGGTATATATATTTTTTGCTCCTTTGATGTGACCACCATCATACTCATAAGGATAGCTGCACAAAACAGAAGCACAGTATAACCCACCATGCACTCAAACATTATTCTGATTACTCCAGACAAATTAGCTGTATGCATTTGACAGCAGCCCACAGTCCTGCAATAGGTAACCCATTTACGTACACAGGCAAGTCAAATGAAGACCTTAAGGGTTATTTCAGTGGCTTATTTGGTGCCAGCAGGTTTGCTACAGCTTTGTCATTTGCAACACGCACCTGTATCTACCGCACACAGTACCTGCCTGGCACCAACCCACGCTGCTGACTTGCTGTACCTACAGCTGCACAAGGTTGGGTCTTGATTTTTGTCCACCTGTACAGTTCCATTTGACTCACTCACACATATCAATTTTCACTATCTGATTCACAGAACAGTGAAATTCCCATTAAGTTTCATTTTGTTTCAGCATGTTTGAACAATGAAATGACTATGCCCTTAAAAACAAAAAATTCAACACATTTTTGACTCTGGAACACAGAAACCAAAACCTCAGTTCAGTAAATGTTACAGCAAGGACCCTGTTTTCATCTTACGGTGCTGTAACTCTGGCTACAGTGTGGGAAGTCATGTGGAAGGTCACCATCATGGTCTCAGGCACTATGTTGGCATCTACCTGGAGGTAGATGGTACAAGAAACTTCAGTCAGGCTACTTGAATTTCACACCAATCTTTTCCTGAATATAGGGGTATGCGGTGGCATAGTTGGTCGAGGTACTGCGCTACAAGCCAAATGGTCACAGGTTCATTTCCCAAAGGTGTCATTGTAATTTTTCATTGACATAATCCTTCCAGCTGCACAAAGGCCCTGGGGTTGAATCAGCCTCTAACAGGAATGAGTACCAGGAATATTTCCTGGGGGGTAATGGCAGCTGGTGCATAGGACTGACAACCTTACCATCTTCATGTGCCAAATGTCTTGAAACCTGGGTGCCTCAATCTACTGAAACCCTCAGGGCCTGTCCAGGCCTGTAATGGGATTGCTTTACCTTCTCCTGGATATAAATCTGAAGCATGCTACCAGCATATAAACCCAATTACTTTAAAGAACAATGACTGGATGTTCCACTGTATAAGAAATTTCCTTTGGTTTATCACTGCCATTACATTTGTAATTAGCATATAAAGGTAAAGGTAAAGAAGTCACATTATAGGTCTGAACAGGCCCAGAGGATTCCAGGAAGTTAAGGTTCCCAGATTTCATGACAACGGCACAGGATGGTGGGGAGGTTGTCAGCCTTATGCACCGGCTGCCTTTACCCCCAAGAAATACTCCTGGTACTCGTTTCTCTTAGAGGCTGAGTCGACCCCAGGGCCATAGTGCGATCGGAAGGATTTTATGTCAATGAAAAATCCACTGACACCAGCTGGAATCGAACCAGCGACTTTCCGATTTGTAGCACAGCACAATTAGCATTTAAGGGGTCATAATTTTATCTGATAACTATAGTTCCCCACCCTGCTGCCACTCTACTGCACATGTGGACTGTCAATTAAGCATGCTATCTGTCAACATGCAGTATCAACCAATAATTGTCAGATAAAATAATGACTTTATACAAAGGTGCCCAATACATGTGTGTACATTTATAATATTCAAACAAAATTTCAGATGGCAGGTTTCAGCAGTTCACTACATATCACCGTCACACTGAAACTAAAGCTGCCATTTCATTATTTTACAATTTGCAAGACGTTTGCACAATTCTTTCGAAGGCATTATTACCAGCAACTTAAAGGTGTTACAGGGCATGAAGTTAATACAAAATTTTGACAGGAAAAACAAATGGAACTTGGAACACAACACCAAAAGCCTATCTTTCCCTACAAACTAACAAAAGCACTATAAAATGAGATCTTTGCTCTTCTGGGATGTTATGTAGTAAAGATGCGGTGGTCACTGATGTTTTGGGACAACCTACCAGTCCCAAAACGTCAGTTAACTAACCACCAATCTACAATGCACAACACCCTAGAAGGACAAAGACCTTATTCACACCATGGCAAAAGCCTGAAGTCAACAATGAAATGAAATAATACAATGCAGAAGGTGCTTACCGGCAATCAATTATTACATAAGATTCAACTTGGTCACTGAAAACTCCATTCAAAAGAGAAGCCAAGGTATCTGCAGATATGGTCTTGAGATCCTGATGACGCCCTTCCATCAGCGGCAGAATAAACGGCTTGCTAAAATCTCCTATTAAGTCTGGTATCTGAGTAGCTATAAAGAGAAAGGGTAACTGTAAGACCTGATCTCGCAGCAGTGTTGTTGAGGCTTCAAATCTGCTGGGATGTGACAATGTGTCTGTCCAAGGCTGCGTCTTCCTATGTTTTCAAGGGACGCAGTGCCTTCAGCTTCAAGGGTGAGCAGTCCATGAAGTTCCACTGTGCCTTCCTGGACGACTTACCCTTACAGAAGGCACCACCCACCCAGTCACACAGCAGCACATCCCACAAGACTTGAATTCCCAAAGTACAGCAATGGTGACTGCAGTGTTCTGTAATCTGATGTCATACAGACAGTCTTCAAGACGCGTGGCGTCACGTGCCAAATGCCAGTCTTAGTATCCTCTGCTATGGTACTTGCAGTGTTACAGGTAAGAAACATATAATGCATTACAAAACAGGTCCTGATAAGCAAGACAGTAAGCACCTCCATTGATCAGTGTACTTCAGCTAGTCAAACAGCACACTACCTTTTACAGAATGTGCTAAGTTCATTTCCACATTCTCAAGGACTCTCCACTGTACCCTATCCTGAACCAGACAAATCCAGTCCACAATTTCACAGTCTGTTTCTTGAAGACCCACTTTAATGCCATCCTTTACATTTTCTGACCACAGTAGAGAACTGCACACAGTGGCATAAGACACAGCAACAGACCACCAGATTCAGACAAAAAAAACATATAAAGGTACAAGACAAACTTCGATGACTTCTGAGCGCACAGTCTAAGGAAATCCTGAAAACTCATATCGTGTATATACAGGAGGATTCATGTTTGCATTTCTTCTGTGTAAGCAGTGGCTGCAATCTGACAGCCTCAGGGTCCTATGAAATGTCTACAACGAACATTCAAGAATGTCAGATAATGGAGGTCCTGTGCCACACTTGCCTGTACAATCACACAGATAAATACTCACATCTTTGCAGAGCCTTTTTAATGGTAGCCTCTGTCTCAGAGAAGCTTCGCTGTAGGCTAGGAATGTTGGATGTCAGTGCATTTTCTCGGATGGAATGTAATGAACTTGATTTCCGTCGTTTTGACTGATTGGATCCGATGTCACACGGTGGTTCAGGACGCTTAAAGGATCGTAGAGTATCCAGTGCAACCAGTCCAATGGAATCCTCTTGCTCCTGAGTAAGTGTTGATACTGTTGATTTGAACAAGCAATGACGGGCCTGTATAAAATCAAAACACGTTCTTCATGAATGAGCACTAATTAATTTTAGTTCAAAACTTTGATTCACTCGAATAAATACTGGCATAATACAGAACAAGAATGACATTACATGGAGGGTGGTCTGTAACTTCAAAAGTACAAATCAGGTCGACAGTATGGGGCCAATTCATCTCCTGTGCACCTGACTGTCAAGCATTTTGCAACATTTGCCGGCATAAAGCGATCTGTCACCTTCTGGCAACAGACACATGACATCCATTTGTTCTATGCCGGGATACAAGTCTTGGTGCCAAAGTGGGAAAAATGCTTAAATGCCAGTGGTGACTACATGGAGGTCTGAAGTTCACCATCTGCTACCTGTGTGCCATATAAACAGGGAAGTCAGGATAAAGTTCCCAAAAGCAACGTGTTTGTTACCTCAATATTGAGACCTCCCTGTATTTGACACAACAAAATAAATTAATTGAATTTTATAATAAAAATATAAACTTTTATCTTAAACTAAATGCTCTAAACCCTCTGCAGTTCAACTGTGAATACGAATCAAAATGACAATCCGTACTTAAGCCGCAGGACTTCGGAAATAATAATGTCAAGACATTCGGAAATAATAATGTCATGACAAACAGCTAAAAAAATTACCCTGCTCGAAGATGGTGTAAGATTATCCACCAGCGACAGACTGCGCTGGAGGACTGGTCGTGCTACCTCTTCTTTTGGAGAACAGGACACATTAGTGATTGTATGGTGGTCTCGGATGATGGGACCTGAGAGCAAGCTACAGATTCCTGAAGAAAGGTGCGCAGTTTCTTCCTGAAATATAAAAATTCACAGTGAGCAAGACAATTTAATTTCTTATAAATATCCCTGTATAAGAACCAAAGTTACAAAGTACACTCACTCACACATCACACAGATCCAAGCAAAGAGCCACCTCACCATTCTGGCTCGACTTTTTCACGTAATCTGACTGCTTTGAAGTCAAGGAGTTCATCCTTTAAAGCAGGTACCATGGCGCTAAGTTACAATATGATAAGAATATAGGATTAAAGTTTTTTTCATAATTCATCATCTGAAGAGGGTGGGGGGTGGTCATCTTACAGTCACATACAAAATTAAACACGAGCTGTAGCTCTTCTCCCCTCTAGAAGTGCACCCAGATATTTTTCATTGTAAGGGGGGTGGACATGACACTCAGCCGCAACCTCAAACAGAGATACCAACATCACATCAGATACATAAAACAAAATGACCCACAATCACTATACACTCCCCCCCCCCGTGAGGCTGTGGCCCAACGCGGGCCATGGCCTCTTCATTCTTGAGGTTTCTAGATCACACACAGCAATGCATCACAGTCGGTAAGACTCCTCTGGACGAGTGATCAGCCCGTTACAGAGACCTCTACCTGACAGCACACAACACTCACAACAGACAGACATCCCATGCCTCCAGTGGGATTCGAACCCACAATCTCAGTACGCAAGCGGCCATAGACCTAAGCCTTAGACCGGGCGGCCACTGGGACCGGCAGTATACACTCTGCATATCTTAAATAACAACCATAAATATGGTCCCATTAACACTACCATGACCCTACTGAAACAAATCACTAAAACCTCACTATTAACTCCATACGATTTTATATCCAGTCACACTATCACCAAAAGGAACTCACACCGGAACAAAATGCAACTGAAAACAACCCAATGTACCAAGTGATCTTCAACCCCATATTACGTCACAACCTGCAATACACACCAATCAATACTCCGACACTACCACTTCTAGACCTTAGCATCGAGCACCTGCTGCACTGCTCACATAATGGTACGTACAGTATGCTAATCACTTTATGGGACACAATATTGCATTTCTTGAAATATTTTTAACATAACGTTTCAGAATTTTATATTTGCATATTTAAAAAAAAATTCAGATTAAAATCTACCATATTTTATACTTTTATCAAAATATTAAGAACTTAGCATTTTAAAATCAGATATCTGATACAATTTATTATACTTTCAGTACAAAAAGCAAACCATACAAAACTGCATGTACAAATTGGTCTTCCTTATGATGAACACGTGATGTTCAAAACATAAGGAAGACGACGAGAATTAAATTAAAACATTAATTTAAAAAGTGTGCATTTGTTGGTTTACATTACATAATGATTCTCAAAAGAGCAACGAAAAGTATGACAACAGCACGATACAAACTGACCAAATGAATGCATTCTATCTGCTCATTTTACTTATGCTTAAATGAATGACACCGTCAGTAGCTCCAACTATACGGTGTTGAAGGATATTCAGTTAGCACATAATGACTCAGAAAGGCCACAGAAGGGAGCAAACACGGCACATGTCAAAGCACTACCCCAGCACCTGACACAACAAACTGAGACAAACCAAAAAAAACTCCCACCTGAGCAAACTTACACTCTTTTCCTTCAAGATGACAACCTACAATTTCAGTACACTTCACACAACATGCATGAGACCTCCCCTGTACACCCTACATCATATGTAACAACATGTCTTACCATCTTTTCAAGATCCAGAAGCTCTGTGAAGCCATCGTCGAAACACTCGCTTCCTGATGAAACGCTGCGGAGAAGAGATGGGTTGGGATGTCCACTGGTTTTATTGTGAGGCGAACAAGCGGGAGAGATTTCCTTCTTTGGTGACTGCTCCGAGTGATGCCGCCTGGGGGCAAGGCCATTCGGTTCCACAAACCGAAAACCACATTTTGACTCATCTTTATCCAAGAAAGCTCCATAGCCACTGTCTTGGGAGTTGGGGTCTTGATCTTCAAGTGGCTGTCGATGACGCAGAGGGCTGACCGTCTGCTTTAGAACTGTGAACTAAAACAGGTGGAAATAACCAACACTTCTCATACTACATTCTACAGTGTCAAGTCATCTGGACTCTAATCCCCTGCGTGTTGCACTCCTGGAAGGGCAGGAAATTTCTGTCACCATATCCAAACGAGCTCAGAGGACCATCCACCTACATCACAAATAAGCAAACAAGAAACCCTCATCCCAAAAGCACAAGAAACAAAAACATGATCTTGGCCATTAACCATCTAGTATGGAGGTGAGCAGTTAACTCCACTGGCCCATACATTTTGACATTCCCTGGCTAAGCCTCACATTAACGACGGTCCAAATGCCTGACTGTCGCATTTACTCATCACTAACACAGGGACACACTACATACCCACTGAGGGCCAATTGATTGTTCCCTTCATCAGCCCGCAAGTCACACAGGGTGGATTTTCAACTTCAGAATGCAACAAAAACCACAAAAGTGTATTCTGGTCTTCTGGGATGTGACACGGTGTCACTGCGTGAGTGGTTCCAAGGGTGTATTGAATTATCTTAGAGTCTTCATCCTCAAGGGTCAAGCAGACCAACGAGCTTTGATATTTTTACAGCAGTCCACTTGACTCTTCAGGATACACACAAAATGTTCCAACAAAATGTCGGAAACTGCTCGTCAAACAACGCATCATCACATCTCAGAAAGGAGGAATCCTCAATGACAGGACTACAAAAACCCCCAAAACTCACACACACACACTACAAGGTCTACTGCATAAACAAACAGCAAAACTGGACACCAATATTCCCCTTACACATAAAGAACTCCCAAATACACATGTGCAAGTAAGGTCCTAAAAATGTGATGTGTGTGTCTGTGCTGTACTTCGGCTTACCGAACGTTAACTCATACAGGCAGAAATACAAAGGGCGAAATAATTATTTAGCACAAGAACACAAGGAAAACTTTGCGTGAATACAAGACTTCGTTCTGCACCTGATGGGCACTTTCTGCTGCTGTAACAAGTGAGCACTGACAGCTCCTAAACAAGAAGTATGCTGGAAAATGCCTTATCCTGCCAGAAGCCAAACATTTTACTGAAATGTGTTACAATAACATCCAGTGTTGCACAAAAGCAAAAGATGGGACACACACAGTCCACAGGTCACAACCAGTACCAGCTAGGACTTTTTCATCATCCACGTCTCAGGTATTTTCTACACATCACAGACAAAGCTGAATGTATGAGAAGTTTCTATAAACTATCATATAAAAGAGACACTTGATTCCTACCTTGGAAGGGCTGCTGATCGGTTGCGAGAAGGGCAGAACATCAGCATCTGGCGCACCGCTAACAGGAGCTCCCACTCCACCACATCCCATATTCTCTTTATCATTATGAGTCATACTGCACTTGTCAAAATCATAGGGTGATGAGGGCAGGTTCACATTGATGCGACGAGAGAATCCCCTCGATCGACTCAGACTGCCCCCATTGGGATATGACAATTTGATGCTGTTCTTTAACAATCTGCAAAATACAAAAATAAGAACAGATTACTGACCCATGTTGCTTATAGCAGTGTTTCACAAACATTTTTGCCACTCCACCAGATAGACTCCGTACAGTCTGTATAGGAAGTTCCTAGGCTCTTATGGAGCCCCAAAGTTCCAAGATTTGCTGTGCTTAATACAGTGTCTTTTGGTGAGTGGGTCCCGATGCATTTGAAACATCAGCAACCACTCACCCAATGACATGTCACATCCCAGAAGACCAGCATCGTCAGCCTGAAGGGTCACTGGAATGTTCAAAAGATCTGGCTATGAACCCTACGCTAAGCCTGCTTAATCCAGTCCTTATCCTCAGATATGGAAGACATTAAAATGAAGGCCAACTAATTTTGTGTGGTTTGACATATTTCCTACAAGTGAGTGTCTGATACAGCAGACACAGCAATTGGCTCTCCATCCTGCAGATGGTTATGATACAAAACACTCATAACATCAAACATAATTTTATCCTCAGTAAAACTGGAAGTGCTTCTTGAAGTGAATATGAGCAACGAAAGTTTCTGGAAGGTGGTGCCACATAGTTTGGAGGTGATGCAGCAAAGTTTGGAGGAGCTACTGGGAGGTGATGCTGTAAAGTTTGGAGGAACAATTCGAAGGTGATGCTGCATGGTTTGGAGGAGCTACTGGGAGGTGATGCTGTAAAGTTTGGCCGACCAATTCGGAGGTGATGCTGCATGGTTTGGAGGACCTATTGGGAGGTGATGCACCATAGTTTGGAGGATCTACTGGGAGGTGATCCAGCATAGTTTAGAGGACCTACTGGGAGGTGATCCAGCATAGTTTGGAGGACCTACTGGGAGGTAATCCAGCATGATTTGGAGGACCTACTGGGAGGTGATCCAGCATAGTTTGGAGGACCTACTAGGAGGTGATCCAGCATGATTTGGAGGACCTAATGGGAGGTGATGTGTAGTAAAGAAGACCTACTGCCGCTGTACTCTGGGTTGACGATTGAAGCAGCAAGCTCTTCTGAAACACAGTTAACTCTCCACCAGACTGCTCGGTGTTCATTTCTTTACTTTCCTGCACGTAAAGAACATATTTCAGATCCCCATTTCTCAACCATATTCTCATTATTTTGTCTGGATAAGAAACTCCATCCCTTACAATCGGGGAAAATCACAGACTGAGGGTGCAGAGGTGAATGAATATCCGGATCTAACAGGGAGGATCAGAGAGTTACACGATGGCTAACATCGTATTTTGGGGCTCAATCGTAGTAGTAACTGCAAATGGGCAGTTTTTGGGTTATGCCACTGTTGCATTCAGTGAGCTAAATAAATAGGCCTACAATGATCAAGAAACACCACTTCAGGGGGACGGAGGTGTAGGTAAGATATTTAGGAATCAGCTTGTGAGTTGAGTTCATCTCATTTCGAATAGGCACAACTGGCTGGCTGTTGTGAACACGGTACCATACAAAGCACTGCTAAGCAACTATCAGACTCCTTTAAGAATGACTGTGCTGAACAAATTTCCTTTCCAAATACGACTTTATCTGCTAACAAGTGCAATGATAAACACCGTGTACCAGCACCGTCTTCTCTGATGGCCTCAGAACAACACAAATCTTATCGAACTGCTACCGCACCCTCAGTGCCGTTTATATCACATCATGCAAGAATTCCTATCAGTGACAAGTACAGCTACTGGAATTGCAACGTACAGCTGCCATTGTGCTCACACAGGCAACACGCCAACACGCACAGCACTGCACGGACGCAGGACGTCACCATCGCAGGTCTTATCACAGGAAGAAGAACCGCAGTTACCACTGATATAGGTACGGTTAGGCCCAGTGGTGGTCTGGAAGCTGGGCACAAAAGAAAGAGCTTTGCCCGTACCGGGAAACGAACCCAGCTGATATGAACACAAAGAGTGCCATGTTGAGGTACGTGCTGAACCACACGACGCTGTTCTGGAAGGCGGTTACCGGCATTCGCCACAATACCTATCGCCATACTCCTGAACACAGCAGCAATATGCCACTCCGAAACGTGTACACACATCTACAAGGCCATCTGGCGCCACAATGTCTTTAACAAGCGTTCTGATCGCGGCTCTGGAATGCACGGCGCCTGAGGCCCAGCCAATGACCTCAGAGCGCGAGTTCATTCAGTTGTCTTTCAGCAGAACTGACGTACAGCTGAATAACCTAACTTGTGCGTTCATATAATACTGCATCTTCTAACATTTACACAGGCCTGGAATTTCGAAACTCTCAAAACGAGAGCTTACCGAAGGATGAATGCGCGCACAAAACAAGGCACATTGACAGCAGACTGCATCCTGTTTGGACAGCCCTGAGAAAGCAATCACGGTACCCCGCAAGCTAAACATTCCAAAAACCTACACACTTATTTTATGTGAGACATCAATAGCCGAGGATTCATGGCGACTCAAAAAGACTGTTCATGCACTGGAAATGACGTGAGAGTAACTGATCGAGATACACTGCCGGTATTTACAGGGGAGACGTGAGGAACTGCACAACAGCACAACTTGGCATACCCTGTGGGCCGGGATGTGAACCGCGAACCTGAGCACACATTACCTGGAGCAGCCCCGACAGATGTCGCAGCACTCCGTCGCTACCGCGTCCCACAGCATCTCACCACTCGCCACTCGCCACGGCACACCGACAGGCACTGCGCCACGAACTGACAGCCAGCCGCCAAAATACCATACCAGCATCGACACGGGTGAAAAAACATACCCAACAGCGGCAGCCAATGAGAAACGTGAACGCGTACCCGACTAGCCAATAAGACAAGACTACCAGCTGCTCGGCGGCAAATACACTAGTACCCACCCTCTTTGGGTGGGGAGGGTTCAATACTTTTTGACGAGGCAAGTAAGCCAACAGTCTTCACCATCAGTACGTATGTACAAAATAAATGCAAACTGCACATAATGAAGATGTGCATGGCATGGCCAGAAAATGTTCCGTTTCCTGCAATAATGTTCCTTCTCACATAGCACCAGACAAGGACAAGACCAGGAGACCTTATCTTTAAAGATAGTAAAATGAGTTGTCATCTCGGAGTACAGACCTTCTTGACAAGCTGACAGTTGTACAGCCGATAGTATGCTCCATTAATCCCCCCTTCACTCAATTCCCCTACCAATTTTTATGCATTAACCCATCCGTGCTACATGTCATGCCCATTTATTCCCTTTCATTTAGTCACCCTAATAACAATCGTTTAATTGTTCAAATTATGAAGCTCCCCATTATGTAATTTCTTCCATCCTACTATCACTTCCTCTCAAATATTACCCTCAGCACCTTGTCATGGTCCAATATGCCACACAACACATTGTTATGTCCCAATATAACACACAACACCCTGTTATGTCCCAATATGCCACACAACACCCTGTTATGTCCCAATATGCCACACAACACCCCGTTATGCCCCAATACACCACACAACACCCCGTTATGCCCCAATATGCCACACAACACCCCGTTATGCTCCAATATACCACACAACACCCTGTTATGTCCCAATATACCACACAACACCCTGTTATGTCCCAATATACCACACAACACCCTGATATGTCCCAATATGCCACACAACACCCCGTTATGCCCCAATATACCACACAACACCCTGTTATGTCCCAATATACCACACAACACCTGTTATGTCACAGTATTCCCCTCAGCATCCTGTTCACGAACACCCCCGTCTGTGTTCTCCCCTTAGGGCTGAAGACCAAATTTTCCTCATATATAAGAAGCGGCACAATTACAGTGCTGTATATCTTCACCTTCGCTCCCAAATCGCAGACGGAAGATACAGTATTTCTGTCTGCAAGCACTCCTCGAATCTGCTTAGCTATGAAATTCGTGGATTGAATTTCCAGCAGGTAACGTTTTGCAAATTATGAAGAGTTTTATTCAACCACGCTGTCAGTTGCTAAGGTTATATGACGTCAGGAACAGAGAAATGTATGAGCACATAGCAACGGCAGAATGATAACGACAGGGCAAAACCGAAGCACTCGGAGGGAAACCCATCCCAGCTACGCTGCGTCCGAATACTGAACTCTGCCACATTTACGAAAGATGCACCGACCATATTTACGCTACGCTCTCGCATTCTGCTGAACACAACACAGCAAGCAAATTCCTCGCGCAGTCCATGACCCAAAGTGGCGGGAGCAATGCACGTGGCAGTGCCGCCCGCTTGCAAAATTGCTAAAGGTAAAGGAACCGAACCGAACGAGTCCAGAGCGGCAGCAGTGGCGTGCAGACCACTGCAGCACGCACATCACCTACAAACACCTGAACCTCCGCAGCAAAACTGACGCCACCCACGTCTCAGTCCTACATACGCTGTTACGGATCACCGGGCAATTAACAGCGACACATTCAACCCTGTTCTGGGGCACGAGAATGTGCTTCAGTTTGAATAATACTCTTCTGTGTGTGTGTGTGGGTGTGTGTGTGTGGGGTGTGTGTGTGTGTG
>Ga0136643_10011411_pt1 | contig 13181 bp, 8 predicted proteins | sample TergutLab28metaG_FD_96883 | JGI IMG/M metagenome (GOLD analysis project Ga0136643, IMG submission 96883) | Labiotermes labralis P1 segment gut microbial communities from Petit-Saut dam, French Guiana - Lab288 P1 (version 3) (version 3) | ecosystem: Host-associated > Arthropoda: Insects >...
GTACTCGCTAGCTCCTGAAGATGGACGTATTAACGTCTGAAACATGTTGAGCAATATATAATAAAGCAAGTGTCATCTAGTTGGTCAACCTTTATTCAAAGTTTTCAACAAATGTTTGCATTTGAAATGCCGGAATTTCTGTATGGAATCCCTGTGTAACGTACAGCGCATTTCTAAGTTGAATTCAAATAGTTTGGCCGCTCTATTTCTTCTTTTGGCTTGCTTTCTTCTTGGGGCAAGTCTTGTTCTTGTACACATTTCTTCGTTGCCATGCAACTTCGACCAACGATTCTGGAACTCTGAAAAGTTGAAGTTTTATTTGTTCTTCAGTTGTGCATTCCCAGATAACTTCAGATATGTTCACCGAAGAATGAAGGGGCAAGCGAGAGTAAATGTGGGTGTTTATACACCCTGCAAGCACGGACTTCTTCTTTCAAATTCCTCTTCAAATATCAGTCAATTTACGAAATAAAAAGAAGCGAAAATATCTTCGGAACCTTTAGAATCAGGGACCATTCAATGTGACATATAAAAGTGCAGAATTTCTAATGTTTTGGTGAAATTGGTACGTTTGCTTTTTCATTTTTATGAAAAACCTGATTCAGATAGACTGCAGATTGTAGTTTATTATGGCGGTGCCTTTCACGTCCACAGATACTATGTCCCAGCCAGTTGCTGCTTGTGCTTGGAGCATTTCAACTTCGCACGTCATAACTGTCGTAGTCATCGATAGAATCATCTACCTGTATTACGTCTGTTATTGATACTAAAAGACAAAGTTGTCTTTGTGCGTAGTTAAGCACCACGATGTAAATAAACGTTAAAAAGTTAAAGGGTTTCCTTAACCTGCATAGAAGACAGAGAAGGGGAATAGAAGTATACCTCCATCCAGTCTGAGACTTGGTAGTAATTGGGTAGTGGGTGGTAAAGTTCACACCCCTGTCGCTGTACCTCCGGGAAGAAGCCTTTTTACCCATTTTACGGATGGCAACTTGGGCCCCAGTGCCGTTCTGGACGGATGTGGTGAAAAGAAAATATCTTGTTTCCCCCGGGGTTCGAAATCCGGCCCTTCAGTATATGTGTAGTTGCACAGATTCGTAATCATAATATTATATGAATATAAACGTTTAGCGTCATGCTTCCGCTGTTTTACCTCCGCACCCTGAAGCCCATGGAACAGAACGGTTAGGGGGTACCAGAGAGATTCTGGGACGATAAAAAGAAGAGAAAAATCTGAGCTCCTGTCTGGAATAAAATACCGATTCCACTGCAGTCCAATCGACAGCAGGGTGCCTGTGCCGACAGACTGAATTACTTAAGTTTAGAAGCAGTTTTTAACTTTCAGCCATGCAAGTTGTAAGTTTCCATGGAAAAATACCAACTGAGAATTCTTTTACCTTAAAATTTGGCATTTAATGGGCGTATGTTTACACAAAGAGCAGCAGAGTCCGTTTGGAAGGGCTAAGAGTCTGTCAGTTTGTGAAGATGCCCCCCAACTTTTATGGCACGGAACCTCATGTTTCATTACATTGTTCACTATACGTCACCACTGATCCATATTCTGGACCAAACCGGACATTATATTCCTATCTGCGGACAGCTCTTCAAAGTGGCATTTTCTTTTCAGCTTCGTCTACTAAAACTTCATGCATTAAATTTCCCTCTCCCTTCCTTCAACGTTGCAGTTCTCATTAACTTCAGCCTCTTCGGTCTGGTCGCCTTATTAATATTTGGTGGATAGAACGAATAACGAAGTTCCTCATTAAGTAAGTATAAATCATTGCTTTCGAGTATATAAGTTTAAGAGATTGATCAGTGCGAGGTGTGAGATTCTGGCAGCGGCTTTGCTGGACTTTCAGGTCGTCTGGGAAATGACCCTCTGTCGTTGCTTTCGAAACATCGGAAACTGTTGGTCCAAGGACGCAGTGTTACATATTATAAAACATGAGTCGTTTATGACAAGTTTTGAGATTTACTGACCATGCATCTCAGTATAATCTTAGCAATTGACCGACTTAAAGCACAAATTCTTGTTTTATAATAAGTTTACTAAATTCCTCTAAATGTTTCGAGCACAAAAGTGCTCGAAACATGTAGAGGAATATAACAAACTTATTATACAACAAGAATTTGCGCATTAAGTTGTTCATTTGCTAAGTCTATGCCAATGTAGTCACAAGGCCTGAGTTCGTTCTTGGACCACCTCTAGTGATAACAGTAAGTTGTGTTTCGTGTTAACATGCCTGAAATATGAACAGTGGTATTCACCGGACATCGAGTGTGGCCATTTATATGTATGCGGTGTCGTACGTTGGGCTGCAGCCTGTAGATGATAGACTTTCAGCAGAAAGATGCAGCGGAAACTACATAACTTGTAGTTTAAACAAAACACTGACTGCTGATTATATTATTTTGTAGACATATTGTAAAATAAAATTAAACAGTAAAACTTTTTCGCTGAAAGACACGAACAGAACATTTATTATGCAGTAAAAGCACAGTTAAATTGAAGAGCATAGGAGAGCTTGAACGTTTTCACATATCCTGATTGCATTTCATTTCGATGGTTAGAATCTTTCTAACCCCCAAAATGAAAAAGCTATCCAGAAGCAGAAGGCTCTGTGTTTATGTACGGTTTAAGCCCACTTTATATTAGTTCAGGTTTTGTGGGAGAATTTGACGTTTAGGTGACCGTGCATCGTGATAAATTCTTATGATAAAACCAACTAGATGCATTAATTTCTCAAATTTATTTTTGGAATAAAAATCTACAAGTTTCGGACAGTTCCTCTGTCCATCATCAGAAGTTTCTCACCGTACACACAGCAATGGTGTACGTCATACAGGTTTGATGTATGACGTATACCATGCTGTATGCAAAACTGTATGACAGCTTGCGAGCGAGCTGTCATACAGGTAAGCTGGTTAAGGGCAAGTCCATGTCCCGCTCCAGTAAGGCTGGATTGCAGTTTCCAGTAGGTCGTATTCATCGACTTCTTCAGAAAGGCAATTACGCCGAAGAATCAACTATTAGACTTTTTGCTGATGACTGCGTGATTTACAGAAAAATGATAAATAATGAAGACATGGAGAAATTGCAGAAAGACCTGGACAGGCTGGGGGAGTGGGCGGTTGAAAATACGATGAAAATAAATCCAAGTAAAGTAAGGCAATTCGCTTCACGAGAGCTAGGGTAAAGGATCCACTAAATTATTCGTTAATGGACACATTAATACCGGTAGCGAGCAGTTGTAAATATTTAGGAATAATCTTACGCAGCGAATTAAGCTGGGCGGATCAAGTCAACTACAAGGTGAAAAAGGCCTGGAAAGCACTGCATTTCACAATGCGAATATTAAAAAGGGGTAATAGTAATACCAAAAGCTTAGCCTACATGTCACTTGTACGTCCGATTCTTGAATATGGGGCCGCGTGCTGGGATCCGTACAGGAAGGGACAAATGAGTGTGATAGACAGGGTGCAAACAAAGCGGATAAATTTGCACACCATACGAGCAGTTCGAACTGGGACACTTTGGCGTCGCGTAGAAAGTTATCACGCATATGTGTCCTCTTCAAAGCATACTCTGGAGAACGGGCGTGGAAGGCTATAAGTGACAGACTACAAAGGTCACACTATCTAAGCGGAATAGATCATGAACGGAAAATTAGGAGTAGGAGGCAAAGGACGGATGTAGGGAAATATTCTTTTGTGGATAGGACCTTCCAACACTGGAACCAATTACTGGCAGAAGTGTTAATAAATCTCCCCTGCAAACCAATCACTTTTAAAAAGAGGGTAAAGAAAGTGATAATCGAGGTGAGTTAAAGGAAGATAAAGTGTGTTGGAAATCATCTAAAAGTGTAGAGAAGCGAAGTAAAATGAAGTGAAAATTTTCCAGAAGTGCAGTGAAGTGAAGTGAAGTGAAGTGAAGTGAAGTGAAGTGAAGTGGAGTGCAGTGTAGGGAAGGGGGGAAAGACGAGACTTTATGGGAAAAGTTTATATGAGTAGTAAAGTGATGAGAAGTGAAGGGCTGGGGTGAAAGCGCGAGTAAAGTATGTGTGGGAAAAAATACTAGAAACTGTATACAGTACTTTCTTACCTTGGTGTTGTTTACCTTTTCAATTTGTTGTATTTTAAGATGTCTAGTGTGTATTGTTGTTAGTTGTCTTGTGTGTATTGTTGTTAGTTGTCTTGTGTGTATTGTTGTCATCTTATGTGTGTTTGTTGTACTATGTGTGTGTGTATTGCTGTTTTTACTTTAGATGCCGGACTGCTGGCTAGAAGTCAGTATTCGGATGGTCCTGCGACCGGCCACCTCAACACAGGTTTTTCTTGGTTTCCCTGTGCCTTAAAGCAAATGCTGAGATGTTTCCCAAGATTCCAAGTTGCCGCTACATGCTTCTCATGTAGCCCCCGACTTAAATTTATTAGCAACCAATTTCATATTTGTATACGTGTAAAATAACCACCGCCACCGGGTGACAACCCAACTGCAGTTAATAAATATTATGATACAGTTTCGCTGACAGCTTGCGAGCAAGCTGTGAGCAAACCTGTATGACATATACCATTGCTGTGTGTACAGTGAAAAACTCCTGATAATGGACAGAGTAACTCTCCGAAACATGTAGAGTTTTATTCCAAAAATAAATTAGAGAAATTAGTGCATCTAGTTGGTTTTATTATAAGAATTTATAAGAATTCAGTTGGGGAGTTATGTGATCCATATAGTTACAGTTATTTTAGCACAGTACTTTAATGAATTCATTGACTTTTCTAAGTCTGTCTGATAGTTCTTTTGTTTTTCATATAAGGATGTAATTACAGCTTTTGAACGAGAAATCTACACGAAATTAAAAGTGCTTCATCTCCCTAACAGAACAAGATTTTGCTGAACTGGTATTGTGATGTGCATTTTCAGAGCCGCAGCAGTTTGCAAATTAATTTCTGCTCACTTGTGAGACTAACTAGATTTAGAGTACCTTTTGAATGCGACCCAAATATCATGAACTACAGGGCTCTTTGCATTTATTTCCCTGTTTTTTTTCTAACTTCTTCAGTCCAGTGTTCTTGGTTTTATTCGTGGTATAGGACGATAACCGAATTAAAACGCGGACATTGTAGTGAATATCACTATGTTATAGAGTTAAAATCAGTCTCATATCATGTCCCTGTAAACACATGTCTTTGTGGTAGACATTTATAAATGACCCTGTAGAGTTTATATATTTTTTTCTGAGACTGGATTACCTTAAATTTCCACGAGAACTTGACTCTGCTAAAGCTGCAAAAGTGTAGCACATTTCAGCCCTTCGAGTTCTGAAGTTTTGAAAAGTTCAGATGGCACAAATGGGATATTGCGAGCGGCTAGATCTGCTGACCTATGTGAAACAGAGGACGAGTTCGAATATCCAGCGATTATCTACAGCTGTCCTCCCAGCGGTCTTCTTAACTCGAAGCCATATTCCTCTGGAATACTGGAAATGCGGACAATTTATTTTGCGACATTTTATTAGATATGAGCACAAAATGCGGGATGTCGGTCTTGGCAGTGGCCAAACACGCTGCACGAGAATTGTGGGGGAAAAATATTTTCACTATAGTTAAACGATACTAATTTTAGAGTGGGAAAATAAAATGACCCCATTTTGAGAATGTAATTAATCTGGAAAACTGAATTTTTGTCAGGACCACCTGAAACTACGAAATAATAGTAGGTGTAAGTATCAGGCCTGTCATAGAGACAAGAAGTAGTGCAATGCTTTTCTACCTTCCTCTTTTGATATTTGTGATTTAATGCTAATCCTTCGGTGACTCAGTTGAGGTTAACTTTAACACTGAATGCAAATAAATTAGGGCTTCTAAAAATTTTACCTTTTTTTTCGGTTTCCATACTGCAAATTGTATTACGGAATATGCATCTTCTTTTCAGTCGGATGTGATTATTTTTACTTAATTTGCTATTAAACGCACGCACCGGTCACGTGATTGCCACTGGACTTAAGCGTGTAACATTTTTAGCGATCGTGGAGTCTTAATTCGAACTGTTTTATCTTTCCCGTATGTGAGATGTGAAATTCTGACAGCGGTGACTATGAGGAATACTGTCTCCCGGAATGTTAAAATATGTAGTCTCGTTTTAATTTCCAAACTTTTGTGACGGTGTCACATCCCAGAAGACGGGTTTCTTGTCATTATTAATGCTAGTTGTAGAAGCGGGGTGATAACTGAATCTTGAGCAGTGTTTAATGGAGCAGATGTATTAGAGTACGACAATAGATCAGTACGTCGCAATATCGGAAGGCTAATTTGCACGGAACCGGAATTCTTGGAGAAAATCTGGCCCGGTACCCATTTTTTCACAATAAATCCCTTATTGACTGCTCTAGGATTGAACCCGGGTGTGCACTCTCAGCATCTGTTTTGTGTATTTTTTATTTGTTTGGCGCATCAGTCCCCATTGTGCCAGGGCCTCCTCATTCACGAAGTTTTTAGATCAGACACACGATGCACCACAGTCTGTAGGACTCCTCTGGACGAGTGATTAGCTCGTCGCAGCGACCTCTGCCTGACAACACACAACACTCACAATAGACATGCATGCCCCCGGTGCGATTCGAACCCACAATCTCAGCAGGCGAACGGCCTCACACTCTTCACCTTAGACCACGCGGCCATTGGGACCGGCTTTTTTTGTGTATGTGCAGGTATTTAATATTTAATTTCGAATGTTCAAAAACGTGTCTTTGATATTAGTTCCTTTAAGTATATCAGCGTTTGCAGAGCAAATAAAGATGCTTATGTGTGTTATAAATGAATGATTTAAAAGTGTCATTCATCTTTATATAGTTCGTTCAACTCACACGGTTGACTCCAGACTAGTTTATGCTACTATCTTGTCAGAGGTGTGCCATTTTGTTATTATTTACTCATGTTGGTACCACTGGTAGTCGATCATGATTGATCATCCGTGATAAGATGGCAACCGATAAGTCGGCGGTTTGTGTGGGACTTGTCTTTAATTCACATAGTGTCATCCCGTCGCCGGTGTTAGTGGCCGAGAATGTTGTGTTACAGTAAAATGTTGTGTTATAAAACGTGAACCATGAAGACGCCGTCTTGTATCGTCACGCTGCTATTCCAAGGTACCAGTCTGTGTGGCGGTAGACGGTAGTCGTCATATACAGTGGAGCATAGAGTTTGCAGGTTTTGTAACTAGAACATGTTTTCGGAATGTTTATTTACGTGTTTTAATAAAGAATTCTTAGCAACTAGCGTCGTGTAGACCCACACACATGTAATTATATTGGATTTTTATATGGCTTTCTCCCACGTTTGTACTCTGAAACTGTTGAGGTATCAACCTTCTTAGTTTATAATAAAACGTAGCAACCGAATGCACTCTCGTGGTGCATCCACGTAAGAACTGCCAAGCCAGCATATTCCAAGGTCAGTCTCCAGAATGAAGGGCTGTCCAAAACTATAGGGAACGGAGGGTCTCGATACTGCTTCACAGTCCGTTACCTAAAAGCTTACCTTATCCAAGGACTAGATCATAGTGATCTCGTAAAATTTTGTGGTTAACAGTAAACCCTGGTGTTAATATTACCGTTACAGAGAAGAAAAAGTTTGAGGCACGCTATTAGGGCATCTGTACAAGTTATCATCACTGGAAATTACTACTGTCAGGCCACGGCTGCCATTCATCCAGTGATTACTAGAACGAGATTCGTTATAATTGTACCTGTAGACTTGCATTTGTAGACTGTATATTGAATTGTGCTGTACAAAGGGCACAGGTGTGGCAGTGCTTGTCGGATACCACACTGTTGTTTTATCAGCCACGGGATCAAGTTTGAGAATCATACGGGCTGGACATTCGAGGAATGCTGCTTCGATTCCTGGCAGAAATAAAAGTTTGCCTCTTTTTTGCTAAAGCGTCCGAACCTAATCTGGGCCCCACACAGTCTGCTATTTAGTGGGTACCTGGGGCTTGTTTCCCAGGTGTAAAACGACCAGGGTGTGACTGATCACTGACTACTATCTAGTGCTGTGATTAGGAATGAGTGGTGCTGTAACTCCACTGCCCCATTTGCCTTCATGGCGTGCAGGACATTTTTACCTTGACTGCATCACTGCGATGTTCTACAGTCCTTCATAAGTTGCCGCGTACATTCATGGTTTGATAGTGAGTGTTAACTGTCATTAATACCGTATACTGTTTTTCTCAACTGGTGGGAATTGACGGTCGGCAGGGTGGGAAGTGAGATGTCAGAAATAAGATCTACTACTACTGATCAGCATAATACTAAAATGTACATAATTTTGGGAGTGCACGTCTGCCGAGAAATACACTTTGTTTTTAGTGTGATGTGATGCATAGGACGCAAAAGAGTGCGTAAGAGGCTAGGCATCTCGGCTGTACTACAAGAGAGCACTCCGTGTAGTCCTGTGTGCTTTCGCGTCAGAAAAGTGAAGGTAAACTCAGCGCATTTGCTTTGGTGCGAAGTTTCTTCTACATTAATCTGTGTAACAGCATCGCTGGATCTGATGTATGTTTCTGTGTCTGTCTTAATGATTACCTGCTTTACCTTATTATGCGTGTACACTAACTCCATGGGGTGTAGCCGTCCTTGACAACCAAATAGTTACCCAGCAGGCAAAGAAACTGCCCTCCTTTTATGGCACTTGTAGGTTCGTTATGGTATTCACAAGTGTCTGCCGCTAACCACTTGAATCAAGTCCATTCCTCTCTCCTATACTTTTAAGATCTGTTGTAATATTTTATTCCAATTTACGCCTGTGTGCTTTAATTTTTTTGACTAGAATTCTGCATACATTTCTCATCCCGCTGTAACATGTTGCATATCCCTACGATATTACCATCGTTAGGTGAAGAAATACATTTTTTGAAACTTTTCGTCATGTTTTCTCTTCGTGCCTCGTAGTAGTTGCTGTTATGTTTGTAGTGTAAGACAGAATATTTATCTAATTTTTGAAACCCGTACTATGTCGAGAAGGGTTTTGAAAGACCAAGTGCTTCCACATGTGTTGCCATTACCATTAATTCTTATTTCTGTATTTATTCATCGTAGTCCTACGTAGAGGTCACACAAAGGTCACTCTGACAAAATAGTAATTTAAATATTTAGATGTAATAAAACATTAATAGTGTACACGTTGAAACATGTTGTGATAAATGTAGGTGCTTGTGACAACTATTTTTAATCATCAGTATCTTTGAGGTGTATTTTGGAAGGATCAGTGTAAGGAATATATTTAATTTCTACAGTGATGTTCTGTGTCCACATTTACAATCATAGATTTCGTTCAAGTGTATGTTAATTAACGTTATTGTTGTAGTATTACTTATTTTTTGTATAGCATTTTTTACCTCGCGTTACTCTTCATGAAATCCTGATATCAGTGACATCTGGCTGGGTTCTTGAAAGCAGAAGCAGAGATGCGAATGCTTGGAGCAGGGCTCTAGTCATTACAGTTATTTCCATATGCATGAGGACCGTGTCTGTTCTCAAGTTGCTCAGGCCTCAACAGGGCTTTGTAAGGAGACTTGTTTGTAATGGCAGAACATGTGAAAGCCACACTCTGAATGCTGCATCGTTCTTTAAAATATTGCTATTTGTTTTATTTTAAAACCAAAAACGTCGCACTCAGGAAATTGCTATTACAACAGTGTGCGGGGAAATGTTTGTGCTACTGGCTGGTCTATAAATTGAATGCAGACGTCAAATGTTTTGGCAAAATGTATCGTGATTTCCGTCAACCTTGCCGAGGAGAACGGTACAAAGACGTTAGTTAGGATACCAAACTGGTAGGTGCTCATTTTTTTCCCAGTGAAAGTTTAAGAACGTGAATTTGTCCCGAAAAAATCCCGTGCTCGGTTGACCATTTAGAATGCTCGGCATTGTATTCAACCACGGAAATGGATCTTTTGTCATTTTTCAATGACACTTCTTCAGTCACTGATACTGCTTGTTTTCGTATTGCAATGATGGTACTTGACATCGAGGTCTATCTTTTTTTTGTTAAACATTTCTGTTATAAGGTAAGTACAAAGAAATGAGTCCAGGGGGATAGGTCATCAGATGGTCAAGAAATGTCGCGCTCCGCGTGGAACCATGAGGTGATGTTACGCATTCATAAGTACCAAAAACTGGACCCTGTTCATATCCAGACAAATCCCATTGTTCTGTTAGACGCATTTTAATATTATCCTATCTATGCCTAGTCCCGCAAGTGATTGTCAGCCTTTCAGATTTTCCATCTAGGGTGTGTTTCCATTTCACATGTCCCACACGAGTGCGAACGTGACATCAGTGACATAATGTCTCATCCAGTTACAACTGAGCTACAATTTGCAAAAAAATTATGTTTATAGTTACGAATAAATTCACTCTTTAATAAGTCGCTCAGTCAATTTATGCTAAACGCGTTTCTAGAGGATTGATTATGATCAAGCGATAATGTTAATTATATTGCAAGGCGGTGTATTTACGATATAGGTGCATTTCCGATGGGGACCGCGGTGGCACAGTGGTTAAGGTACTGAACTACAAATGGGAAGGTCGCTGATTCGATCCCCATTGAAATTTTTCATTGATATAAAATCCTTCCGATCGCACTATGGCCCTGGGGTCGAATCAGCCTCTAACAGAAATGAGTAACAAGAGCATTTCCTGGGGGTAAAAGCGGCCGGTGCGTAAGGCTGAAAACTGTGCCGTTGTCATGAAATCTGGGAACCTTAACTTCCTGGAACCGTCTGGGCTACTCCAGGCCTGTAACGGGACTGCTTTACTACATTTCCGATCATTCTAAGGTTTGACGAATGTTTTTCGCTTCGTGGTGTTGGTAGAACTTACCGCACTGTGTTGATGCGATGCGGAAGGCTTGTTGAATTATCTTCGTTATTTTCATCTAAATTTTTCTTGTGGAAAGGTGAATATTTCTGTTTAGCTGTTTGTCCTGTCATGGAACTGTGCAGTTTTTATTTCCTGACTGAAAGTATTAGTGTCATGTTAGAGTCAAAAGTTTTGCCCTCGATTTCCGACATCCACAACATGTTTGGTGTGTGTGACAGTTACTTCCATCTCTTCACACAGTTTGGTATTAATTGGTTCCATCTGCTACTCTGCCTCGCGTAAAGTTTCGATCAGGTGCAAAACTAACAGCTCGGTTGGAATAGCGTAATCAATCTAGGGACTAGGTTAAAGACTGGAGGATCCGGGTTTAAAGTTTCAAATTATCTTTCTGCAGAACGTCCAGAAGTGCTGTGAGGCCCAACCAGCTCTGTATTCAATGGACATTGGACTTCTTTTCCGAGTTTAAAGCGACCGGGTCGTGAAGATTACCACTCATCTTCTACAGCTGAGTTTAATATGAGTGGAGCTGTACTGTAATGTGCCTGTATGCTTTCCTGGTGTGGACAGGGACAAATTTTCATCCTTTATACAGTTTCAGTCTGAAGAAAAATGTTGTACAGAATACATATAAGGTAAAGTGATCCCTTTACAGGCCCGGTGTGGCCCAGAGGGTGGGTAGAGTTATAGCTCTACTCTCCCATGACCGCGGCACTAGAAGGGGGTGAGTGGTCAGCAGCACGCCCCGGCCGCACTTTACCCCCGGGAAAGATCCGGTACCCATTTTACAGGAGGCTGGATGGGCCCCAGGACGGATCTGGACGGGCGGAAAATCTCGTCCCCACCGGAATTCGATGCCGGACCGTCCAGTCCGTAGTCCGTATACCGACTGAGCTACCTGGCTCACACAGAATTCATATTCACACTAAAATTTGGCGTCAGGTACAGTTTCGAGGTTAGTCAAGGCTAGCGATCGCACATGGGGGAAGATAAATTTATTCGGCCAGATATCCATTTTCAAGTTCCTGGTATCATGGGTGAAGTTAAGCCTTAAGATAGCCGTTCACACTAATTCAAAGCATGCATTTTACAGTATTTTACCTTGGGGTCTAACCATCAAGGTAGACCATTGATATGATCTTCAGATTAGAACAAATTAAAAGAAATTAAATATTTAATAGCCAAGTATTCGGGAGGACCACTGCGTTCGCCTGTGCCTTTTGGCATCTTTGCTAGTAGGCAGATGCTAACGTGAAACCACTGACACTTTTCTTGCTGAAAACCAGTAGTGTCAAACTAATTATTCTACAGAATATATCGGATGTTGAGGCAATGAAACAAGCTTCAGGTGACTTTAAATTTCCTTAAACCCAATTAGTAGGTACTTATTCTTAGGAAATAGGCATTAAGAGTTTGTGAAATTGTGAAGACTGGAAGAACTGACAAGACAAGCAATGTGCATATAACGGTGTACTGAGGCATGTTCGTGCAACCATTGTTGCAGTGGAAAAGAAGTAATTGTTACTTATTCTGAGCCTACGTTTGTAGCCCTAGGTATCCAGCATGCAGCGCGCAGGCGCCACATTATCATTTGTGGTCTGTCCGGCTGTACAGTATTTTTCCACGTTATCTCACAAAAGCACCACCTTTGAAAAAAAATTTCTTGAACATAAAATGTATGTTTGATTTCCTCTACAAGTTTTGTCTGAAACATTTTTCATTCTAAGAAGAACTGATCGAAATATGATTAAAAATGGACATAGGTCTTCATGTAAAGTAACCGTTCTCTTTGCCAGATTTTAATGGAACTTAAATTTTCTTGACAGATTTTCGAAAAATTCTCAAATATCAAATTTCACGAAAATCCTTCCGTTGAGAGCGGAGTTGTTCCATGCGGACACACGGACGGACGGACATGACGAAGCTCTATGTCGCTTTTCGAATTTTTGCGAAAGGGGCCAAAAAATGCAATCGTCGCCGTCATAGTCTTCATCATCATCATCACCTTCATCATCCTCAATATCAGTATCACCGTTTCAACGGATATACAAGTAAGTAAAGGAGTTTCAAATTGCCATTACCAGGCTCCAACATAATTTTTCAGTCGTTTAGGAGTATTTAACAGTTTTTTGTCACCTGGGAATTTGTTTACACTTACTCAAGGTTTTTTAAATTCGAAGTATACAGGGTGTTTCAAAAAGAGCTTTACAACTTTGAAAGCGTATAGAAATTTATACAGAGGACATACACAACGTTTTGAACTGTCAAAATGTAGCAAAACACACCGAGTTTTACCTCGGA